>Ga0153915_10005204_pt1 | contig 12089 bp, 9 predicted proteins | sample Opewatmetagenome_2_FD_107003 | JGI IMG/M metagenome (GOLD analysis project Ga0153915, IMG submission 107003) | Freshwater wetland microbial communities from Ohio, USA - Open water 3 Core 3 Depth 3 metaG | ecosystem: Environmental > Aquatic > Freshwater > Wetlands | place: USA: Ohio, Lake Erie...
AAAATGCTGGTCGAGTTGGTCCAGCACGATCAGGAAAAGAACAGCGGTCTGCAATCCTACCTGCGCAACATGATGCTGGTGATGGATTTCGACGTCAGGCGCCGCAGCCGGCTGATCTCGCAAGCTCAGTTGAACGAGTACACGCGCTGGCTGGCGATTGCCGTGACCGATGCCCTGCATCATTTCGTCGGGCATGGTGCTTTCGCCCCTCGCGATGAGACGCGCTATCTGGCTGTTTCTGCTGCGCATATCATCCACATGCTCAGGGATACCTTTGATGATCTGCAGGCTGGATACTTCAACGTCCCGCGCGAAGTGTTGGAAGCCAATCACATCGGACCGCTGGATGTGCAAAGCACCGCCTATCGCGCCTGGGTGAAGAGCCGGGTCCTACTGGCACGCCAATATTTCGAGGCTGGCAGGTCTTATTTCAGGCGTGTCCAGAACTCGCGCCACCGCCTGGCAGGCTTGACCTATATGGCGCGCTTCGAGTGGCTGCTGGAAACGATCGAAAGGGAAGGCTTTATCCTGCGCCCTCAATATCGTGAAAGAAAAAGCATCGGAACCGGCCTGAGAATGAGCTGGATGGCACTTTCATCCATGCTCAGTCTGCGAGGGGAGGAAGCTGTGTCACGGACGATCGCTTCGCAACGGCAAGGGAAAGTATGAAAGCAAAATCTGTAATTGTCATCGGTGCCGGGATCGGTGGGATCACAGCCGCAGCCCATCTTGCCAGAAGTGGTTCCCACGTTACAGTTCTGGAAAAGAACGCCCACCCTGGCGGTCGCTGTGACCGCTTTAGCCGAGAAGGGCATCATTTCGACACCGGACCCACTCTTTTTGTCATGCCCCTGTTGTATGCAGCTGAATTCCAGACCTTGGGAACATCCCTGCACGATCGGCTCGACCTGCAACGCGTCGACCCGACCTATCATCTGGTCTTCGATAATGGCAGCCAGCTCGCCCTCACTTCCGACATGAAGTCCATGCAGGAGCAGTTGGAAACCATCCAGCCCGGGAGTTTCCAGGGTCTTCTACGTTACTTGCAGGAAGGTGAAAGGCACTACCAATTCACAATAGACAAACTGGTCAACCGCGATTTCCGCAAGGCTTCCGATTTCTTCAACCTCCAGAACCTCCCCTTGCTCTTTCGCCTCAAGCCGCTCATCAACCATTATCGCAACATGTCAGCCTACTTTGATGCGCCGCACTTGAAAAGCGCTTTTACCTTTCAAGATATTTACATGGGATTGAGCCCTTTCGAAGCGCCAGCCACTTTTTCGATGATGCCTTACACGGAGCTGGCACATGGCGTCTGGTATCCCAAAGGCGGCATGTACAGCATCGTTGAGACCCTCACGGATCTTGCCCGTCAGGCTGGTGTGGAATTCAGCTTTAACTCAGCCGTGGAACGAATCGATGCAAACGCCAACCACGCCCGAGGCGTTCGACTTGCTGATGGAACTCGCCTGGAGGCGGATGTGCTGCTTGCCAATGCGGACCTGCCCTATGTCTATCAGAATCTGCTGCCCCAGGACGGGATGGCTAAGGCGCTCGCTCATAAGCGCTTCTCCTGTTCCGTGATCAGTTTCTTCTGGGGAATGGATAAGACTTTTCCCGTCCTCGACCCGCATACCCTTTTCCTGGCGGACGATTACCGCGAGAACTTCGAGAGCATCGATCGGGACCTGAGCCTGCCAGCTAATCCCAGCCTTTACCTTCACGCCCCAACGCGTCTCGACCCCTCCATGGCTCCGCCCGGACAGGATACCCTGACTGCGATCGTCCCGGTCGGGCATATGAGTGACAATGGCGGACAGGATTGGGGGGAGCTGCGAGAGCTGGCGCGCCAGCATGTCTTTCGCCGGCTGCGCACCCTCGGCATTACCGACTTCGAAGCGCACATCAAGTTCGAGGAGACATACACCCCCATCTCATGGGCAAAACGATATAACCTGGTGAAAGGCTCCACCCATGGGCTGTCTCATCGGCTGACTCAAATGGCCTACTTCAGGCCCTCCAATCGGCATCCCCACTACCAAAACCTGTATTTCGTAGGAGCCAGCACGCATCCCGGCACTGGCATGCCTACCGCCATGGTCTCCGGTCGCCTGGTCGCCCAGCGAATCAGGGATGAACTTTATGGATAGCGATTGGCGCAAGATCGAATTCTGCTGCACCTGCAACTCCAACCTCTACCTGCCGGCCAATCAACAGGCAGATATAAGGTGATCACACCGTCCGTATTCAGTTGGTCGGTGGTGTGCGATGCCCGCGCGTCCGTTTGCGGATCGCCCAGCATTGCGGATAAGGCGCCTCGAGCTGGTTTCTCGTCGGGATCCGTGACCAGGAACGAGACCTCCATAACTCCTGCGGTCCGTGCCCGCAGCGGTCCGGCAAAGGTGATCGTGTATCCGCCTTCGGCTGGAATGATGACTGTATCATCCATCGATACCCTGAGGATAAATTCGAATAAGAGATCGCTATCTCCTTGATTACTCAGCACGATCAGGGTGACCTGATCATCCGGAAATCGAAGGAAAAGGGTATTTATATAGTGGTTATGGCTGAAGGATCTTCAGCCATTCCTCGATCAGATCCAGGTATCCCGGCACAAAAGGGTCACCCAACAGTCCAGGCTGGTAAGGATCCTTCGGGCTCGCCGCTTGCGCTTCGTTTAAGGATGCATACCCCAGGGTTTTAACGTACTGTTCCATATATTGGCGGTCCTCCTCCGGGCAGCCGGTCTCCGAGGGGGCAATCCCATGATTGGCGTTAGGAAAGAGCTCCACGCGTGACAGCGGATTTCCAGCTTGCTCCAAAGCTTTCCTGTAGGCGTGCGCCCCCTGCAACGGATCAATTTGCCTGTCGCTAGCCCCGAAGATGGCGAGAACAGGAATCTCCATTTGCTCGACCACCTCGATCGGATTCCAGGTTCCCGAGTTGACGGAGGGGTTCTCCTGCCAGGATTTTTCAGATAAGACCGATCGAGACTCGAGCGGCACCGTCACGAGTCCCGCCAGGGCATCCAGGACCTCACGGTAGTGCAGGTACTCTGCGTATGTTTCATAAGTCTGTGCCTCGTCAAGCTCGGTGAGTAGCTGCACCTTCTGATCTGCCTTCTCTTCAGGCACGCCATCGCAAAGCGCGAAAGCGGTGATCTGGAACGCCATTTGATCCTCTCCGGGCATACCTGGGCAGGAGATACAGATCATGAAGGTGATATCCTGGCTCTGTGCCAGGGCATACGGCATTACATAACCCGCCTGGCTGGTGCCCCACAGACCGATCTGGCGTGGGTCAATGTCAGAGCGCCTTTTCATGACCTCGATCGCATCCAGGACGATTTGGGCTCGTTGCTCGATGACATGAAAACTGTCGATCTGACCCATAGACTCGCCCGTGCCGGGCTTATCCCAGGCGAAGGTGGCGTAGCCGGCTTCCAACATCCGCTCCATCACCGGCAGGTATCCCCCACCCCCCAAGCGGTTAGTCGGGCCACTGCCATGCACGAACAAGACGACCGGAAACGGGCTTTTTCCGTCCGGCAAACGGAGATCGCCGACGACTTTGAACGGCCCGGACTGGAAGGTGATCTCTTCGACACTGGGAGGTTGGGATTGCTTTGCGCACGAAGAAACGAACAACAGGAAAGCAACCAGCATGAATAGGCAGCGCGCACGAATATGAACCACGCAAGGTTTCACACCAAAAGATCCGTGAAATCCGTGTATATCTGTGAGCTTTCTTCTATCATAAAAGGTAATTGTTCGAGCTTTCATTTTAGAACTCCTCCTGGCGAAACCGCCAGATTGTTACAACAATGAATAGCACACACCACAGGATAGTGACGATGATCGGAACCACCGTAGGTAGCGGGGTGCCCAACGCCAGGTATCCTGCCAGTGGCCCACTGCGACCGAAATCGATCATCAGTCTCCACGGCATGATGCTGTCCAACCAGGGCGCATACTTCTGCATTGGTTGTGCGATGAACTGCATCGGACCCGACCACGCCACCAGCAGAGCGATCCCCAATACAGGACCCCTCCCATTAAAAAGCGTTGCCAGCATCATCGAAAGTGTCAGGTAAAAGAAGAGGTTGAGGTAATTCAACCCCATGGCTTTGACGAAACCTATCCTTGAAAGCTGCATCCCGCCTTCCACTATAAACTGAAGGTAGGCAATGCCGCCCGGCAGTACGACCCATGCGATCAACAAACCCAGCCCGTGAGCCATGAGCTTTGCCAGGATGAAGGCAGGTCGCCGCAAGGGCTTTGAGAGCACCCAGGCGGCTGTCCCCGAGTGTTTTTCCCCTAGGATCGATTCCTGAGCCAGACTGATGGCAGCGATGGGCACACCGAGGGCGGCTATCGTCAGGAAGGTCAAGCCAGCTTGGTCAACGCGTTGACCACTCTTTAGATTCAACGCCAGCGAGCCGTTCAACAGGAGCAGCGCGATCAGGCACTGGGACCACCCTCGCCGTGTCCTTAGCCAGGTGCCCATCTCCTTGGTCAGCATATTAGCCAGGCCCATCCTCCAGCCTCGCTCCCGGCTTGGGATCAGTGAAACTGAATTAGCGTTCATGGTTGCTCTCCTTTACGATGTTCATAAAAACGTCCTCAAGATTTTGGGCTCTGCGCCCAAACTCACACACCGTGACACCCCCGCCGGCCAGCGCCAGGGGTACCAGTTGGGCTTCAGCCAGATCCGGATCACTGACCCGGATCTGCCAGCTGACCCTGCCGTTCTTTGAGGTCATCTCGATGCCGGTCACCCAGGGCTGGCTGCGCAGGCGGGCTTCCACTGACGCACTGTCTCCTTTGACGGTCAGGGTGAAGGAAACTGCCTGTCCCCACGCCAGCAGTTCCTCGATCGGACCCTGAGCGACCAGCGCGCCCCGGTTCAGGATGATGACCGTGTCGCTGACGCGCTGCACATCATCCAGGATATGGGTGGAGTAGAAAATGGTGGTATGCTTCCGCAGCCGGGTCAACACCTCCAGCACGTCCCGCCGCCCAATCGGGTCGAGGCTGGCGGCGGGCTCGTCCAGGATAAGCAGGTCGGGGTAGTTCACCTGCGCCTGAGCGATGCCAAGGCGCTGCCGCTCACCACCCGAAAAACCCTTGATCGGACGGTCAGCTTTGTCTGCCAACCCCACCAGCTTCAGGGTCTCTGACACCCGGCTCTCGATCTCTGCCTTGGGTCCTTCATAGAAGAAGCCAGCGGTGAAGCGCAAGGTCTGGCGGGCGGTCATATAGTCGTAGTAGCGCGGGTCCTGAGACAGGAAGCCGACCCGGCGCCGGATTTCATCGCTTTCGTAAACGATGTCCTTGCCGAATACCCACGCCCTGCCACCGGAGGGCTTTGCCAGACCTAGCAGCAGCTTGATCGTGGTCGTCTTCCCGGCGCCGTTAGGACCCAGGAATCCGCAGATCGAATTCTGCTGCACCTGCAGGTCAAGTGGCTGGAGAGCCTGGATGCCCATGTAGGTCTTTGCCAGGTCATGCGTCTCGATGACCGGGGGTGCGCAGTCATTCACAACAAGGCTTGTTTTCAAATGAGGCTCTAGAGTAGGGTACATGTGTTTCTCCTTAATAGATTTACCATGTTCTCTTTTATTGCTATTCTTCATACAGCATATCCGAGGATGAGATGAAACACACGAGCCTGGGGAGAGGTTCTACGAGGGCGGAAGGAATGTCTGCGGATCAATGCTGAGAGCGGTATATCCCCCTCCGAAGGTATATCCAGCTGCACACTGAAGATATGGATTCGCCAGGCCCCAATGAGGAGGTGCTGCGCTCAAAGAAAGATCAGTTTCGTTCTTTGAGCACCGTGGCTGAAGAAACCCTAAAGGTCTGACGATAATTTGTGTCGTATAAGACCTTTAGGGTGTGAAAAAATCATTTTGCTTGGCTAAGGCAGCGACAACAAGGACCAATAAGCTAGGAACCAGGTGAAAGCCAACCCGGCCAGGGCGATTACGCCGTAGTGCACCCGGCTTGCTGGGCTCCACCAGCCTTTCCACCAGGCGATAACCATTAGCGGGGTGAGGCACAGGGCGAGGACTGCAATCACCCAGGCTAATATGCGGAGAATGGCTTGGTCTTCGTTGCCCATGTATTGGGTGAAAACTACCACGAAGGCGATGAAAACCAGGCACAACGCCAGCGCTGCCCCACGCGCCAGTCGGGTTTGCCAGGGAGCCTGCATAGTTGTACCCCTCTTGCGCCAGGTGATAAAGTAAGCCACCAGCGCCGCAATCGCCGTCAGCGGGAAGGTCAGCAGGCTGAAAACGAGGATCACAGCCATCACGAACTGTCCTCCATACCAGGGCTGCTTGACAAAGCTGTTTGGCTCATCAGCAATCTGGAGATAGCGCACTTTGCCTTGCTCGTCCGCTTTGAAGGCGGCTAAGCTGCCAGTCTCAGTATTCCGAAAGACCATAGGCTTGATCGCAATCCAGGCATCCTCCGGCATCATGCCGAGCAGGTAGGACCGCTGCAGGGTACCGTCCGATCCAGGACGCATCCAGAGCATCGAGTACAGCGCCTGGATTTTCTCCGGGTTGTGGTACTTCAAGCGTGAATCGATATAGAAACCGGTATATCGCCGCAAAAGCTTGCCATCACCGCCAAAATCATCGCCGCTGGAGGTGGACTGAACCATAGGCTGCGAACTATCCGTTACGGGCGCAACAGTAGCTGCGGGGAAGTAGCGATCCATGAACGCTGCCAGCAATCTGGTTAGGGGGTCCTCGTCAATGGATCGGGATATATAGGCGTTGTAGGATGCATAGAAACCGACCTTTTCCTCAGGGATCAATTCCAAAATCGTAGAGAATAGGTGGTTGCCGCCATGCCCGATCAAGCGCCGATCGTTGATGGACGACTCTTCGAAGCCGTGAGCCCAACCAGGGAGCGCCGGGTCAAAGGTGTAAGACTGGGTGTGCATCAGGCGTGCCGTTTCCGGCTTCAAAATGCGCACACCGTTGTACTCACCTTCACCCAGGTGTGCCAGCATGAACTTGCCCATGTCCGCTCCTGAGGCGCTCAAGGCGCCTGCCGGGCTGGTTTGCATCCAATTTACTGGGAGAAGCTCAAACTGACCGTCGTAGATGTAACCCAACGACAATTCTGGAGCAAGCCTGGCAGGCAGCGGCTGTTCCATGGTACTGTGTTCCATACCGAGTGGTTTAAGAATTTGCTCCTCGATATATTGCTCGTAAGGCTCACCAGAGACCTGCTCCACGATATAGCCAGCCAGTGTAGCACCATAATTGGAATAGGCTGGTACCTGCCCGGGAGGGTAGACGCGCTTCGGCATGTACTTCGCGAGATATACTCCCAACGAAGTAAGCTCCTCCGGGTTGGTTGTAAACATACCATCCGTGGTTTCTTCGAAACCCGCAGTGTGCGACATCAGGTCGAGCATGGTGATCGGTTGCGGGAAAGTGGCAGGGATCTGAAAATCTTTCAGGTAGCTATTTACATCAACTTTCAGATCGATCTTGCCTTGTTCGACGAGCTGCATCACCGCTGTCCAGGTGAACAGCTTGGTGACCGAGCCGGGGAATAACAGGGTCTGCTTAGCATCGACCGGGATACCTTTTTCAAGATTGGCATAACCGTAACCTTTGGACAGCAGCACCTGACCATCTTTGACGATGACCACCACCGCCCCGGCGATATGCCATGTTTCTAATTGCTCGGTTACCACACCATCGATGAAGGTTTCCAGTTCTTGCTTATCTCCAAGCGTTGAAGTGACTGCAGGGGGCTGCCCGGTCTTGGCGCTGGCGGGCAAGGCAAACACCAGCACACCAATTGTGCATAGTATCAGCAAGCGCACGAACAAAGACGGGAACAAGTTTTGAGATTTGTGAATAGAAAGTTGGTTCATTAGTAAACTCCTTCTTTGATCTGAATTTTCAGATGATGATCACCATTCCCAAGATGATACTGATCACCGCCAGCAAACCGGGAATCCGTAAATCTCTCCAGGTCAAACGGACCGCTTCGGTTCGCCAGCTCGCAGGAAGTTTGGGATAGAGGGTGCAGTAAACCCCAGCCAGGAGCAGCCCAAGGAGCACGCTGTTGAGAGGAAAGCTGTTGGCAGAAAGAAAGATCTCTTTCAGCAGGCCGTATTGAGAGTCTACGGGCGAGCCTGGCACAAAGCCATACGCCACCACCATCCCCACCAGGCTCCACAAAAAAGCACCCGCGGGAAGCACGAAGAGGGTTTTCCGTTCCTTTGGAGCTAGGCCGAGACAAGGGAGGACCAAAACAAAGCAGAACAAGCCTGTGCAGAAAATCAAAGCGCCGGTAAGGATGAAGACGATCGCAGGCAATCCTGTTATCTGCTGCACATTTCGGAAGTCCCCCAGCACCAGCATCATGCTCATGCCTTGCAGTATCGCTGCCCAGGGGAAGAACAAGACAAATGGAAGGCTGAAAAAAGAACGCTGCTTCCTAAACAACAGAGAAACAAGCAAAGACGCTGGGATCACCAGGGCTGCCCCTGCGGTATGAAACAAGGCACTGTTCCAATCGAACACCGGCCTGACATAGCCGCTCATTGAGAAGGGATGCACATAATACAGCGAATTGTTCTGCCAGTGGGTCAAATTCGCCAGGGCATGACCACCTTCGTGAAAGATCAGATACAGAAAGTACATCGGAAAAAGCAAGCAGAACAGCAGGAGGGTGGAGCGCAGCGCCGGCAGCCTTTCTGCAGGCTGGCGGCGGAACAGGAGCCAGAATCCCGCCAGCAAGAAGCACACTAACCCAAGCACTTGCAGCAGCCCATTCGTCAGGTACAGGCGGATATTCAGAGGAGGAGGCATGCAGGACATGGAGAGGAGCGCGGGCGCGCTCAGGTTGCCAGCTTGATCCAACACCCGGGCTTCGATCACCAGATCAAGCTTCTGATTGCAGCCATAGGTAGCGGTTACCAGCGCTTCCCCTCGCTGCTCTTGTGCGGATGCCTGGATGAGGTCATCCGAGATGGTGCACGGCATGGAGGAGGAGATCAGGGTATTGACCACCGCCACCGCATCCCCATCCGGGTCGGTGAAGGTGATATCGTTGTGAATCAGCGTAGAGTCCCCTCTGGTTTCTTCTCGCTCGACAACCCGTAGGATCACCGGCGCGTGGTTCCCCGCCTCCGACTGCTTGACAGGCAGAGCGGTTGGTGTTGTGGGTTGGGTTATAGGGGATTTCGTCGCGCAGGCTGTTGTTAGCATTACGAAAATGGCGGCGCATAGGATAAGATGTAGGGAAAGTGATTTCATACAATGTTCCTTTTCTGTAGTCTTTTTTGGACAGCTCACGTGAATACTGATGCATCAGCATGTCCTTCAAACAGGATAGCCCAGGATGAGGTGAAACACACGGGCCTGAAGGGAGGACTTAAACAAGCTGGGGGAATGTTTACGAACCCATCGAGAGAACCGCATATCCCCCTCCCCAGTACCATCTGCCCATCCTCTGGAGATAGGGCTCGACATTAAATAGATACGGGGTTGCCAGATCCCAAAGGCTTGCTGGCAACCCCGCCGTCAATTACATGTCTGAGCCGATCTACTCGCGGCGCACAATTCCTTCCTGCCAGGCATAGGCGGCTGCCTGCGTGCGGTCAACCAGGTGCAGTTTACTGAGAATGTTGCTAACATGCCCCTTGACCGTGCCCACGCTGATCACCAGCTGCTCAGCGATCCGATCGTTGGATAAGCCTTTTGCGATCAGCTTGAGCACTTCCAGCTCGCGTTCGGTCAGCGATGTGAAGGGTGTTGTTTCTTCTGACTCCAGGCTGCGGAAGGTCTTGATGACCCGCGCCGCGATCCTAGGATGCAGGGTAGCCTCCCCACGAGCAGCGCGGCGGATGGCTTCGAGAAGCTCGCTGGCTTTCACATCTTTGAGAAGGTACGAGATCGCTCCAGCTTGAAGGGCGGGGAAGATATATTCATCTTGATGGAAGGAGGTCAGGATCACGATCTGGGTGCGAGGGCTGGCGTTCTTCACCTTGCGGGTGGCTTCCACGCCATCCATTCCCGGCATTACCAGGTCCATCAACACCACATCCGGGATGAATTCCTGCGCTAACCTCACCGCCTCTTCCCCCGACCCTGCCTGGGCAACGACAGAAATATCAGGTTGGGCTTCCAGATAACTGCAAGCACCCCGCCGGACCATTTCGTGGTCATCGACGATCATAACCGTGATCGGTTCAATTGGATCAGCCATCGTTCACCTCCCGAGTACCCGCTGGCAAAGTGACGGTAATTCGGGCCCCTTGACCTGGGGTACTCTCAATGAAAAAATTTCCACCAGAAACTTCGGCGCGTTCTCGCATCGAGGCTAAGCCTACACCGTCTTTTTGTGTATACGGATCGAAGCCAATACCATTATCCTGGATGATCAAGGTAACCGTCTCTGGCTCGTATTTCAACCATACCCCTGCCCGGTTGGCAGAGCTATGGCGGGCGATGTTTGCCAGGGCTTCTTGGGTGATGCGGAAGAGGGTCTCCCGAGTCGCTAAGGGTAACTCGCCATCTCCATCAATCTTAAAGTCCATCTCAATTCCGCTGCGCTGCGACCATTCCAGCGCCTGATCTCTCAGGAGCTCCGAAAAATCCTGCCTACTAACCGGTTGGGGTCGCAGCTCATCAACCAGGTTGGTGAGCTCTTTGCGCACCGCGTCGACCAGCGAATCGGCTGCCGCCAGGTGCTTCTTTGCGCCGTCCGGATCGCGTTCATATAATGTCAGAGCCGTGCCCAATTCCAGCGAGGCTGCCAGGGCTTGCTGTTTGGCGCTGTCGTGCAGGTCACGCGCCAGGCGGTTGCGCTCTTCAGAGATAGCCATATCCTGCCGCTGACGCAGCAAGCTCTGCAGTTGTTTTGCCATATTGTTCAAGCGCAGGGTGAATTGGGCAATCTCATCGCCCGAAGGATCATCAATATAACTGGAGAAGTCACCAAGGCTCCATCGGTCGGCGATTGCAGAGATACGCTGGAAACGCTTGGTCAACCCATGTGCAAAAAAGGAGCCAAAGATCGCCCCCATCACCCCTACGCCCAGAAAAAAGATCACCAGGCTTCTGCCTGCAATCTTCAGGATGTGTGAGGGAATATCCCCCTGGGTGGGAACCGCATCAAACAAGATCACCACCACCCCCACAAGCTGGTTCTCTTTTCCGCTGAGGCGGTTGAAAGCCGGGCCTGCAAACACATACCTTTTATTCGCCTCGATCTCAGTATATAAATGTTTTGGATTTGTATCACCTGCCATAGCAGCCTCGAAAGGCGCCTTTAAACCTGCAACCTGGCTGGGATCGAACTGCTTACCGATCATTGCTCGGTAAGCAGGATCATCAGGGAGCGAGGTTCCCATGATAATACCATCAGTTCCAATAACCAGTACCCGAATCGAGGCGTTTGTCGACGCCGAGAATTGGAGTGCACCGATTCGAAACAAAGAGGAGTCTGTAATGACCGATGCCGATTCTCCCAAGTATAGGTTGAGCAAATCGCTATCCACTGGAGACTGAGAAAGAATCTGACAAATCATCGGGTAAGTGCTGCGTATGCGGTTATTCAACCAATCATCGATCATGCCTTCCGGATCCAGGTAATTTTCGGAAATAAAAATCTGGTTGAACAGGATTGCTGCCATGACCAACAAGATGACCAGCAAGGCACTCACCGTCACCAGGGTGTAGCTCAAGGTTAATTTCCAGCGGAGTTGTCGTAGAATGTTCATAACTCTCAGCATATCACAAATCGGAACCTGAGGAACCTGTCTTGAGTGGTATTTTTTGCCTCACTTGGGACAGGTATTCATCAAGAGGCCCCTCAAGTGCCTTTTTGGGGAAATTTTCATAGTATAATGACAATTACGATAATATAAGTTGCATTTGGTCTTGATGCACTTAGAGTGGCAGTTGCCAGAATGGATAAGAGGTAAATTATGAACAAGGTAATTTCAAAAGACGGCACGGAGATCGCCTACGAATCGAAGGGCTCGGGTCCTGCAGTGATCTTAGTAGATCCTGCTCTCTGCTTTCGCTCTTTCGGTCCCATGACGCA
>Ga0153915_10005205_pt1 | contig 12086 bp, 11 predicted proteins | sample Opewatmetagenome_2_FD_107003 | JGI IMG/M metagenome (GOLD analysis project Ga0153915, IMG submission 107003) | Freshwater wetland microbial communities from Ohio, USA - Open water 3 Core 3 Depth 3 metaG | ecosystem: Environmental > Aquatic > Freshwater > Wetlands | place: USA: Ohio, Lake Erie...
CATTTTCGTAGAAAGCCCCACACCGCGGTTGTCAAAACGGATTACATAAAGGCCTTTTCTCGCCCATTCTTTACAGAGTTCCTCATCCCACCCAATCATTTGTCCCCCAATTCCCGCGATCAGCAGTAGCGGCGGAGATGAAGGTTCCCCAAAGGTCTCATATTCGATCTGAATCCCATTAGCAAATACATTGGGCATAAAAATACCTCATAGCTATTTTTGGATCCATCTATTTGATCTATAAGAGTTCATTTAGGCGCTTCTCAAGTCCCTCCTCTTAGGCGAGGCCTGAGAAGCGCATTTTCTTACTTTAGTTATTCACCCCAGTTATTCTTGCCCTTGCATCTATCCAGTTCTTGATCCATTAAAGGTAAAACCTTGGCCGCCGGGATGGTAAATGTGGGGCCAGCTGCGGAACACCCCTTGAACCAATAATAGGGCGGGATGTTGAAAGACACCTTTTGCTGTTCCGGTGGGACATATTCGACGACGTGCAGGTCCTGAATGACCTTATGGTCGCAGGGCCTCATTTTCATGATCTTCCCGTTTGAAAATTGATAACTGTCCCCTTCCCAGACTTTGATGATCTTTTCCGGGTCCAGACTGGCCGCCCGTTCAATCACACTAAAGAGCCAATAGGTCTGCTCGATGTAAGAGCCTACGCCCCCCGCCGGGTGTTCGAAAAGCCAGGTGTTAAAGGGGGCCTTCCACTTGGTCTTCCACAGGTTGTTCCAGGCTTTATAGTATTTGATCTGTTCCGGCGTCTTGAAGGCCGGGTTTTCCGTTCCGTAATGGGTGAGTTGAATCAGGCCCCTTGTCCCCTCCACCCCTACTTCGTGGAGGGTATTGGGGTCATCAATAAAGACATGGGCAAAGGGCAGGGAGATCCCCATTTGCCTGGCCTGTTTGAGCAGGTTGGCGGCGTCCGGGATAAAGTCTCCGGTATAAATCACCTCGGCTCCGGAGGCCTTGATCTTGGTCAGATAGGGGGCGAAGTCGGTCAGAAAGAGCTTGTGGTAATCCTCGCCGACGATCTGGGCCCCGGGATAATATTCTTTCAAACCGCGTTTGAAGCCGTCAGCCAGATCGTGACCGAACATGTAATCCTGACAGATGATGTAAAACTTCTTTTCCTTTTTCCGGATCTGCCCATAATAATAGGCAATTCCCCGTCCTATCTGCTCGGTGGACCAGCAAGTCATAAAGGAATAACGGGAAAAGTTGGTAGCGTCATAGAGTTGATCTGATAAGGCCGCCGTATCCATGGCAATGACCTTATACTTAGTGGCAACCTCGTTGACGATTTTCATCAGGTTACTGCCGGCGGTACCCCACAGGACATGGACCTTTTCCTGCAGAACCATTCTTTCGCAAATCTTTTTACACTGGTCCGGCTGGGACATGGTGTCGGCCTTGATGAGTTGGACGAGCTTCTTTTTTCCGTCCACTAATATCCCGCCTCTTTTATTGATGTCGTGGGTGGCCCAAAGAACGGAGATATAATAGACCTGACCTATTATGGCGGCCGGGCCGGAAAAAGGGGCCACCACGGCAATTTTGATGGTATCACCGGTGGGAATTATCGGGTTGCCCGGATCGAAGTCGGACATGTCTGACACTTTACTGAAATCAAACTTGGCATTGACTGCCAGAACTTGGCCTGGGCTGAATACCATCAAAGAGAAAAAGGAAAAAATGGATACCAGAATTAAAATCCCCTTGCTGAAGCGGTTCATTTTAGTTCTCCTTTCATTATTTGACGTATTGTCAAAATTTTCGAATAGACTTCTGAGGAGAAAAACCTTCGTGAATAAGATAACCCGTTTTGTCATTTGGATCTGTTCTAAATTTAATAAAGCTTGGGCAATGCCGGGTCCCATGAGCCCAACACCTACGACTGTAATCTGTCTGACATCTTTCAATTTTAAAGGTTCCATTCGTCTCTAGCTTTGTCTCCTTTGGGAGATAGGAAGGCCTCTCAAAATTTTAATAGTCTCTCTTTTAACTCTTTGAAAACACCTTTTCTGAAAGTCATTACGGAAACCACAAATAACAGACCTAAGAATAATGGCCAAATATTTGTATAGGTGCTTAACAGATCTTTTAGAAATATAAGAGCCATGGCTCCCATAATCGGGCCATACAAAGTACCCATCCCACCGATCAGGGTCATCAATACGATATCTCCGGATGTATCTAAACTCAGGGAAAAGAGAGGGACAAAATTTTGTAATAGCGCGTAAAGACCCCCAGCCAAACCAGCAAAAAAGGCCGAAATGACAAAGGAGATGAGTTTGAACCTAGTTGGGTTATAGCCTATACTTCTTGCTCTCTGTTCATTCTCTCTAAGACATTCTAAGGTTTTCCCAAAGGGTGAGTTAATAATTCGAATTCCTAGAATAACTGAGAGAATGAAAAAAAATAGGATGAAGTAATAGAGAGCAACCTCTGAACTCAGATTGATGGGTCCTATTGGGGGCCTGGGTACTCCATGGAGACCATCATCGCCACCGGTCAATGATCTCCATTTGAAGGCGATGAAATAGAGCATCTGGGCAAAAGCTAATGTGACCATAGCAAAGTAAATCCCGCGGCGCCGGATAGAAAGATAACCTATTGGAAAAGCTATCATCGAACTGATAATAACACCAATCAAAATAGCGAGAGGCGCTGGTATTGAAAGATGAATAAGGCTTAGACCTGTACTATAGGCCCCAAGCCCAAAAAAAGCGGCGTGACCGAAGGATAATAAACCGGTGTAACCAAAAGCAATATCATATCCCATTGCAAAAATGGCAAAAACCAACATCTGGCTTGCCAAGCCCTTATAAGGAGTTATGAATGGAAGACATAAGAAAAATAATAAGGCAAGAATAATAATCCAGAAAGTATATTTACTAAAGATTTTCATGAAATTTATCTCATCTATTCAAAAAATGCTGCTCGGCCCCAAAAACCTCTTGGTTTAACAATAAGGACAACAGCCATAAAAATGTAAATTAAAGTGGTTGACATAGGGGGCCAAAAAATTATCCCAAGGGTTACCAGCTCACCAATAATGAGCCCAGCCAGGATGGAGCCTCCGATGCTTCCCATCCCACCAATAATCACAACGACAAAAGTTTCTACCAGAAAGTTCATCCCCATGAGCGGTTGGACATCTTGAGTGGGTGCCGCTATGACCCCTGCAAGTCCAGCCAGGGCTGCTCCCATGCCAAAAACAAGAGTGAATGTTCTGGAAATATTAATCCCCAATGCATCCGCCGTCTCGCTATCATCCGTCCCTGCTCTGATGATTGCACCCAACTTTGTCTTCCCTATGAAGATCCAAACCCCTATTGCCAAAAACCCTGTAATAAGAATAATAAATAAGCGGTATTTCGGATAGACCACAAAGCCTAAATTAACAGCCCCATCCAAGAATTTTGGAATATTAAAAGGCTCCCCCTCAGGACCATATATTATTTTTATAGCATCCTGGATAAAAAACATTATTCCGAATGTAAGGAGTAAAGTGTAAAAATGAGGGAGTTTATAGAGCTTACTGATAAGAAATCTCTCTAATAAAATACCAATGACGCCCACAATGATAGGACATAACAGGATAGCTACGATAAAATGAAGATTTAACAGCGTTACAATACTATAGGCAGTGTAAGCTCCCAGCATGTATAAGGCGCCATGAGCAAAATTGACCACACCGAGTGTTCCGAAAACAACAGTAAGGCCAAGAGACAATAGGACATAAATAGAACCCAAGATAAGACCATTAAAGAGCTGTATAAAAATAAAATGGTAATCCATGATCATCTATTCCAAAAGATTCGCTCAACCTATTAAATCATGTTGGGGGTAAAAGGCTCATTACTCTTCACTCTTACCCCCACGCCTCAATCAAAATCCTTTCATCTTGCAACCGAATTGCCCTGCCGGTCCATAGGCCTCCTCTGCAGGTACAGTACCCACGATTTCAAAATAATCCTCTTTTTCTTTGACCTCTTCGGGCCGTTTTGCCCTCAGGAGATAGGCTTTTGCTATCTGCATATGATCTTCAGGTCTAATGTAACCTGGATTAGCGAACATATCCCTGAAAGTATGTCCTTCCAATGCTTTAATAACCGCTTCAGGATCTGTTGTCTTTGCTCTTTTGACCGCCTCAAGATACTGCCATGTAGCGCTGTATACTGCCGCAGCCATGAAATGGGGTCGCTCACCATATTTCTTCATATACTTTTCGGTATATTCTCTCGCTCCGGGATTATCTACCCTCCAATTCCACGACCCGGCCACATAGTCATCAGCAAAAATCTCGGTGCCTGCTCCTTTCATATTGGGCTCAAACAATAACGCATGGACGATCTTGCAGGTTTTCTTCAGTCCATATTGTACCGCCGCCTTCGTGGAGTTCGTCGTATCGGGTCCAACGTTCAGGAGCACCAAGACATCAGGCTTCGCCTTCATTGCATTAAGGATATAGGGACTGTAATCTGCCGTCTGTAAGGCTACCATATCGTTCCCTACATGAATTCCACCTTTCTTCTGGAGGGCAGCTGTAAAATGCTTTAACAAATCGTGCCCCCATGCATAGTCCGATGTAATGGTATACCACTTCTTCCCCAGATGTTCTGCGCCCCAAAGACCCACGGTTGTGGCAAGCATGTAGTCATTGTAATTCCATTTGATGACGTACCGGTTACACTGTTTTCCGATGAGGTCAGTGGTTCCTGCAGAAGTGGAAATAAAAGGCTTCTTATGTAAAAGGGCCTGCTGTGCGATTGCAAGGGCTGCAGCACTATTGGGACAAGCAACAATCATATCCACCTTTTCTTTCTCATAAAGCTCCTTCGCCTTCTCATTTGCGACGCCCGGATTGTATGCATGATCCCTTTTAACAAGTTCAATCTTTTTTCCTAAGACCGTACCAAAATCATTAACAGCCATCTCTGCAGACCACGCCTCTCCATTGCCAATCGTAGCCAGTGGTCCGGAGAGCACACTGACCACGCCCACCTTTACGGTATCTGCCGCTCTCACTGGGAAGACCAACCAGAACAAAACACCGCATAAAACAATGATAAACTCTGCCATTTTCTTCATCATGGTGCACCTCCTTTGTATTTAAAGATCATCTTTCGGGCTCTCTCTCGGAATCGCTCAATTCGAATTTCACCTCCTTTCCCTCTTTCATCCCCAGCTTTAAGCCTATAGTCTTTCCTCTCACCCCATCCCTCTCCCCTTATTAAATTCCAAGATATCTCTTTTGAACCTCTTGATTATGTTTGAATTTATCATTACTCTCCGAATAAACAATTTTCCCTCCATAAACAATATGGTGTCTATCCGCAAATTGTGTTGCAAATCGTGTATTCTGTTCTATGAGAAGGATCGTGAGACCACTATTCTTAATCTCTTTCATGATTTCCCCAATGCTTCTTATCAGGAGTGGGGCTAACCCTTCTGTAGGCTCATCGAGTAGGATCAATTCCATTTTTGCTCTCAGTATCCTAGCAATTGCCAACATTTGCTGTTCGCCGCCGCTGAGTTGCGATCCCTTGTTGCTAGATCGCGCCTTCAGAGCAGGGAAAAAATTGAATATTTTTTCGAGGCCCCATCCTTCCTCACCCTTACCCCATACCGGAAACATAATGTTTTCGACGACCGTAAGACTTGGGAAGATCCTCCTATCCTCGGGGACGAATCCAACGCCCTGCTTTGCTATCCTATGGGGTGGCAATCCTATAATATTCTTTCCCTTTAACATGATCGTACCGGATTGAGGCGATAATATTCCCATGATCGTTTTAACCGTTGTTGTCTTGCCTGCCCCATTGCGTCCTAAAAGAGTTACTAATTCACCCTGTTCAATATCGAGGGATAGCCCTCTCAAAATGTGACTTTCACCATAGTACGTATTGATTCCATTCAGTCTTAACAAACCTAATATCCCCCCAAATAGGCCTCTTGAACCTTTTCGTCCTTCTGGATTTCATCCGGTCTTCCCTCTGCAATGACACTTCCTTGATTCAGAACGGTAACCATATGGGAAATGGAAATGACCAGATCGATATTATGATCAATCAAAATAACTGTGAGAGTTTTTGAGATTTCCTCTATCAGTTGCATCATCCATTGCACATCCCCGGACGGTAACCCAGCCACGGGTTCATCGAGAAGAAGAACTTCCGGATTGGTTGCTAATGCAATGCCAATATCGAGGATGCGCTTTTCCCCGTAAGGCAGATTTCGGGATATGATATTCTTCTTCTCGATGAGTCCAATGAATTCGAGAACCCCGTCTGCCTTCTTTCTTGCCTCTCTGAGCCTATCAAAGTGCCTTAAGAAGTTGGATGATTCTTTTTCTCTCGACTGGGCGGCAATCCTGACGTTTTCATGGACAGACAAAGCCGGGAAAATACATGTGATTTGGAAAGAGCGGGCAAGACCTTTCTTTGAGATAATATGAGGTTCCAGGCCAGTGATGTTTTCTCCTTCAAAGAAGATCTCACCCTGAGTTGAGCGAATAAATCCCGTTAAGAGGTTGAAAAGGGTTGTCTTCCCGGCTCCATTTGGACCGATGATAGAGTGAATTTGTCCAGGGTAGACCTTAAGGTCGACTTCATTGACAGCCCTTAATGCCCCAAAATCCTTTGAAAGCTTCTTTGCTTCTATAATAGGTTGGAGTTGCATAAATATTCAGTTTCCAGGTTTTGGAGGTAGATGTAAAATTCTCCTGGCATCGTCGGGGGCTGCAATCTCCCGATCCAGTTCTTTGGCCAAACGGACGATCTTTTCTACCAATTCGGCATTACTCTTCGCTCTTACTCCTTTCGAAATATAGATATTATCTTCAAATCCTACTCGGACATGCCCTCCCGTCAGGATGGCCATGGTAGCCATTCGAAATTCATCTAATCCAACAGCACAAACGGACCAAGGGCTTTCTTGAGGAATGCTCCTTATCATGTGTAGAAGGTTGTCGACGTTGGCAGGAATACAACCCAAAATTCCTAATACAAACTGGAAATATAACGGCTTCTCGATATGGCCCATTTCACCCAAAACTCTTGCATTATTTATCATCCCGATATCGTAGCATTCAAGCTCGGGTTTAACACCGCAGCCCTTCATGGTCTCTGCCACATAAACCATGTCTGGAAAACTGTGGACCATCACAAACTTCAGAATGAACTCCTTTTTCTTCTGGTTATAGATATCAATCACAGGTGAACCGGCATTAAAGGAGGCCAAATCCGGCCTTGCCAGAGGGTTTTTACATAATTCAGGTATAACTGATATCCTTCCTTTCACGCTTTCTTCCGGTATTTCCTTATATAACCAATCTCCATCCACTCGCCTCCCTGACCCTCCTGTCGTGACATTGATAATCATGTTGCATTTCTCTCGGATAGGAACAATAGCCTCCTCAAACCATTTAGCCTTTTGTTCCCCTTTGCCGGTCTCGGGATTTCTTGCGTGAATGTGGACGACAGATGCTCCAGCCTCATAGGCTTCCAAAGCTGCCTTCGCCTGCTCTCTAGGGGTCTTCGGCAGGTATGGATTGTCCTCAGGCGAAGCCCCGCCAGTGATCGCCGCAGTGATAATTAGCTTTTCCATTAGGAACCTCCAAAAAGTTTATTATTACCAAACAACAAATCGAAGCACTTTACGCCCTTCGATAATTGTATATAATGCAGAGCATCTTCACCTTTTCATCCCCTAAGGCCCGGCCGGAATGTTCAACACCTGAATCGAAGTAGATACTATATCCTGGTCCCAAGATATACTTCTTTCCGCCAAAGCTGAATTCCAAAGTCCCTTCCAGGATGAAGAGAAACTCCTCACCATCATGTTTGAAACTGCCCTTGCCCTGGAAATCCACTGTGATAAGATAGGGCTCCATGTTCTTACCAGCCTTTTTGTAGGCCAATGATTCATATCCATAGCCACGGCGAAGCCCGCCCGGAGCAACTTTCTTTCTCTCATCCGGTTTGATAACAGTGATTTTTGCATCTACCTGCTCACTCTCGCTGTTGACAAAAAAGTAAGTAATATCAACCCCTAATGCATACGCAATCTTATCGAGAGTTGAAAAAGGAGGTGTCTTAGTGGAGTTCTCAATTTGAGATAGATAGCCTTTGGTAAGACCTGTCATCTTTGCAAGTTGATCCAAAGTGACTTCTTTGGCCTTTCGGAGGGACTGAATTTTTAAGATGACTTCTCTTTCATCGAGTCGCGCCATGGCTCAGTAAAAGTATACCGTTACTAAACTTTTGTCAAGCAAAAAGTGGGATTAAGAACCGAAATTGAAGATATCTTGCCACTACACGCACCTTTGTAAAGGTTTCGATATCGAAAAGAAATCAAAACCGTAGATTCATTCCGTTTATTACCACTTGAAATGTTGTATAGAGCCGAGATTTTCAAAAATGAGGACTTCGGGAAGGAAGTTTGCGGAGCACACAGGCCTTGAGGATGCGGAAAGGATTGACGATGAACCCCTTTTATTATATTTCAGCAGAAAGAATAATACGTTTGTTGTAAAGAAATCCCTCGATCATGGCTCTTCTGGTCGGACCTTTTTCCCTCACGATTTTGATTCGCGACGTGTGAACAATCTCTCCCATGCTCCCCTCCTGGATTTATTTGTTTAATTAACAGTGGGCCAACTTTTTTATGGATGACACGCGTGAATAGTGTAGACCTGGCACCGGAGCCCTCTCCCTTCTTCCTCCTATATCCTGCGAGCCCAATCAACCCAGACCGAGAAGCAGCATGGTGGTGGGTTCGGGAACTGGCGTGTATTCGACTTTGTCTGCTGCAAACCCATGAGATCCTTGGGGTGGCAGCTCAACAGACCCTGGATTTGTAAAGAACCGGCCATTTCCACTATATGGTCATAGGATTTATGCCTTCGCTAAAATGCCGCACAGCCACACTGCATCCGGTGGATTCTCGGTCTCGATAGGGACAGTTTTCACAAAAACTCAATTCATGGGGTGTATCTCTAATTATTTGGCGGGTCCTCGAAGCGTTTTTACTGAACCATACATTTGCAAAGGAGGTGTCTGGGGAGAGGCGGCCCATCGCCAATTGAGCATTATAATCCTGTTCGCAAGCCACCAAAGTGCCGTCAGCAAAAACCGTGGGGAACATAAATGGTTGCTGGCAGATATAAGAAGGGTTGCGAACACGCTGCCCCTGTTTATATTTGTAGGCTTGCCAGCTGCTTTGGGAGGGAACGAAATGAGTATGGGTTTCTTGAGTGGGCTCACTGTCGATGATTGAAAGAGTCCTCAGGGACAACATGTCAAATCCATTTTCTTGTGCGAAACCGTCAAGCTTCCCGATCTCGTGTTCGTTATGACGCATGACAATATAGCGCATCTGCAGAATAGGAGTAGTGCGAGCCAGTTTACGCTTCATGGCGGCCAATCTTCTCACTCCAGTCAAGGCTGGCTCCAGACGGGCGCCGATTCGATATTGGGAGTTGGTTTCATCCGTTATCCCGTCAATGGCGACAATCAAACAGGTGGGAGGATGTTGAATCAGCGTGTCAATGACTTTGGGATTATCCAGATTTTGTCCATTGGTTGAAAGCAGAATGACAAATTGATGTTTCCGTGTGGCTTGTAAGATTTGATCCAGGTGTGGGTGGAGAAGAGATTCTCCCCAGGCCCAAAGGGATGCCGTTAGAAGATAAGGACCCGTCTCGTTGATCACTTTGGTAAAAAGGGCCGGATCCATGGCTTTTTTTTCTCTGGTAATGAGGTGACTGCCGGCAGGACAAACTGGACAGCGCAAGTTGCAGTAATTGGTCAATTCAAATTGCATGTGCACAGGCCAATTGGATACTCTTGGCCTCCGGTAAACAAGATTCAGTCCGGTTTTGATGAGATTTATCCTCTTGGGAAAGGGCATCCGCTGGATTCTCATCGGCATCCGGTCATAGACAAAATCATATCGACCCTGAAAGACGGTGCGATAAACCAATATGGGTGAATGGATGAGATATCTAAAGCGCTCGGTGAGTGTCATAAGCTTTTATTAAGCATTGAGTAGAATTGTTAAGGCCAGACTGCTTCGGCTGCAGGTGGCTGACGTCATCAAATCTTATTTCCTGCCGGACTCTGGGGTTTTTGGAGACTCCCATGAGAGGGCTTGTAACAAAAAACCCAAGAGGCTAGCCAGTTGGGAAATAAGTAATAAGAAGACGAGACGATATTCTTTTTGGGAAAAAGTCAGATTTCCCAGAACGGAAAGCAAATGGTGATAAAACTTCTTGGGGGCCAGATGAAATGAAGCTTGTTGCTGCCGCGCTTGCTTGAGATGAAATCGATATCCGCCCCTCCCATAACGAAAATGCCGGCGGAAAAAGCTGATGAAACTGTCTTTCTGGTCATGATGAATTACCAGTGACGGATTATAGACCATAGGCCATCCCCGTGAACACCAGCGTGAGCAAAAGTCCCGGTCTTCGGCTGTCTGGAAGTTGACGTCAAATCCCTGGAGCTCGTCAAAAGCTGATTTCGGCATCAACATATGGCAGCTGGCAAAAAAAGCTGAATGCGCAGGATCGTCATTATAGAATTGATAAACAGCATTCAGTAGCGCGTGACTGGCTCTTGAGCAATGATCAACTGTGGCAAGCGGCATGATTTGGCCTCCCAACAGGCATTCCGGATGAAATGCAAATAACGAATCAACTTGAGTCAGCCAATTGGAGGGTAACAGGCAATCATCATCTGTGAAACCCAGATATTTCCCTTTTGCCAGTCGAGCTCCCATATTCCGGGCTGCTGACGGGCCGGCCCTTTCTTGGGAAACCACCTGGAGTGAAAAATCAGTGTGGGTGCTCAAAGAAATAAGGCGTTCATAGTTCTCTTTATCCCCATCCAAAACCACTATCACTTCAAAATTGTCCTTGGGGTAGTCCAAATGTTGAATGGCCTGGAGACAATTTTGAAGAGCTTGGGGTCGGCATCGGGAAGGAATGATGATTGAGTAACGAATTGGGGATTCCATGAAAAATGCCGTAGGGGTTAACAGTTTTCTTGTCTGTAAACAATTCTGGGATCTATGTTACTCGTATTTTCCCACATCAGCAAATTGCAAAAAAGGCAAGAGGCCGTTGAGACGGGAAGTTTTTCTTACCACTATAAATCACTCCCAAAAAATTAGAAGTTAGGTGTTTGATTTTAATGATGATTACTAACACTTTACAAAAATAACCTTATGCATATGGATAGTCAAGCGGAAAAATTTTCTTTGTATTTTTAATTTAGACCACATTGATGATTTGCAATTTGAAATAGTGCATCCAGAACGTAGGTTCAAAAAAGAAGACTACAGGAAGTAGTCTCCAGAAAAGGGGGATGAGGACTTCACCTACAAAGCGTTGGATCTATATAGCATCGTGAGGTGATGATTTCCGATGGAAAGAGAGTATAACATGACGCATAACACGCGTGCGAAGCACGTCGGGTTAATGCGTGGGTTATGCGGCGCTGTATTCTTTCCAAAACATTCCAGCTTCTCCGTTATGTCTGCTAATCAGTTCATTTTTTCATTGTAAGTTTACCGTATTCTTCACCTGTCAAAACATGTTTATAGGTGCCATTACTTTCTTTTGGAACGGTTAATCTAAAGTCAACATTACTTTGAAATAGTAATACAAAATCTGAACCGCCAAATAAGAAATATCCGAGCATATCTCCCTTTTTGACCGCATTGCCCACCTTGACAATATCTTCAAAATTAACCGAGGATATCTGCGACATTCCAATCGGTAACAACGCTACCAAGCCATACTTTCTTGTTTCGATAATTACGCAACCGCGTGTCTCAATATTTTGCCAGCCGGGAGTGTTTGCGTCAAGAACATATCTCTTGGTCTTGTCGTCCCATGTTGTAATACCACCAGCCGCATCATCGCTCTGAATAATGCGAACTTCTTTTATTGTTCCGCCAATCGGAAAATGATAGCGGTGATAATCGTTTACATCGAGAAATGTATGCGTTAATGTTCCATTGGCAAATGTATTTTTGTACGCGCTCTCTTCTCCAATAAGCACAGCTATGGACTTGAA
>Ga0153915_10005206_pt1 | contig 12081 bp, 13 predicted proteins | sample Opewatmetagenome_2_FD_107003 | JGI IMG/M metagenome (GOLD analysis project Ga0153915, IMG submission 107003) | Freshwater wetland microbial communities from Ohio, USA - Open water 3 Core 3 Depth 3 metaG | ecosystem: Environmental > Aquatic > Freshwater > Wetlands | place: USA: Ohio, Lake Erie...
AATCGTATTAGATACGGCACGGTTCTTAGGCCACCTTCCAGACCACTATTTCCAGGCGCTTGGCTCAGGTCCTGGCGCCATTGCAGCCTACGAGGCAGCGCAGCGGCTGATTGTTGATGGACGGTTTGGGAAACAACTCCCAAAGATACATGGGTCTCAAAATCACCCGTTTATCCCGATGGTCGAGGCGTGGGAAAATCGATCACGGACGATCGATGAACGGTTTCAACATGTCTCAGCAAAACAATTAATTGATCAAACCCTCGCCCATGTCCTCACCAACCGGTTCCCCGCGTATTCCTTAGTCGGTGGCATCTATGATGTGCTGCATGCGACCAACGGAGAGATGTACAGTGTAACGAACGAGGAAATCGAAAAAGCTCAACTGTTATTTGAAAAACTCGAAGGGATAAGCGTTGTCCCTGAGGCAGGGGTCACCATTGCATCACTACAGCAAGCGCTCAGCAAAGAAACTGTCTCCCCACAGGATTTCATTGTTTTAAACGTGACAGGCGGTGGGAGAAAAGAAATCAAAAAAGAACGGATGCATATCGAGCCCTATAAGTTTCCACCAAAAAAACTCCAGATAAGCCAGAAGACATTAGAGGAGAAAATACAGCATTCCAAGGAACTGATTCGAGAAACTATCCAAACCTATGGAAATAAAGTCGCTGTTGCCTGCAGCTGGGGGAAGGACAGCATGGTGCTCCTGCATCTTGCCAGAAGCGCCAATCCTACTATCACTCTATTTTCGGTGCTCACCATCCATAAACCAAAAGAGACCTTTGACTTCATTGTCAAGGTAGTACAACAATACAAAATTAATCCAAAGATTTTCATGGTAGGGGATACAATCCCAGATGTGTTCCAGAAAAATAACATTGAAATCAGGCTTTTACCTCTGGCGCAGTATCGAATAATGGCAGAAAAAATAAAAAAAGAAACAGGGCACGAAATCTACGCAGAAGATCCTGACCTCTGCTGTCGATTGTTAAAAGTCGTTCCGGTCCGCTATGCATATACATCCCTGGGTTTACGCGCGTGGTTCAGCGGCTTGCGCAACTCAGAGGGGTACACAAGAAGGTTTTTAACAGAAATAGAAAAAATAAGCGATAACGAAACAAAAATCAATCCCTTGCTTACCTGGACTGAAGAGGAGATATGGAAATATATCAAGACCTATAAACTCCTCATCCATCCCTGGTATAAAAAAAAGTTTAATGATGGACGAAGAATCAGATCGTTAGGATGCGAACCCTGCACGGTCCCTATTTTCGATCATGAAAGCGAACGAGACGGGCGATGGAGAAAAACCTCAAAAAAAGGAGGGGAATGCGGAATCCATACAAGATCGGCAAGTGAAAGGATATGAAAATCGCAAAAGGATGTTGGTCCTGGGTCACACCACCATTTCTGCTTAGCATATTAACGTTCATATTATGCTTGTTTTCCTTCTGGTTTCTTTCTCTGTTTATCCCTATTTTTTGTGTTCTTGTTTTTTTCCTTATCTTCTTTCGTGACCCAGAGCGAAGAATCGGAGATGGAGTTATCGCCCCTGCTGATGGGAAAATCAGGGATATTAAAAAAGAGGAAAATCAGGTTTTTATCTCTACGTTCATGGAGATTAACAACGTCCATGTGAACAGAATGCCTCTCAATGGACGCATTATGAAAATGACGCATTTCCCAGGGTATCACCTCAGAGCCTGGAAAAAGGAATCTGATCTGAACGAGCGGGTAGTCATTACCATCGAAACAGAAATTGGGCAAGTCACAGTCGTTCAACTCGCAGGTCTCATCGCACGACGCGTGTACCCGTACATTAAAGAAGGGGATGAACTGAAAAAAGGCGATCGCATCGGAATCATCAGGCTTGGCTCACGGGTCGACGTGTACCTCCCAGCGGATAAAATACAGGCAATCCCGGTGAAAATCGGTGATTTCGTAAAAGCTGGCCAAGACACCATTGCATTGTTAAAGGAGTAAAAAAATGATCACTTTGTCGCTTTTACTTTTTTTATTTTTTTTGTACTTTTCCGCTTCCGGGTAGTTTTCGGTTTCTTTTCTTTTTCTTCGGATTCAATTGGTTCATTGAGCGATTCTTCCAGATGTTCGTTGTCGCTTGCTTTCGTTTCTTGAGGAGGGATTTCTGCTTTCGAGATATATTTCGCATCAATGCGCTCCGTGATATAGACGTCCTTTCCCGCCCGGAAGATCTGTACACCATCTTCTTTTGCTTTTTTGCCATCGATACGTAAGATCAGGGGAGACTCTGTTCGCACCTTTCCAGCTTCAATAGCTTTTTCTATACTCCCGCTGAGATGCACATTTTTCCGGTCGATAGGATTGAGGCCTCCTTCAAGGATGATGTCGATTTCTTCTTCGGTTACCGGGTAAAAGAACTCGTCAATATCCGCCGGTGGTAAATCATCAAGGCGGACGTCAATGGTATGGCCGTAGGTCGCTCGTATCATCCCACCATCAACCTGATACCTCCCTTTGGGATCGGTTAGCGCAATTGCTTCAATGTGATGTTCCTTGAGCCATTGGAATCCTGACCTGCTCACACCGACTGCTTCAACAAACTCAGAGATGTCAACCCAGCCATGGCCATCGACCGTAACCCCAAGTTTTTCTGGGAAATGGCGAAGAACACCAGCCATAATACGACCAAGTGAATCAAGTTCACGATCGCTCATAAGGAATTTTCCTTTCTTGTTGCACACCGGGCAGGTTTCTCCACGATAATACCCATGTTCGTCACATTTTCCAAGCATAGTACTAGTTCTGTAATAAGAGAAGATGTATAAGTTTTTGTATTCCTTGTTCCATTACCCTGGGGGTGAACCTGTGGAACAAGAGGAAATGAAAAAACAAGCGGCAGAAAAAGCGGTTCAATATATAGAAGACGGGATGATCGTCGGCTTGGGGACAGGTTCTACAGTTGAATTTGCAATAAAAAAAATCGGAGAGATGGTGAAAGGCGGTCTGAAAATACAAGGGATTTCTACCTCGTTGAAAACGAAGCGGTTCGCCACAGAGCTTAAAATCCCGTTAATCGAGTTGGACGACCGCACTGAAATTGATATCACCATAGATGGCGCTGATGAAGTAGATTCCAATCTGAATTTAATCAAAGGTGGCGGTGGCGCTTTAACACGAGAAAAAATTGTCGCGTATCATTCAAAAAAAGTCATCATCATTGTAGATGAAACAAAGATAGTGAAAGGTCTTGGCTGTGACTGTTCCTTACCAGTTGAAATCACAAAGTTTGGCTGGGCTGCTACCAAGAAAGCGTTAGAAGGTTTAGGATGTACCGCGGAATTACGCAAGATAATGGATGAGGTATTTATTACAGATAATCAAAACTATATTATTGATTGTGATTTTGGAAAGATTGCAGATCCTGAGGCGTTAGAAAAAGAGATTAACAACATTCCGGGTGTTCTGGAAAACGGATTGTTTATCGGTCTGGCTGACGAGGTCATTGTCGGTAGTAAACAAGGGATGATGACGTTAGAGCGACAAGATATCGTACAATAATCCTGGTTTTATTCCGGGAAGGATGGTTATAATCGATGCTTTTCTCCGAGATGACGACACGGGAAGCGTTCAAGATAACAAAACAGAAAATGACCGAATATCAGCTAGAGTTCTTAAACCGGCTGAACGCAATCGAGGTTGATGCGCATTGGTTCCGCCGTGTGTTCCACACCTTTACTGCATCGTTTTTATTTTACTATATCATCCCAGATGAAGGATGGATGAGAGTTGTTAAGATAGTAATCCCCACCATCATTGTGTTAGGAATGGCGCTTCTCGAAGCTCGGAGATTGAGGGGAGCAATCAATTATCAACGGTTCTTTGGCCTGCGAAGTTATGAAATGAAACGCCCGGCAAGCTACTTGTATTTCGGTTTGGCTGTTCTTATCTTATTTCTTTTGTTTCCTCAGCAGATTGCAATACCTTGTCTGCTCTGCGCTTCATTTACTGACCCGATCATTGGGGAAACGCGATATTATCTTGGGAAAAAACGTGCGTACATCATCGGTTTTATGGTATCGTTCTTCATCTTTGTAGCCACATGGTACCAAGCAAACTGGTGGATTGTAATCCTTGTCTCGTCGTTAGGCGCTCTCGGCGCACTAATCGGCGAGGCAAAGAAACTGAAGCTTGTTGACGATGATTTTATGATTCAAATGCTCCCTGCCCTCATTTTGCTCTTGGTATGGCAAGGAGGGATAGTTTTAGGGGTATGTATCCTCCCACCAAAGATGATTCTTCCAATATGAGGAAAACAATGAATAAAAAGAAAAGTATAGCCGATCAACGAACCTTAACTATTCAGAAACTTTTAATACGGTTAGAGCTGTGGTTTGCGCCGTTACTACTCCTTCTTCCTCTTCTTGTTTCACTGATTTTTTTATGGGAATGGTATGCCAAAGGATTCATCGTTGGGTCTTCCGTGTACGATGGTGAATTACTCCTCGGCCTCATTGTCTTATTTGGAAATCTCGCGTTTGATGTCCCATTCCTGCGATCGATACGAATGTTGAAGAAAAAACAATAACTTGTATTATGATGCTGTGGTTTTTTTGGTCCTAGTCAGATGACGGTATACAAAATATACACAACCAAGAATTAGAAGGATGACAATGATGATGTCAAGGCTTTCGAGATATTGACTGACTTCTTCCCAATGCTGACCGAGAAGAAAACCAAGGTAGGTCAGGATACCATTCCAGAGCGTTGCTCCAAGAATAGTATAAACTATAAATTTTTTCACATTCATCTTCCCGATTCCAGCAATGAATGAGATGAGATGACGAACGACAGGGACAAGCCGAGCGAGAAACACGGTCAGATCCCCTCGTTTGTAAAACCAAGATTCTGTTTTTTTGATATCGGAGGTATCGACAAGAACATATTTTCCATACTTTTCAACTAGCGAATGTCCTCCAGTTTTTCCGATATAATAAAAGATAAGGGAACCAGCGATACTCCCAAGGGTGCTTGCAAGCATCACAAGGATGACATTGAAACTTCCTTGAGCGACAAGGAATCCCGCAAATGGCATGACGAATTCAGAGGGGACAGGGACAATCATGCTCTCCAGCATCATAAGGAAAAAGATTCCAGTATAACCCAACTGAGAAATAGTTGAAAGGGCAAAACTACCAATGACTGTAAAAATGTCGGTGAGAATTGACATAGGTCTTCAGAGCAATTCAAATAGGTCTATATATACTTCATTCATTTGATTATTGAAGTGAATGCTCATTGATAAAAAATAAAAATAATTAAAGAGAGAACGGTCAAGTTGATTGTAAAAAAATCATTTAACAAACCGAGAGCAGAGTAATGTAGGGAGAATACAAAGACTCGTGACAAATGAAAAACCTATAAGCGTTATGACGACAATACTGAACTGATGCAGCGAAGGGATATTTACAGCAAAGGTCGCGACTAAGGCAATAATGGTCGTGGTTGCAGCGCCAACGACAGACCAACCTGACGTCTCAATCGTTTTCTGTAGTGCCTCGGTTTTTGATTGTCCTTTTGCGATTTCTTCTCGAACACGCTGTGTCGTTTGAATACTATAGTCGATTCCGGTACCAATCATTATTGAAGCAACTGTGATATTGACAATTGATAAGGGGATATTAAGCATCACCAACGCACCAGGTTCCCAGGCAATGACGACAAGGACCGGGATGAGTGACAAAAATCCAATGCCGATGGAACCAAATCCAATGATAAGACATGCTAAGACCAACAACAAAGCAATGATGAGAGATGACGCCTGTGAACTCATAATTTGTTTATTAATCTCAACACTCACAACATCTTGACCAGCAAGGGCAGAGACACGCCCGTTCTGCGGGAGTACTGTTTTTTGTGCGATCTCATTTACTTTGGATATGAGTGTGTCAAGTGTTTCAACACTTGACCCTGTAGGGAAGGTAACAAGGACAATGGTTTTTGAGTACAGCTCGTCGACAAGACCTTTTCGTGCGACTTTATCAAGAATGATAGTATTAATCCCGATGAATTCAGCGATTTTTTCAATGATCTTGCTGCGCTCTAATACATCATTAATCTTTTTGAGTTCATCAGCGATCGAATACGCAGATCCGCCAACTGCCCGAATATCTTCTTCCATAGTATAGATCGCTTCAATAACCTCGGGATATGTCAACCCTTGACTGTTTGTCTCGATATACAACGCATTGAAATTCGTCCCACCACCAAAATTCTTTGAGTACTCAAGGAGTTTATCCACCTCAGGTATTCCTTGCGGTGCCATATCAAGGTAGTTCACATCGGTTTTTACCCGTGGCAGGACAATTAGTGAGAGGACAACAAAGAAACAGGCGACAGCGAACAACCTTTTTCTGTACTCAACAAGGAATCTTGCGAAGCGTTTCCAATGGTGAATCACCTCATGTTTTTCAAATCGAAGAATAAGACAGAGGCAAGGAACTAGGATGGTTGCCGAGAGAAATGCAAAAGTGATACCAATGGCACAACCAAAACCAAAGGTCACCATCGGTGGCATATTTGACGTCATCAAGGAGCCAAACCCGATGATTGTCGTAAAGGCGCACATAAACACTGCTTTTCCGGTCAGTCCCAAGGTACGTTCCACTCGTTTTATTTTATCGTCTATGGAACGTTCTTCCGCGAATCGGTTCGCTAGGTAAATCGAGTAATCCACCCCGAGACCGAGTAATAAAGCGGCAACAGCGATGGAAAGAATGGTTAACTGAGGTTGAATTGTTCCCAAAGTTCCAAAGGTGAGCAGAAGCGCGTATCCGAGAGGCATAAATCCGATGAGGAGACCTTTGAGTGTTCTATGGAATAAGAACAGGACACAGGCGACACCAAACGCTGCGAGGGGGAGTACAATTTTCAGGGACTGGAAGGTTTGTTCTCTCATCGCCTGTTGTGACGCAAGAGAACCTGTAACCGTCATTGTTGAATAGCGAGCTTCCTTGACTAGGGTAGCTTTCACATTGTTGAGGATTTGTACGTCATCAGCGTTTTCAGAAAGTTGGAAGATGATTGCTGCGACTTTATACGAGTTCAGGAAAAGAACTCCTTGCGCTGCTTGGAGTCGTGCGAAATAGGTGCTGATTAGCGCTGGGTCCTCTGGGATTTCGTATTTCCCGGTTCCACCAAGACCCTCAGGGAGCGGTGGTTTTGCGTTTTCTTCCTTTATGAGCTGGGCGATACTACTCACGGAAAAGATACCATCGGTTTTTCCTTTATCAAGTTCATAAGTATTTATTTTCGTTACTACTCGATCCATTTCCCGTAACACGTAAGGATCACGAATATCATCTGCCTCAACATAGACAATGATGGTAGAACCTATCTGGAATTCCTGGTTGATTTTATACCAGAGCTGTAATGTTGGATCATCTTGTGGTAAAAAGGTTGCCAGATCCGCCTGCATGTACAGATTTCGGACCTGCAAACCAACGACAATGGTGATAATCGTATAAACCAAAAGGACGGTTTTCGGTCGTTTCACCAGGAGTTTTGCTAAGGAATAGGCAATCTTCATCGGTTTCCCTCCTGATGATTAATAGTAATTTGTACGTATTTTCCAACATCCGAATCCGGGGTAAGATGTGCAATCCTATTGAGTCGCGATTCAATGACTTTTACGCGACGCTGCAGTAAGAGGATAGGAGAAACCGCATAGTACAAATACGGGTTTTTTCCGATGCGTGGTGTTTTGATTTTTTGACGATAGATGACTTTTTGTCCATGCATCTTGGAGAGAAGTTCCCGGACCGTGCTTGGATGCAGCTTGGTCCCACGAATGATATCATCGCTACGTGCCCCGTTTTTCCTGAGTAAGTAGACGTAAATTCGAGATTCTGCTCTGGAATCAAGGAGTTCATGAACAGCAGTCTCAATAGTTTTGTTAATAGGAGAGCGAGGCTTACCCATACGAGTGCACCTATTTTATTTACATTTTTTAATAAAAAACGTTGTTTTGTTGGTTTAAATACCTTTGCATTTTGTCGTTTCTCACCCGACAAAATATTTTATCGGCAAAAAAACGACAAAATAGCAGTGATACAAACATTTATGTTCTCTCAGAGTCTCCAGTAAAACTGATAATATGGATGAAAAAACTAGGATCCAGAAAGACATCGTAATGTTTGAGAAAAACTTGAAACAAAGAAACGAAAAAACAACGACACCTAGTCAGAAAAAAATCCTTGAACTCGCATCACAATACTATGAAGACACGAAATATTATGCACGGAAAAAAGACTACTTCACTGCATTTGGTTGCATCAACTATGCTCATGGGTTACTCGATGCAATCCTAAAAACAGAGCTGGAAGGAGGAATATAAGATGAAAGTGGACGGTAACCTTGGAAAATATTACCATTACGCATTTCCCATGCAAACGGTGCTTGTCACCTGCAACGATGATGAGGGAAGAACAAATATCATCACCCTTGCCTGGCATACTCCAATCTCACGCAAACCACCTTACTACGGGATATCGATTGGCTCGAAACGATATTCCCATACCCTTATTGAACAACGAAAGGAATTCGTCATCAATTTTATCCCTTACTCGTTAGTGGAGGCAGCACAGTTCTGCGGGACTCATTCCGGGAAAACGACGGACAAACTCTGTCAAACCGGGCTTTCACTGGAACCATCAACAAAAGTAAGCACGCCATCCATCAAAGAGGGATACGCACATCTGGAATGTACCCTGGTAAAGGGTATTCCCCTTGGCGATCATACGCTGTTTGTTGGCGAGGTTGTCGCAGTTACTGCTGATGAAACCGCATTTAAAGACGACCTCCTCAGAACAGACCTCGTCCATCCCCTCTATTACATCGGGGAAAACGCATATACAACCCTTGACAGAGCAAAACGAAAAACGTTTTAACCGAACAGAAGGCGGAGCTCCGTATCGACCTGAACACCTAGCATCTGGGCAGCGTTTCCTTGGTTGATGCTCAGTTCAAGGAAATGATTACTCCCGATCGTACAAAGCAGCTCTCCTGGTTTTGCGAATCCATAGGATGAGAGAAACGGAATTTGCTCCCATCGTCGATCTCCTGCTATCACCGTGATCTTCTTCTGACCACTGTCAGTTGGTAGAATGTCACGGGGGATGTTTGTTATCAAATTCCCGAACCGATCGATATACAGGACTGAACCGACAATCTGGTCTCCTCGATGCTCCCCAAGAGTGAACCGAAGGTCGACAAAATGCTTTGTCTGTGTACCAATCTCCCCAAAAGGGATGCCTTGCGCGATGTACCCAGCAACTGGTGCGAAGATATCACGACCATGGAAGGTACGGGATAACGGATGGATCATGTACCGCGGGTTTGTGATCTCATAGACAACAAAATCTCCGAGAAGATGCGCAGTTGGCAGAAGGATTCCGTTATCCGGGCCAATCAGTATTTGTTTTTTTGTGGTGATCAGCAAACCCTTCCGCTCTGTTCCCACCCCAGGATCGACCACTGCGACGTGAATCGTTCCTACCGGGAAATACGGTGCGGTGGTCCAGAGGATAAATGCGCCTTCCCGAACGTTATGCGGTGCAACCTCATGGGTGATATCGAGAAGATGCGCGTCAGTGAGACTTGACACGACCCCTTTCATTTGGGCGACATATCCATCCTTCGTACCGAAATCCGTAAGAAACGTGATTCTTTTCATGTCTCCTTACCTTTATATAATTCTCTTCTCGGTAATTGCGTTCCCTTCATTAGTTTTATTGGTTATTTTTCTCCGATTTTAACCAAAACTATATATGGGAGAAGTGTGTATAATAATAAGGACTGGAGAAGTACGAAGGAATGGAGTCAGGAGAGATGAATTATAAAAAAACAAGCATTGCAGAGGATATCTGGAAACAAACCGGCCAAGGGGCTATGACCTGCCCGCAATGCAAAGGATTTTTAACCATTGTTCTTGTTGAACCAATCTACACTCTAGAAAATGCGTACACTCCCTACAGGACTGTTGTTGAATGTTCATCGTGCTCGTTCCGCATGGTGACCGAATCCTATATTATTCTGGGGGGTGTGAAGGATTATGATGACGATTATGTGGAGATTGGCAGCTGGGGACCAAGCGGCAGCCGAGTGCTTTCACGGTTTAAGCATACCATCAGTGCTCCCCTGCTCAGCCAACTGAAAAAATCGCAAGAACTTGTGGAATTTCTTATCGTCAATGAGCACGTTGTTCAAGTTATTGGATAGGCACGATAGAGAAGATTCATCTCCAGGATGATGTATCCTTTTGGCCAATCAACAATTTATTTATAGATTGTGATTAATATATATTATATAATAGAAAAATATTTCAGAAAAGGAAAAAAGTCAAATAAAGAACCAACCATTATAGTTCTGTGAGACTCATGACGAAAAAAGCGGTTATATTAGCGGCCGGCGAAGGAAAACGGCTGAGACCATTTACTGAAACTATGCCAAAAGTCATGCTCCCTGTCGCCAACAAACCACTGCTTGAATACGTCTTCGATGCGACCAGAAAAAGCGGAATTTCCGAAATCATCGTCATCGTCGGATACAAAAAAGAAGTCATCATGGAGCACTTCGAAGACTACGAGGATGTCAAAATAACCTACGTGACACAAGAGAAACAACTTGGAACCGCCCATGCACTCCTCCAAGCAAAGAAATACATTAAAGACTCCTTTATTGTGCTTGCAGGAGATAACATCATTGATTCAGGAAGCATCATTAAACTTCTCAAAGATCCATCAGAATATTCACTGCTCATCAAGGAGCATTCGCAGCGATCTAAATATGGCGTCGTGTTCATCGAAAATCGAAACATCAGCCGCATTTTAGAAAAACCAAAAGAAGATGTCGGGAAGTACATCTCCACCGGTATCTACAAATTCCCATGTTCCATCTTTACTGACATCGAACGCTGCTACACCCAAGGTGTTCATGCATTATCATCAGTCATCCAAACCCTTGTCGAAAAAGGAAAACACATCAACACGATTCTTACGAAATCATGGATGGATATCGTCTACCCATGGGATCTCATCTCTGTAAATGAAGCGATGATCCAAACAACAAGCCAGTCCACTGGTGGCACCATCGAAAAAGGTGTGACTATAAAAGGTCCGGTTTCCGTCGGAAAAGACACAAAAATCTATGCAGGCTGCTACATTGTCGGACCTGCGGTCATTGGTGACAGCTGCGAAATAGGACCCAACGCCTGCATCTTCCCATCGACCAGTATTGGGAACAATACTGTAGTACACCCGTTCAGCGAAATACGCAGCAGCGTGGTTATGGAAGATGTACATATCGCATCCACCGCCCATATCTCTCATTCCATCATTGGGAAAGGATGCATCATTGGGGATGGATTTTCAACAATGACAGGAAAAACCGTCATAGAGATTGAGGATGAGTTTAAAAAACTGGAGACTCCAATAGGAGCCATGGTCGGGGAAGATTGCATCATAGGAAACCATGTTGTTATCGATCCCGGAAAGATCATTGGCAGAAAATGCAAAATCAGTCCCTTGAACCACATCATAAAGAACATACCAAGTGAAAGTAAAGTGATGTAACGTGTGCGGAATCATCGGTTATGTTGGATTTCGAGAGGCGCGAACCGTCATACTCGATTCGTTGAAACGACTGGATTACCGGGGGTATGACTCTGCTGGTGTTGCGATCATCGACAAAAAACTAAAAATTTACAAGGAAGTCGGAGAAATTTCCCATGTCGAAAAACTAATACCACGGTTGAAAGGAACCACAGGCATTGGCCATACACGGTGGGCGACCCATGGGGCGGTCACCAAAGAAAACGCCCATCCCCATCTCAGTTGCGATAAAAAAATCGCAATCGTCCACAATGGTATCATTGAGAACTTCAGAACCCTTAAAGAAGAATTAAAAAAGAAAGGACATAGATTCACCACTCAAACAGACTCTGAAGTCATTGCCCACCTTATCGACGACGCATACAAAGGAAACCTCGAGGATGCGATGGTTTCAGCAGTAAAAAAAATAAAGGGATCCTATGCAATCGTC
>Ga0153915_10005207_pt1 | contig 12081 bp, 10 predicted proteins | sample Opewatmetagenome_2_FD_107003 | JGI IMG/M metagenome (GOLD analysis project Ga0153915, IMG submission 107003) | Freshwater wetland microbial communities from Ohio, USA - Open water 3 Core 3 Depth 3 metaG | ecosystem: Environmental > Aquatic > Freshwater > Wetlands | place: USA: Ohio, Lake Erie...
ATTTCGTGGTACCTCGCATACACGAGAATGAGATCTGGACGCCGGATCAAGACCGGCATGACATTTTTGATGTGTCTTTTTATTTTTAATGCTTATAATATAAACCTATGAGGTGTCAACTAAAAGACATTGCTCAGACAGGCGAGGCGCCTGTCCTCCAGAAAATCAGCCTTGTCATAAATTTTAATTTCTGATAGGTGGATGACGGGCGGAGCCGCCTGTCCTGCAAGTCGGTGGGGAAAATTTAATATGTTCTCGATTGAAAGGCAATTTTAAATGAAGAAAAGTCAATACATAAAACGGGCCCAAGATGTATTGCGAATAGAAGCAGAAGGTATTTTGCATCTTATCGATAAAGTGGATATCAATTTTGAAAAAGCCGTTGAGATTATATACAAAACAAAAGGGCGGGTGATCGTCACGGGCATCGGCAAGTCCGGATTGATCGGAAAGAAAATTGTCGCTACCCTTACCTCTACAGGCACGCCTGCTATTTTTCTTCACCCCGTAGAGGGGATGCATGGAGATTTAGGAATTGTTACAAAAGACGACGTCATGCTGGCAATATCCAATAGCGGGGAAACAGATGAACTTAATATGATCATAAGCAGCATTCACAAGATTGGCGCGCACCTCATCGCGTTTACAGGGAACTGTACCTCAACGCTAGCCCGATCAAGCGATGTGGTGATTGACGTCGGCGTGGAAAAAGAGGCCTGTCCTTTCGGGCTTGCGCCAACCTCAAGTACTACAGCATGTTTAGCTATGGGGGATGCGTTGGCGGCTGTTCTTATCGAGAAAAGAAATTTTAATCAAAGTGATTTCTATAAATTTCACCCCGCCGGGAATCTAGGACAACGCCTGAGAGCCAAAGTAAGAGATTTCATGATAACAGGCGACAAGATACCGAAGGTGTCTTCCGGCGCTCCGGTTATGCAGGCAATTGAAGAAATGGACAGAGGAAACAAAGGATTTGTTCTTGTCACTGACAGGAGAAATTGCCTGACCGGTATACTTACGGATGGGGATTTGCGACGCTTTGTGCGGAAGGGTCAGGATTTTAAAGATAAAGTTATTGATGATGTAATGACGCCATCACCCAAGACTATTGAGGAAGATGCATCTCTTGCCCAGACTATAGAATATATGCAGAAGGATGAAATCACCACCCTTGTGGTGGTGAATAAGAAAAAACAGCTTAAAGGATATATCCATCTTCATGACATTTTAGGCAGGGGGGGTTCTTTGAAAATATCTGTAGCTTAGACAATGACTGTCATATCACATCACAGTCGCTCACTTTCCACCTTTTAAGTTTTTCAAACGCATCAGTGGCAGCTTTTATGAGTACGTCAATTTCAAATGGTTTCACAAAAAAATCATCAAACCCCGCGGTACGATAATTTTTTACCACCTATATATGCTTATTTTTCGGACGCTGTCTAACATTTATTTATACATAAAAAGATTAGCTTAAAATAGTTAACCTATTGATTTCATTGGTAGGCGGTACTGGATTTGAACCAGTGACTTCTACCGTGTGAAGGTAGCACTCTCCCCCTGAGTTAACCGCCCAACATGGCTCCTATATCCTAATGATAAAACCTTTTCAAGAGAAAAACTGTGGAAGGGTATATTAAATCCTGCACACAAAATATATTTTCTCTATTGCTCATTTAAGCTACAATATCATAAAAATTATATAGTATCTCGAATCCAGCGATAAAAGCTGTCATTGCGAGTGAAACGAAGCAATCTCAGTTTTCACAAAAAGATTGCCACGCACCCTTTGAGTGCTCGCAATGACACTATGGTAGAGGCACTGTGATGGTTATCGCTGGATCTGGGTAGTATAGCAATGCCTCTTTTGATAAAGTGCGGTTGGGGGGGCTTTTCAAAGCATTAAGATCTTACCGGCGATTTATTTTACAATGACGAAAAAAATGATCGGTTATATTGTATTAATCCTAATTCTTCTCGCCGTATTTTTTATCTATTCCGTCCTGAAAATACGATCAACCCCCTCTGTATCCATGACCAGGCCAGATTCACTCCACATCGGGGATATTCACCAGCTCTACACGCATGTTGAACATTTAAGCGTTAAGATCGGCTCAAGAAGTGTATATGAATATGAAAAAATTGAAGACACAAAGCGTTACATTGTTTCCTGTCTCGAAGGCTTCGGTTATGTCCCCACATTTCAAAACTACGACTATGGCGGAAAAATATATAGCAATGTCATCGTTTCCCTACGCGGTGTAAAATATCCCGATGAAACGGTTATTATCGGCGCTCACTATGATTCCGTATATGGCACACCCGGCGCTGATGACAATGCGAGCGCCGTAGCCGTCCTTTTAGAAATGTGTCGGGACTTAAAAAGCTTTTCACCTGGAAGAACGTTAAAATTGATTTTTTTCTTCCTGGAAGAACCGCCCGTGTTCAGAACTGAACATATGGGGAGCTATGTATATGCAAAAGAGGCAAAAGCAAGAAATGAAAATATAAAGTCTATGATGTGCCTGGAGATGGTAGGGTACTTCTCTGAACAAAAAGGCGGCCAGACCTACCCCCTTCCCCTGATGAACATGATGTATCCGACTACCCCCAACTTCATTGCCGTTGTCGGCAATTTAAGTTCAAGAAACCTGGTAAATAACGTGAAAAATTCTTTAAAAAACGCGTCCGGTATCCCCGTTGAAACCTTGACAACGGTCAGTGTTGTTCCCGGTGTCGACTTTTCCGACCACCGCTCCTTCTGGAAAATGGGGTACCCCGCCGTTATGATCACCGATACCGCATTTTACCGAAATCCGAATTATCATACAGAGAGTGACGCAATTGATACCCTGGACTTCCATACGATGTCCAATCTTCTGCAAGGGTTACTGCAGGCTGCGAAAGATTTGACAGACGAAAATCCCCCCAAAACCCCTTAGCCAAAAAGGGGGAAGGGGGGATTTTCGTGGTTCAGGTCTCTGCCTTTAACCTTGATGCTTTGTCCTTGTACCTATTAATTAGTAATCATAATCTCCCATGTCCGGCGGCATTCCTCCCGGCATTGCCGATGGTGTCTTCTTCTTCGGCTTCTCGGCGACCATCGCCTCCGTGGTGAGAAGGAGCGAAGCAACTGATGCAGCATTCTGAAGGGCGAAACGGGATACCTTTGTTGGGTCGATAATGCCTGCTTTTGTCATGTTCACATACTCACCGTTTTCTGCATCAAAACCAAAATCGCCTTTGCCCGCTTTCACTTTTTCAACCACAATCGAGCCTTCGAAACCTGCATTGATGGCAAGCTGCCGTGCCGGTTCTTCCAGGACCCTTTTTAAAATATTCAATCCATGCTGTTCATCCTCAGCGATTTTGGTTTTCTTCAGAGCTGGCAAACTTCGCAGATATGCAACACCGCCACCCGGTACAACGCCTTCCTCGACAGCAGCCCGTGTGGCGTTCAACGCATCTTCAACGCGCGCCTTCTTCTCCTTCATCTCAAATTCCGTCGCCGCGCCCACTTTGATCACTGCTACGCCGCCAACCAATTTCGCCAGACGCTCCTGTAATTTTTCCTTGTCATAATTTGAGGTTGTCTCTTCAATCTGGACCCGAATTTGTTTCACTCTGCCTTCGATATCAGACTTCTTTCCCCCGCCGTCAACTATCGTCGTGTTATCTTTATCAATTGTAAGACGCTTGCATGTCCCTAAATCCTTTATGGTGATATTTTCCAATTTGACGCCCAGGTCTTCCGAAATAACCTTTCCTCCCGTCAAGACAGCAATATCCTCAAGCATAGCCTTCCTTCGATCACCAAAACCGGGAGCCTTCACTGCCGCACATTTAAGAGTACCGCGAATTTTATTGACGACGAGCGTTGCCAGGGCCTCGCCTTCCACATCCTCCGCAATAATCAACAGCGGCTTGCCCATCTTGGCTATCTGTTCCAGTATGGGCAACATATCTTTCATGTTGCTGATCTTCTTCTCATTGAGCAGGATGACCGGATCCTCCAGATGAACCTCCATCTTCTCCGGATCAGTAACAAAATAGGGAGAAATATAACCTCGATCAAACTGCATTCCTTCGACAATCTCCAGAGTGGTCTCTATAGACTTTGCTTCTTCCACGGTAATAACGCCCTCTTTGCCTACCTTCTCCATAGACTCAGAAATGATCTCACCAATGGTCGCATCGTTATTGGCGGAAATGGTGCCGATCTGGGTAATCTCTTTCTTATCCTTTATCGGCTTGGAAATCTTCTTCAACTCCTCCACAACAATCTGTACACCTTTGTCGATACCCTTTTTGAGGGACATGGGATTCATTCCGGCCGCAACAAGCTTGGAACCTTCACGGTATATAGCTTCCGCGAGAATTGTAGCGGTAGTGGTGCCGTCGCCCGCCACATCAGAGGTCTTGGAGGCAACTTCTTTTACCATTTGCGCGCCCATGTTCTCAAACTTATCCTCCAGCTCAATCTCTTTTGCTACTGTTACTCCGTCCTTAGTAATTGTTGGTGCGCCCCAGGATTTTGCGATGACCACATTGCGCCCTTTCGGGCCAAGCGTCACCTTGACGGCGCCCGCCAGGGTCTCCACACCTTTCATAATCTTTTCACGGGCAACCGCATCGTACTTAATTTCTTTTGCCGCCATAGCGAGGACCTCCTTTCCTTAACCAGTAATACAAAATATTTCATCTTCTTTCATAATAACGTGATCAACTCCATCAATCTTGATCTCCGTACCGGCGTATTTACCGAACATCACTGTATCCCCTTCTTTAACCTCCAGGGCAATCCTGTTGCCTTCACGATCTTTTCTGCCGGTACCGACCGCAATTACTTTTCCCTCCTGCGGTTTTTCCTTCGCCGTATCGGGAATAATAATGCCCCCGGATGTCTTTTCTTCTGCTTTCACGTGTAAAACGAGTACATATTCATTTAACGGCTTGAATTTCATACCTTCTCCTCCTATAAAATTATGAATGTTATGGTAATTATTACTTTTATGTTTGATAGGCAAACGATAATGACTGTTTGTAAATAAACTTGTACAATTTATAGTCATTATATTCCGATTGTCAAGGCAGGAATAACATTTGATGCGCTATAAAATCATTCTTGATCCCCTTTTTACAAACGTGAAAACGTTATTATTACTTAACGGATTTTCCAGAATCCGGGAAAAGAAGCAACCGGTCGCCGGGTTTGATTCTATTAGGAGAACTCAGGTGGTTCCAGCGAAGGAGTGCGGGCAGGGGAACACCGAATTTCGCGGCTATGGAAGAAAGGGTTTCCCCTTTCTTCACCACGTAGATATTCTCTTTACACGCCGCTTCCCACTGTTGCACAAGCTCTTTATACCGTGCCTGGAAACCTTCAGCGGAACCTTTGGGTATCAAGAGAACATGAAGTCCCTTCGCTAAATAGTATCCTTTTACCTCAGGATTCAGGTCTTTAATTACTTTGAAATATGTCTTGGCAGCCTGGGCTACGAGAGAAATCGGTGTTTCCTGTTCATTAAGCAATTCTACACGATCGAACTGCAAAGGTGGATAGAGCTCCTCCTTCGCCAACTTGATGCCGTACTTTTCAGGATTGGACAGAATCATTTTCACGGAGATGGCCCTGAAGAGATACCGCTGTGTCTCCTGGGGCAGATAGAGCCGGTAATAGCTGTTCGTTTTCTGTATGAGCATTTCAGCCTTAAGCCCTTCTTCACCCATATTATACGCTGCAGCTGCCAGGGTCCAGGAACCCAGCATCGCATAAAGCTCTTTGAGATAATTTAGGGCCGCTCGGGTGGATGAATAGAAATTCCGCCGCTCGTCCACGTTGGCATCGATGGACAGACCATATCTCTTTCCTGTACTTTCCATGAACTGCCAGTATCCCTTCGCACCTTTTGATGATGTGATCTGAGACTTCAGCGAACTTTCTATGATCGCCAGGTATTTGAGGTCTCCGGGCATCTTGTTCTGCACCAGGACATCTTCGATATACGGCATATACCGGCCCGACCGTTTCAGCCAGAGGATCACCTGTGGGCGGTTCCAGAGTGTAATCAAAAACTCTTTCTCCAAACGTTCGCGCACATCCGGATCATCCAGAGGGACTTGCTCACCGCAAAAATCAAGCGGCCCTGTGATTTTCATGGATGAAATAATTGAAGAGGGAGTTGGTGGTTCAAGGATATCGGGAAGATCACCCTGCGCAGGGTTTTCTGTCAACATCATCAGACAAAACGCAAAGAGGGAAATAAAAAAAAGCCTCCGCATCAAAACCACTTTTTCAGAGTAATCTGTATTTTTCCATCGTAGAGCCTTCATCATTTATCCCTCATCAATTTACCTATTGCTATCATCCAACTCTTCGTGATCAATAGTCATTTCAGGTGCCTGCAATGATCGCGAAGACCTGTCCACATTTTCCAGCATATCTATATCTTCTCCTGTCGATGCGCCCAGCTCTTTGAATTTTCTTGCGGTGACGAGCACTCTTCCCTCGAGGGAACCAATAGCCTTGTTATAGAGGTCTACTGTTCGATCCAAGTTCTTTCCCATCTCGGAAAAATATCCTGCCAGAACTCTGATCCGGTCATAGAGAGTCTTGCCCAGATTACTTATTTCCTGAGCATTCTCCGCAATTTTTTCCTGGCGCCAGCCATACGCAACCGCTTTCAACAGGGCGATTAAGGTAGTCGGTGTGGCCAGGATCACCCGCTGATCGACACCGAATTCGATCAACCCCGGGTCCTGTTCGAGAGCAGCACTGAAGAAGGTTTCACCCGGCAGAAAAAGCACGGCAAATTCAGGGGTAGGTTTAAATTGTTCCCAGTATGTCTTTGCCCCTAATTTCATGAGGTGCGCGCGGATATGCCGGGCGTGCTCCTTTAATTTTGCTGCCCGGGTCGCTTCATCCTGCGCTTCCAGTGATTCGAGATACGCCTGTAACGGCGCTTTGGAATCCACCACGATGTTGTTATCGTTGGGCAGTTTTATGATCATGTCCGGACGAAGTCGCCCGTCTTCCGTTGTCACCGATTCCTGTTGGAAAAAATCACAGTATTCAACCATCCCGGCAATTTCCACAACCCTTTTTAACTGGATTTCACCCCAGCGGCCCCTCACGATAGGGGCACGGAGCGCCCGGACAAGGTTCGTCGTCTCTGATTGTAGCAGGTTCTGAGTCGTGGCAAGTGACTTTATCTGTTCCGTAAGTGAGGAGTACGCGGCAGTACGGGCATGTTCAATTTCGCTGATCTTACCGTCAACTTTTTCCAGCGACTCTTTCAATGGTTTGACAAGCTCATCGATGGCCTGCTGCCTAATAAGCAAATCACCTTTGGCAGATTCCTGGTATCTTTCCAAAGTCTCTCTTGCCAGCTCCAGAAAGGATTGATTGCTGCTCTTGAGTGCATCCGCAGAAAGCGCCTTGAACGCATCGGACAATTTCTGGCGGGCTTCGTCAAGGAGTCTCAGTTTTTCTTCCGCGGCTTTTCGCTCTTCTGCCAGTCTCGTCTCAATCTCTGAGAGCTTTGCTTTCAAATCTGAATTTTCTGTGTCGAGTTCGGCGATCCTCTTTTCTTTCATCGCAAGGGCTGAAGCAAGATCAGGGATGCGTGTGTTCTTTTCTTCCGCGGCTGAGCGTCTATCCGACTGTAAGGTAACCTCCTCACGGAGGCTGGAAATCTCCCCCCTCGTCTTCTCAAGGGCAGACTGCAATTCCTGCAACTGCACCTCCCTGTAACCGATTCTCTCAAGCAGAGTGGAACGCACTGATCTGAAGACCAGGTAAGCGCCCAGCCCACCGAGACAGAGCCCGATGATAAAAAAAATAATTTCGATAATATAATTCATACAATATATCCTTCTTAGAAGTTTATTCTACCTTTATTATAAAATTATGCTCATCCTTGGCAAAATCCGCCATAACTTCTAAAACTTTTACGGCATCCCTGCCTAACTTTGATCGCGTCACATGGTAATTTTTCCAGATGATCCTGAGGGGTAAGGCAATCTCCCCGCTCAGACAATAATACAGGGCATCGAGGTTCATACCGTAGTGCTTAGGGAAACCAAGGTTTCGGGCGAGTTCGCGGTGTAGCTCTCCAATGCTCTCCACATGAAGAGAATCAAAGACGATCTCTCTCATCAGTGTATCCTCGTATATGTTCTGTAGTGGTTCTCCGTCTTATAAATCAGTCTGTCGCTGGAAAATATGATCCTGTCTTTCCCCCGTTTGCCGCCTTTGTAGTTAATATCCGCCTCGTACCAGATTCGCCCCCTTTTTCCCGGAAGCTTTTTCTCCCTGTTATGAAATACATCACCGCCGATGCTCTTACCCGGTGCAACTACCCAGAGATTTCTCCTTGCCGGATCCCACCCCAGTTTTTTTGCGTCTCTTTTTGTAATAAAGTTAACCGGCAGGTGATTAAATTTCTTGATATAATCCGCCACCTCGTGAAACGAAGTCATGGGCAGCACGTGCTTCTCCACGCCATGGACCAGCACCGGCACAAAAAACAACAGAATCAAAGAAACTATCGACAATTTAACGCATTTCATAAATTCGACCTTTTAGTCAACTGCGATCGGCTAAAACCGATGGCTTGAGGGTTCAAGGATTCAAGGGGTCAAGTGAATCTATGTTTCTTTTTACCATCTCTTCCAATTTATCTCAATGCAAAGGACCATCGATTACTATTAATTTGATTATGAAACCACACTCTATGGAAAAAATTGCAGATATAACGTATACTAAAAAACGATAATAATAACTTTGAAAATGCTTCACATCGTCACTGAGATTGAAGTATATGCCTGCCTTATTAACACAGTAAGGAGAACTCTTATAAGACCATGAAGAACTCGGAAATTGCCGGAGTGTTTCGGGATATGGCCGATCTCCTCGAACTGAAGGAGGAAAACATATTCAAGATAAGGGCTTACAGGCGGGCAGCGCAAGTGATTGAGCACCTGCCGAAAGAAATGGCAGCCATGTTGGCACAGGGGGAAGATTTCCAGAAAATCGCCGGGATCGGCGAGGCGATCGCAAATAAAAGCGCCGAGTTGATACGCTCAGGAAGACTTGAAGCGTATGAAAAGCTCAAAGCTGAATTTCCCAAAGGGATCACCGACCTTCTCGAAATTCCCGGCATAGGTCCGAAGACGGCGCACCGTTTGGCAATGGAGCTGATGATCACATCCCTCGTCCAGTTGGAACAGGCAATCAAGGAGGGAAAAGTTTCCCATCTCTTCAGGATGGGCGACAAAACCGCGCAAAACTTACTCCGCCAGATTCAGGCCATGCGCCGCAAGGATCAGCGCATCCCTATCGGTGAGGCTCTTCCGGCGGTGGAAGAAATCATAAATACCCTGAGCCTCTTGCCGGGGGTGAAAAACCTGACCCCTGCAGGCAGCCTGCGGCGTTTCCGGGAAACCATCGGAGATATAGATATTATGGGAACTGCCGACAATCCAGAAATGGTTATTAATGAATTTATTGCCTTACCACATGTAAAAGAGGTTCTCGCCCAGGGACCCACCAAGGCCAGCATAATCCTTTCCCAGGGACTCCAGAGTGATTTAAGAATGGTAGAACACGACTCCTTTGGTTCTCTCCTCCAGTATTTTACGGGCAGCAGACAGCATAACATCTCTCTACGCACCAAAGAACAGAAGAAGGGCCTGAAATTGAGCGAATACGGGATAACGGATGCTGCAACGGGCAGGCTGGAAAAATTTGCCACAGAAACGGCCTTTTACCGGCGCCTTGGTTTACAATATATTCCTCCGGAAATCAGGGAAGACCGGGGAGAAATTGAACTGGCAGAGGGAAACGCCATCCCCACGTTCGTCGACGTCAAGGATATTAAAGGTGACTTTCATGTTCACACAAACTGGAGCGACGGAGCTCACACCATTGAAGAAATGGCGCGCGCTGCGAAGGCCATCGGCCATACATATGTTGCGATTACGGACCACTCCAGTGGGCGCGGCATTGCCCGCGGCCTGAATGAGGAACGGCTAAGAACACAGATACAGGAAATTCGCGCGCTCAATCAACACATTGACGGCTTTAGAATTCTTCCCGGTATCGAAGTCGATATACGGGCGGACGGCTCTCTCGACATGCCGGATGCGGTATTAGCCGATCTCGATATCGTTGTCGCCGCTATTCACTCATCCTTTAATCAGAGCGAGGAGCGGATAACCCGACGCATCATGCATGCCATAGAAAACCCCCATGTTGACATCATCGCCCATCCGACGTGCCGCCTTATTGGAGAGCGGGAGCCGACAGCCGTTGATATGGAAGCTGTCATCCATGCCGCAGCTAAGCACAAGAAGGTTCTGGAAATCAACGCCATGCCCAGTCGTCTTGACCTCAAAGATCTTCACGTATTCCGTAGCCATGAACTGGGGGTCATGCTCGCTATCGGCACAGATGCTCACAGCGCCGGTCAGTTGAACCTGATGCGCTACGGCACCGGTGTCGCCCGCCGCGGCTGGTCCCAGCCGCAGCATATTCTGAATTGCCTGCCCGTGGAAAAGGTTCTGGCTTTTTTTAAAAGATGACTTATAGCAGCCCTTTTGCACTCAGGCGGGACACAATCACAGACATCAGCTTCGGGCAATGGCGCTGGAGGAACACTGCGATTTTGCCGTGATTAGTTATGATCTTCACGCGCCGGCGTTTGTAAACCGCCTGTGCGATCTGGCGTGCTGCCTCTTCAGCGGATATTTGCAGCCATGAGGGCACGCGGTCCTGCATTTCCGGATGATATACACCCCATTTATCAACGTGGCGGATTTCAGTTCTTACAAAGCCGGGAACAATGAGGACAACACCAACACCATGAAGCCTGAACTCATACCGGAGCGATTCGGCAAGCCCATGGATTGCGAATTTGCTCATCGAGTACGCCGAAAGACGGGGTGTTGCGATATAGCCGTTGATACTGTTGACGAGACCAAGGCAGCCCCGGGAGGCAATGAGGAGTTCTCGTGTCGCGTAAATAGTTCTCAGTACACCAAAAATGTTTGTTTCAAACTGACGCCGGAAATCCTCGACGGTCAGCTTTTCGAAGCGCCCGCCAATGCCGAATCCTGCATTGGCGATGACATAGTCGATCCTGCCAAATGTATCTTTTGTTTTTTCCACCGCCCGTTCGATATCCCTGTCACGGGTTACATCACCTGGTACGGCGAGGGCACGCTTACCTATCGATTCTATTTCCCGGGCAACTTTCTCTAATCGTTCCTGGCGGCGTGCAACCAGTACAACGTCACCACCCTGGCGCGCCACCTCCAAAGACAGAGCCGCCCCGATACCCGATGAAGCGCCGGTAATGAATGTCACGGTATGAGAAAATCTATTCATCTACCTCTCCATAGAACCCTTGATGTATTGTAAAAATTACTATCAGTCCTCCCCGAGGCTGGCCTACTCAGGGTTGTTATGCCAATAAACAGATATATTTGGCGCCATTTTTAAATTACTCTGTTTCCATACTATATTTTCTCGAAATTATAAATATTTTACACAGAATACCGTATCATCTTTTATATTTAAGCAAAAAAATATGCCCCTCAGCACGCTGCGGGAAATACACCCTGAGAGATTAAACAGCACGGGATATACGTCTGCTATAGTAATGGAGATATAACGAGGGATGGAGAAATGTCTGCCTTTTCTTCCCATTGACTTACCAATGCCATTTCTCTTATACTTACATGTAAAATGAGAGATATTTTAAAAAGAGTTATGGAACGCTGTCATGATCTCACGACGTGAATTTTTGACAACAGCAGCAAGATATTCTGCGATATTGGGTGGCGCCGGCTTGATTCTGTCCGATCCATTCTGGCAGAGGCTTTTGTCCGGCGACGATGCAGGCCTTGCCCTTGCAGGTAATTATTTAGATGAAATAGTCCGCTCATCCCCGCGCGCGCGTTACTGGACATCGCCTGCGGCAGCGAACGTTAATTGTTCAGCATGCCACGGCAATTTAGAAAGCATTAAAGGGACACGATATACCCATAAGGAAAACATCATTAAGTGCCTCCTGTGCG
>Ga0153915_10005208_pt1 | contig 12079 bp, 14 predicted proteins | sample Opewatmetagenome_2_FD_107003 | JGI IMG/M metagenome (GOLD analysis project Ga0153915, IMG submission 107003) | Freshwater wetland microbial communities from Ohio, USA - Open water 3 Core 3 Depth 3 metaG | ecosystem: Environmental > Aquatic > Freshwater > Wetlands | place: USA: Ohio, Lake Erie...
AGAGCCAAATGACCGCCCTCATCGAAGCGGACCACCTGCGGAAAACCTTCGGCGAGACGGTGGCCGTGGAAAACCTATCCTTGCACGTAGCGGAGGGAGAGATCTACGGATTGGTTGGTTCAGATGGGGCCGGCAAGACCACCACCATCCGGCTGCTGGTAGGAGCCCTCAAATCCGACGGCGGCACGGCCTCGATTTGCGGGTATTCCATTGACAGGCAGACCGAGCAAGCCCGGGCCCAACTTGGGTATCTCTCGCAGCGGTTCTCCCTGTACGAAGATTTGACCGTGCTGGAAAATATCCGCTTCTTTGCCGAGATGCGCGGGCTGAGCCAGCAAGAATGGCTGCCGCGCTGCATGGACATCCTCGAATTCGTCGGCCTGGCCGGATTCAAGGATAGACGGGCGGGCCAGCTTTCCGGCGGAATGAAACAGAAGCTCGGGCTGGCCTCGGCGCTGGTCACAAGACCGCGGGTGCTTCTGCTGGATGAGCCCACCACGGGGGTGGACCCGGTGACACGACAGGATTTCTGGCAACTGCTGATACGGCTGATTTCTTTCACACCTGACCCCTCTCATAAAGGCAATGGGGAGAATAATGGCGGAGTGGCGGTCATCCTGACCACGCCTTACATGGATGAGGCCTCACGCTGCCAGCGGGTTGGGTTCATGCGGTCAGGCAGGCTGATCGCGGAGGGCTCGCCCTCCGAATTACGCTCCGGCCTGGAGGGACAGATCGTTGAAGTACATGGAGAGTCGCCGGTCAAGCTGCGACCGCTGGTGGAGAAATTGGCCGGGGTGGAGGACGTGCGGGCGTTCGGCGACAAGCTGCATTTGAGAACAGAGATGGGTAAAGCCAAGACGGTGGTGGCGGCTCTGGCAAAGGCTTTTCCCAGGCATGGAGGCGCAAATGTAGAAGCACGCATTGTGCCGCCGACATTGGAAGATGTGTTCATTTCCCTAACGGGGCAGAGAAAAGGAAGGCTCTAGGACAGGTTGAAAAAGCGGCCCTGATCCACCAGACGATCCGTAAAGCCAGGAAATAATCGTGGAGACACTATGACTGAACCCGTGGTGATTACCAAAGACCTGACCCGCCGCTTCGGCGATTTTGTGGCGGTGGACCATGTCACCTTTACAGTAAATGCCGGAGAGATCGTCGGGTACCTGGGGCCGAACGGGTCAGGGAAGACCACCACCATCCGGATGTTGTTGGGCTTGCTCGAACCCAGCGAAGGTAGTGCCAGCGTGCTTGGGTTCGACGCCTTTAGCCAGTCGGAGGAAGTACGGGTACGGTCAGGATACATGTCGCAGAAATTTGCCCTGTACGATGACCTGACCGTGTGGGAAAACCTGACCTTTTACGGCGGTGTATATGGCATTCACGACAGAAAGCAGATCCAGGGGACAATGGAGCTGGTGGGGTTGGGCGAGCATAGCGCTGAACTGGCGCACGGGCTTTCGGCCGGCTGGCGGCAGCGTCTGGCCCTCGCGATCGCGCTGGTGCACCGGCCGATGCTGCTCTTCCTGGATGAGCCTACTTCCGGCGTTGACCCGGCGGCCCGGCGGGTTTTTTGGGACCTGATCTACGAGCTGTCGGCGGGCGGGGTGACAGCATTGGTCACGACCCACTATATGGATGAAGCCGAATACTGCGGACGGGTGGGCATCATGCGGGATGGGAAGCTGATGGAAATGGACACGCCGGCACGGCTCAAGGCGACCGCCATCCCGGGAGATGTGTGGGAAGTCTCGACAGAACCGCTGCAGGTGGGCCTGACTGCCTGCGAGAGGTGCGAGGGTGTGCTGCGGGTGGGATTGGCGGGCGACCATTTGAGGCTGATCACCCGGCATGGCATGCGGGAGTCTGACTTGAGGTCGAGGTTGAAATCCGCCGGGTTGAGACTCAATTCCCTTGAGCCGGGTGAACCGACGTTGGAGGATGTGTTTTTGTCGCTGGCAAAGGGGTAAGAAGGAAAAGATTCGGCTATAATCCGGCTATGCGGCCCGAGTTGCGCCAATCCATCGAAACGGAATTAAAAAACGCAGAACGCGCCCGTCTTGGTCAGAATGAGGGAATGGCACGCGTGTGTGCCCGGCGGGCTGGCGGCCTGGCTGCCCAGGATTTTTTGATGCGACAGGGCCTCCAGATCCGCAAGGGCAGCGCCTACGACGCATTAAAATTATTGATATCTTTCCCGGGTCTGGCTCCGGAACTGCACGCCGCGGCGGAACATTTGACCACGAAAGTCAGCGAGCAATTCACCCTTCCGGCTGACATCGATTTGATCGCCGATGCACGAACACTGATTGGAGGCTTGGGATGAGCGATACCGAAGTAATCAAGCTGTATGGCAACACCTGGTGCGGAGGTTCCCGCAGGGCGCGCCTGTTATTCGAGCGGAAGGGTATTCCCTATGTCTTCGTCGATATCGATAAAGACGAGCAGGCCGCGAAATATGTGGAGGGCCTCAACCACGGCTTCCGCAGCGTGCCGACCATCGTGTGGGCCGACGGCTCGATGCTGGTTGAACCATCCGAAGAGCAACTGGCAAAAAAATTGGGGATTAAACTCTAAAAAAATGGCCGGCGAAAAAGGGATCGCCGGCCATTTTAATGAATCAATCCACTGACCCGAAGGGCAGCGAAATTCAAGCACTCCTACGCAATGCGCTTCTTGCCGGCCAGGTCCACCAATGCCCGCACGATCAGCGCTAGGAAGACCGCCACCGAAACCATGCCGGCTACCACCAGGGCATAAATATGCCAGTTGACCACCTTGTCCACAAAGGTAGGCCGGTAACCCGCCTGAATACGCTGGCCGAGACCATGGACGAATTCCCTCCGCGGCGCCACAGGTTTCAGCGCACCGGACAAGCGGTTCTCCAGAGATGCGATCTTTGCTATCGAGGCATCTGAAAACCGTTTTCCCATTCCCATAACACACTCTCCTAAAAGATAAATGCAAGACCCAATGATGCAGGGCTCAAGTCTTTAATGGTTCAAAAGATTGGCTAATCATCATTCAGATTAACCCCTTCCAGGTCATCTCGTAACGCTAAAAGGGTACGATGATACAGGCTTTTTACCGCACCTTCACTGCGGCCCATGGTCTGCCCGATCTCGGCGTTCGACATTTGCTCGACGAACTTAAGGATGAGCAAATGCTGCCTTTCTGCAGGCAGGTGACGGATGAGCTTCAAGAGAGCTTCCTGATCCTGCCCGTGCATTAAGGCTACTTCAGGCGCCTCGCCTTTGTAATGAAGGGTGGGGGCATCGTCGAGGGGTATCTCCTGGTGGCGGCTGCGATCGCGGTGCCAATTGGCAATAAGGTTATGCGCAATACGGTACAGCCAGGCTGATAATGGCACTCCCCTATCCGTGTAGTTCTGGATATGATGCAGGGCGCGATAAAACACCCGAGCGGTCAGGTCTTCAGCATCATGGACGTTGCCGGTACGGTAGTAAACGTAGTTAAAAATCCGTTCGACATAGCGGGCGTACAGGGCCCCAAAGGCTTCCTGATCCCCCTGCGAAGCAAGGGCTAGGATCTCACGATCATCCAACTCCTGCACTTTGCTTGGCAGCACGTTGCTCTCGACCACTTTTTTCACCTTACCGGAGGCAAATAACCAGACCGGATTTGAGGGGTTGTCGGGTAGAGTATATCATGGTTGACTATGGTATAATTTTGACCCCCAGGGACCTTCCCTGCTTGATCCAAGCATGGGGATGACAGGCTTCGACGGAAGAGGCTGGTCCCGGAATGCGAGCCGAGAGGCGCCGACCTCGTAAACTCAGCGCAAACAATCAAGTGCCAACCGCACTTCCTACGCCGCCATGCCCCTCGCTGCGTAAGCAGTAGAGAGTAAACGGCCCGTCTCCTAATGAGGCGGCGTCCACCCGTCCCGTGCTCCACCCGGTGATGGGACTGGGCGTCAAAAAGGTGGAGTGCCGCGCATCACGCCGCTACCCGCGCGAAAGAGGACTTTCGGGTCCGAGCGGCTGGCCGCAGGTCAAATTTGACGGCTGAGTGACCTGTGGCGACAAGCCCAACCGCCTACGCTCGTAGATTTCCGAGGGTCGAGTCTTTCGGACGCGGGTTCGATTCCCGCCATCTCCACTAAAAAGGTGCATCTCTGAATGAGGTGCGCTTTTTTTTATCGGATGCGGCCCCCAGGAGGAGATATTATTCGATTCACGCCATCTCCACTAAAAAGGTGCATCTCTGTGTGGGTGCGCATTTCATTTTCGGACGGGGCTTCCATGTGCCCCCTACGGGGCTGCTTCGCGAGGGATGATATTCGCTATCCCGTCTTCTCCACCCAAAGGAGGCTCCATTCCATGAAGCGGAGCCTTGTTTTTAGGGTAGAGGCCGCCAGATTGAACCAGAATAAGAACACTGAGATTTAGGATAGTCTCCGTTTACTTCGTCGAACCAATAAATAAGTCCTTGGCCATCCATCCTGATCAGGCCATCATTTGAGGGGCCGCCTTGAGAATCGCTATGAAGAGAATCCGATGAAAAACAAAAATGAAGATATTGCCGGTCCGGGGAGATATCATAATAGTTGATGTTCCAACCCCCCAACCAAAAATTTCCACTCCACTCAGGCAGCCGAGAAAGGCGATCGGTTGGGCAGTTGAAATTCCCATCCAAAAGGTTGTAAATGCAAACGGTCCCTTTCATTTCACTCGGGGAGTCGTATTCATAAACAAATGAGATGGATTTACCGTCGGGACTCCATTGGTAATCCGTACTGGTACCCAAAACATATCCAGCCGGCGTAGGTCGATCGATAATACGGGTAATACATTTATTTTCACCAGTCTGAACATTAAAAATGCAGGGCGCTTTTCTGAAACCATAACCAAAATTCCAGTATAAGCTGATCGCATCCTGAGACAGGATGCGGTTCCCATCGGGAGACCAGACAAAAGAACCGATATCGGCTTTTATTGAAGAGATGATTTGCGCAGTGGTTACATCATAAACACGCAGGGTTGTATTTTTTACGGGAAACCAGAAATCAACTGTCTGATCGGGTTGGCCTTCCACCACTGCAAGATAGGATTCATCTACTGGAGACCACGCGTAATAGTTGTTTAGCCACCCCGGCAAAGGATTTAGCTGCAAAATGACTTGTCCGGTATTCACTTCAGTAACAGTAATCGGCCTGGATTCTTGATTGGAATCACTATTGGCTCGGTAGTGACTTGTTGCTGAAGCAAACCGCCGGGAGTAATCGAGTGAATTCTCGAATAAATACTCTCCTACTTTAGAACCTCGGTTAACCTGGATAGGCTGGATTAATGCGGATAATTTCAGACCAGAAGTTGAACTTTGCGGTATGAGAATCGAGGTTACTTGTCCGCTCTTCACGTCAATCAAGTACATAGTCTGAAGATCCTTCGAAAGCAGACCAAAGTGCATACTGTCCAACCAAAAATATGTTTGGGCATCCGAAGGAAAAGGCAGATAATACCATTCGCCGGTGGCAGCGTTTAGAAAAGCCAGAGTCCAAGAAGAGTATTGAGCGTCCTTCTTAATGGTTAAGTCCAGGAGAATGGCTGTATGCGGGTCACTCATCCAGGCTGGCAGGTTGTAAGAGGTTTGAATTGGAATCTGAACGTCCGAAGGAAATTGGGTAGGCTCCGGTGTTAAATAAATTGCACGATCACGGGTAGGTGCTAATTCGACGGTCGGCGCAGGCGTCCGCGAGGGCATGGTCTGCGTGGGCGTTGTCTCAACCTTGGTCGGCGCTTTTCCACAAGACGCTATCAACCCGAACAGCATGATGAAAATGGCGATTGCGCTTATCGCTTTTATAACTCCCCTGCCAGGTTTATTGTTCCGTAAAAACATTGCGATAACCCTTCCAGCTATATTTTACGGCAAAGGGCGCCATACTTGCTTGGAATATGAACATTGGGGAGCATCGTTTTCTCCGAGACCAATCCAGGTGGTAAGACCGGTACCGGTTACGTTAATGAGCGCATCGTAGCCTGAGCCAATATAATTATCGAGAATGCTGGATTCGGAATAGCAAAAGTTGATGAACTGCCCATCCGGGGAAAAATCATAATAGCTGATCCCCCATCCTTGCGCCTGGATGAGGTTCTCCGTAGGACAGGAAATGTTCCCGTTCACAAGATCGTAGATGCAGATATTTCCCGAGCGCCTCTGCGTTTCAGGTTGGACATAGAGGTAAATGTAGCGGACAGACTTCCCATCCGGACTCCAGGAATACAGGCCCGTAGTTTCCAACTCAACACCGGCTGGAATGTGGCTAAGGGGGATGTTTAATAGGCACCTGTTTTTGGTTGCTATGACGTCGAAAATGCAGGGGGCGCCTTTAAAGGCAACCCCAAGAGTACCATAGCGGGATAGTGTGCTTTGGTAAAGGATCCTGCTTCCATCCGGAGACCATTTTATATTGCCGATGTCGGCTGTATACTCTGTAACCAACTCTCCCGTGTTCACGTCAATTAATACCAAAGACGTGTTCCGGGTGACCAAACTGGACGATACCCCATCCGGGGTGCCTTCCACAACTGCAATATAGCTATCCCACCAAGGCGACCAGGCAAATTCGCTCTCCCAGGTCCCGTCGAACTGGTCGGATTCCCACACGATTTTCCCGGTTCTGTTATCCGTAATTTTCAGGGGATTCGCGGGGTCATCCCAATCCGTTACAGCCGCGGAGTATCGCCCCGTCCGGGAAATATACCTCGAGTTCGGTAGATCGACATAATCGAAGAAATATATATCCGGAGAATAGATCCTCCGTTTGATTCGCAGGGCTTGAGGGGAATATTCATTTACATCAATAAACTTGGTCGAATCTTTTGGAACGAATTGTATTGACCCTTGACCGGACCTTATATCAAAAAGGTAGATGGTCTCCAGGTTTTGAGGCAGGAAGCCGAAATGCATGGTGTCGAACCAAAAATAATACTTCGCATCCGCCGGGAACGGCAGATCGAACCACTCGCCCGTTTTGGCGTTCAAAAAAGAAAGCGTTCCTGAAGAAGATGGATCATTGGCCTTTCTAATCCATTGCATCAGTATGGCTGTCTGGGGATTCTTCATCCAGTCTGGAAAGGAATAGGAAGTTGTTGTAGAGAGGTTGACCGGCGTGTTTGTCGCGGTTAGCGACAATGTGTAGGTTGGCGTTGGCAATGATGTTGGAGTAGGCACAAGCGAGGCAGTTGAGGTTATTTCTATTGGCGGAGTGGAGGTAGCCTCGGTTGAGGTTATCGCCGTAGACAAAGCGGTATTCCCACAGGAGGCCATCACTGCGGTAGAGAAAATGAACAGAGCCCCTAACAGAACCTGATTGAAAACCCGGGCCGGATATCCCTTCCCCATTTTTCCTTTCATCCATATTTATAATACCCGTTCCCCGAGAAAGGGAACGGGGTGTTATCAGCCGAGGATCTTATCGATCTCTTTCAATTCCGCTTGGGTAAAGTTTAGATTGTTTAATGCTCCCAGGTTGTCTTCCAATTGGGCCACGCTGCTGGCACCGACAAGAGCGGAGGTCACCTGGGGTTTGCGCAGCACCCAGGCAAGGGCCATTTGGGAGAGCTTCTGGCCGCGGCGTTTGGCGATTTCGTTCAATTTACGCACCTTGGGCAGGTTCCCCTGGATGTCATCCGGGGTCAACCAGACTCGCTCCGTCTTGGTGGCACGGGCTCCCTCGGGAATGCCCTCCAGGTAGCGGCCGGTCAGCTGTCCCTGCGCCAGGGGTGAGAAGACGATTCCGCCGATGCCTTCCTGTTCCAACACGTCCAGCAGGCCATCTTCCACCCAGCGATCGAGCATGCTGTAGCTGGGTTGGTGGATGAGCAGCGGCGTGCCGAGTGAGCGCAAAATCTGGGCCGCCTGGCGGGTGCCTTCGGGCGAATAGTTCGAGACGCCCACGTAGAGCGCCCGCCCACTGCGGACGATGTAGTCGAGCGCGCCCATGGTCTCTTCCAGGGGCGTGTCCGGGTCCGGGCGGTGGGAATAAAAGATATCGACATAGTCCAGACCCATGCGTTTGAGAGATTGGTCCAGGCTGGCGATCAGGTACTTGCGCGAGCCCCATTCGCCGTAGGGGCCGGGCCACATGTCATACCCGGCCTTGGTGGAGATGATCAGGTCGTCGCGATACGGGCCGAAATCCTCTTTGAGCAGCAAACCCAGGGTGGTCTCGGCGGAACCGGGCATGGGGCCATAGTTATTGGCCAGGTCGAAGTGGGTGATGCCGTGGTCGAAGGCACTGCGAGCCATCAGGCGGGCATTCTCGAACTTGTCCAGGCTGCCAAAGTTGTACCACCAGCCGAGTGAGATGCGCGGCAGTTTGAGTCCGCTGCGACCGACGCGGGCATAGGGCATGGAATCATAACGGGTTTCAGAAGCACAGTAGGGCATGATTAACTCCTAAAAAAAGATGATGGAAGACTGAGAACGAAGGAACAGGCGGCGGGTTCCAGCGATTACGGGTTCTTAAAATAAGTTCGGCTGCTCGGGTTTCTCGGCGGAGGTCTGCCAGCCATAGACTCTCAGGTCCACCCGGCCGCGATCATCGAACTGCACGCCTTCCTCTTCCAACAGCTGGCGCTGATGTTCCGCACCGGGGCGGGGGCTGATCTCACCTTTCGAGTTGATGACGCGCTGCCAGGGCACATCGTCGGGGCAGGCGGCCATGGCGCCCCCCACCCAGCGGGGGGCAAAAGTGGCGAAGGCCTTCGGGTCCATGCCTTCGGGCGGGGGGATCAGGCGGGCCACCTGTCCATAGGTGGCGACCCGTCCGGCCGGCACCTGGCGGACGATTTCCCAGACCTGGTTATTAAAAATGATGGGATCGCGAGGAGAGGTAAATGGCATGTGAGCCTCCTTATCGGACGATGGACGGTTCTCTTGGGTAGATTATCCACGGTTTTGCCCTTGCCGTCCACGGTCCCATAACGGTTCAATCCCACTTCCAGTCTTTCATCTCTTCCATGGCCTCATGCGAGGTCAAGTCGAGCTGCAGGGGCGTGATGGACACATAGCCGGCTTTGATGGCACCAAAATCGGTTCCATCCGCCGGAATGCCGGTGGGAAACTCGCCGCCGATCCAGTAATAGGGGCGGCCGCGCGGGTCCACCCGGCTGTCCAGCGCATCCCGGTAGACCCGCAGTCCCTGGCGGGTGATCTGGAAGCCCTTGATCTCATTCATTTTCAGGTAGGGCACATTCACATTCAACAAAATCCCCTCTGATAAACCCCCGGACAATATCCTGGCGGCAATCTGGCGGGCCACCTGGGCGGCGGTGCCGTAATCCAACACTCCCTGAAAACCATCCGGGGCGTTCAAGGAGACCGCCATGCCGGGCACACCCCCGATGACGGCTTCCATGGCGGCAGTGACCGTGCCGGAGTAGGTCACATCGTGGCCGATATTCTCGTGCGGGTTGATGCCTGAGACCACCAGGTCGATCTTCTCTTTCACCATGCCCAGCAGGGCCAGGGCAACCGCGTCGGAGGGGGCCCCATCCGTGGAAATTGCAACGGAACCGTCCGCCAGGGTCACTTGAAAGGCTCGCAGCGGGCGCTCCATCGTCTTCACATGGCCGGAAGCCGACCAGTTGTGGTCCGGCGCGAAAACGGTCACCTTGCCTAATTTGCGCATTTCAATTGCAAGCGCGAGTAAACCCGGAGCCTGGACTCCATCGTCGTTGGTGACAAGAATATGCATCAGTTCCCTCAGTCAGCGGCCCTTGAATTGTATCTGCAAACAAAATCCATGCGAGGGTCTACATCACCTTCGCATGGACGAGATTGGAAATGTTAGTGAGAATTTCCCGCGTAGAGCTTTCGATGGACCTCACTCAAGGCCCGCACCTGCTCGGCGGCGTGATAGGAAGAACGCACCAGCGGAGCCGACTCGACCCACCTGAAGCCGATCTCGCGTCCGTAATCACGCAGCTCCGTGAACTCTTCCATGGTGTAATAGCGGGCGATGGGCAGGTGCTTCTTAGAGGGCTGGAGATACTGGCCGACGGTGAGAATATCCACCCCCCAACTGCGCTGGTCGCGCATCACGGCCTTGACCTCCTCCAGCTCTTCCCCCAGCCCAACCATGATACCGGATTTGGTCAACACCTCCGGATCGAGTTTCTTTGCGCTCGAGAGGATGGCAGCACTCCATTCGTAATGGTCCTGCGGCTGGACCTGTTTGAATAAGCGCGGCACCGTTTCCACATTGTGGTTGAGGATCTCCGGGCGGGCATCCATGACGATCTTCAGCGCTTCGAGCGAACCCTTGAAGTCGGGAATAAGAACTTCAACAGAACACCCCGGCAGGAGCTGGCGAATCCGGCGGATGACCATGGCAAAAATGGGCGCACCGCCGTCCTTGCGGTCATCCCGGTTGACGGAGGTGATGACGGCATGCTTCAAATTCATGGATTTCACTGCCTGGGCCACCCGCTCGGGTTCCAGCCAGTCGACCAACCCCGGGCGACCATGCTTGATATCGCAGAAGCCGCAGGTGCGGGTGCACACGTCGCCCAGCATCAGGAAGGTAGCCGTGCCGCTGCCCCAGCATTCGCCCATATTCGGGCACATGGCCTCCTCGCAGACGGTATGGAGCGCCGTGGAGCGCATCAAGGTCTGGAGCTGTTCGTAGGTTTCGCCGGAGGGGGCGCGGACTTTGATCCAGTCCGGGCGGCGGAGCGGAGTCGTGCTGATATTTTCGGGATTGATCCTGTCACGAGTGGGGGAAGCAGCCATAAAGTCCTATAAGATACGGATAATTTATATCAAAATATTCTTATAAATTATACCATAAGCGGAACGTGGGCGTCAAATTTTCATTTTTTACTGACAAATTTAACATCGGGAAGACCTTTGAAATGCTCATCTTCCGTCCAAAGGGTGGCATCATTGGCTCTGGCAGTAGCATAAATGATGCTATCAGCCAACGGCAATTGATATTTGATGGAAATCTGTCCGGCTACGATTGCGATTTCTCTGTCCAAATCCACAATTTGTCCAAATGACATGAGGCCAGCCACGTGCAGGGCCTGATCCTCACCTAACCTGGCCAAGGTTACCTTGAATACTTCAAATAAACAAATAGTGGGTATGACCAGATGCTGCTCATCTTTGATGGCTGTTTTAAAATAACCAGCCTTGGGGCCATCAGAAAAGTATTCCAGCCATCCAGACGAATCCACAACATTCATATCCTTTCCTCGTCTTCATCTTCGCGAAACCCTTCAGAATTCATTCCTTTAAGTATGCCACGGGCTTTTTCCATGGGGGGAACGATAATTACGTGCAATGTTTTATTGAACGGGATGAAGGCGATCCGCTGCCCCGGCTTCAACCCAAATTGTTTACGAACCTCCCGTGGGATTACCACCTGATATTTGGAGGATATCTTGGCTGTATACATACTTTACATCTCCTGATCGAACGGAATAGGTAAAGCGATTATATCACGGTATTACTTCTTCGTTATCCCAGCGTCTGGTTCCTTCACTTCCGATCAAATTGGGACCGACCGGGTGCTTACCATGACGGGGATTAAATCGCGGGGACGTTGGCGTCGGGGCAACGAATAATTTTAAGGTGCTAATGATTGACGTTTTGGGAGGATGTGCATACAATACCAGCACAATCAAATAATGGTCTGGGTGCCCGCCCCCCGGATGGGAAGGCTCAATGGCGAAGCCGGTGCAAGTCCGGCACTGTCCCGCAACTGTGAGCTCGCAAGAGCAAGTCAGGCCGCCCGCCCCGACCAGTTTCACCACACTCTCGTGGAAAGGAGGTGGGAACGGCGCGTTGGATTGCCTCTCCCCCTCCCCTGTCATTCGGCAGGGGATTTTGATTCACCAATTCGCAGAGGAGACCTGACATGTTTCGCAAATTGTTTCTTGCGGTATTGACGATCGTATTACTGACAACGGCATGCGCTACAAATCACACGGACGAATTTAAGCATATCATCAAGCTCAATGGACCTGCCAAAAAGATCGTCTCGCTGGCGCCATCGAACACCGAGATCTTGTTCGCCGTCGGTGCTGGAGACCAGGTGGTTGGA
>Ga0153915_10005209_pt1 | contig 12079 bp, 12 predicted proteins | sample Opewatmetagenome_2_FD_107003 | JGI IMG/M metagenome (GOLD analysis project Ga0153915, IMG submission 107003) | Freshwater wetland microbial communities from Ohio, USA - Open water 3 Core 3 Depth 3 metaG | ecosystem: Environmental > Aquatic > Freshwater > Wetlands | place: USA: Ohio, Lake Erie...
AGAATTGGCGGCCTTTTCCGTGACGCGCAGCTATTGAACCGCGCTCCGCGCGGCGCGGCCTCAGCGTCGGGGTGTAGCTCAGCCTGGTAGAGTACTGCGTTCGGGACGCAGGTGTCGCTGGTTCAAATCCAGTCACCCCGACCATCCACACGCTGGCGCGTTGCGACCCAGCCCCCGACCCGCCGCGCCGGCCCGCAACTCACTAATATTGGCGGCCATGGGTCGACTCCTCTTCCTCGCGGTCATCGTTCTCGCCGGCGTGTGGCTCGTGCGCCGGGCGCTCGGGCGCAGCGACGGCGCCGCGGCGCCGCCGCCGCGAGCCGCCGAAGACCTGGTGCGCTGCGCGCAGTGCGGACTGCTGCTGCCGCGCGCCGAGGCGCGCGTGGCCGGCGGGGCGACGTATTGCTCCGCGCGCTGCTCCGAAGACCACGCGCGGCGCGGGCCGCGCTCGTCCTCCTGATGCAGGCGACCCCGCTGCGCTACCCGGAGCTGTTCCTCCCGGCGCAGCGCACCAGCGAATCCTTCTGGATCTCGCTCGGCTACTTCAATCTCTACCGGATCGCGCTCGCGACGCTCTTCTTCAGCCTGTCGCTCGCCTACGAGGACCAGCTGAACCTCGGCGGCCATTCGCTGGCGCTGTTCCGCGTGGTCTGCTTCGTCTACCTGCTGGCGGCCCTCGCGCTGCATGCGCTGCTGCGCCGGGCGCGCGAGCACTTCAATCTGCAGCTGACCGTGCAGGTGGCGATCGACGTGGTGGCCATCACGCTGCTCATGTATGCGAGCGGCGGCATGGGCAGCGGCCTGGGCGTCATGCTCCTCGTCTCGCTCATCGCCGCGGCGATCGTCGCCCCCCGGCGCCTGCGGCTCTTCTATGCGTCGCTCGCGAGCATCGCGCTCCTCCTGCAGCAGTCCTACTGGGTGCTCCTCCAGGACGCGCCGAGCAATACCTTCCTGCCGCCGGCGCTGCTGGCCATGGGCTGCTTCGCCGCGAGCGGCATCACCGGCTGGCTCGCGCAGCGCGTGGCCGCCAACGAGCGTCTTGCCCTGCAGCGCGGCCGCGAACTCGCCGCGCAGACGCGGGTAAGCCAGCTCGTGCTGCAGGACATGCACGACGGGGTGCTCGTGCTCGACCGCGACGGCCGCATTGTCCAGCACAACCCGCAGGCCCAGGTCCTGCTCTCCGCCGGCCGGCTGCTCGGGCTGGACATCGAGGCCATCGAGCCCCGCTTCGCCGAGCACTGGCGCGCCTGGCGCACCGGGGGCGCCCCGGCGCGCGCCGCCGCGGACCTGGCGCTGGGCGGGCGCGAGCTGGGCCTGCGCCTGCTCGATGCGGGGACCGACCAGGGCTACAGCGTGCTCTTCGTCGAGGATACGACGCGGGCGCGCGAGCAGGCGCAGCAGCTCAAGCTCGCCGCGCTCGGCCGCCTGACCGCGAGCATCGCCCACGAGATCCGCAACCCGCTCGCCGCCATCAGCCACGCGGCGGAGCTGCTGCCCGAGGAGAAGCGCGCCGAGGACCGGGCGCGCCTCTCGCGCATCATCCACGACAATACGCGGCGCCTGGAGCAGCTCGTCTCCGACGTGCTGCAGCTCAACCGGCGCGACCGCGCCTCGCCCGAGCCGCTCCGGCTCGATACCTGGCTGCGCGAGTTCCTCGCCGAGTTCGCGGCCATCGAGGGCGCCGCCCCCGAGAGCCTGGCGCTCGACGCGCAGGGCGAGGCGATCGCCGAGTTCGACCGGGAGCACCTGCGCCAGGTGCTGTGGAACCTGCTGCGCAACGCCCTGCGCTATGCGCGCCCGGGACCCGGGGCGGTGCGGGTGGCGCTGCGCGCTTACGGCGGCCGGGTGGAGCTGAGCGTCATCGACAACGGCCCCGGGGTGCCGCTCTCGAGCCGCGGCCACGTTTTCGAGCCGTTCTTCACGACCGAGGCGAAGGGCACGGGGCTCGGCCTCTACCTCGCGCGCGAGCTCTGCGCGGCCAACCAAGCGAGCCTCGAGTACGTCGCCGACACCCCGGGCGCGCACTTCAGGATCCTCTGCCGGGGGAGCCGGCGCGCATGAGGAAAAGCGACCGTCCCGGCGAGCGAGCGCGCGAAGACCGACGCGTCGCCCAGGTGCTCGTCGTCGACGACGAGCCCGACATCCGCGAGCTGCTCGAGATCACCCTGGTGCGGATGGGCCTCGGCGTGCAGAGCGTGGGCAGCCTCGCCGAGGCCAAGGAGCGCCTGAAGAGCGAGCGCTACGACCTGTGCCTGACCGACATGCGGCTGGGCGATGGCGAGGGGCTGGACCTCGTGCGCCACATCGCCGCGCTGGGCAACGACACGCCAGTGGCGGTCATCACCGCCTACGGCAGCGCCGAGAACGCGGTCGCGGCGCTCAAGGCCGGCGCCTTCGACTACGTCTCCAAGCCGGTCGGGCTCGAGCAGCTGCGCGCGCTCGTGCGCTCGGCGCTGTCGCTCGCCGACCGCGCCGAGCCGCCGGCCAAGGGGCAGCGGCTGCTCGGCGAGAGCGCGCCCCTCGTGCACGTGCGCGAGCTGATCGCCAAGCTGGCGCGCACCCAGGCGCCGGTCTACATATCCGGGGAGTCGGGCAGCGGCAAGGAGCTCGCCGCGCGCCTGATCCACGAGAACGGAGCGCGCCGCGAAAGGCCGTTCGTCCCCGTGAACTGCGGCGCGATTCCCGAGACCCTGATGGAGAGCGAGTTCTTCGGCTACAAGAAGGGCGCGTTCACCGGCGCCGCCGAGGATCGCGAGGGCTTCTTCCAGGCGGCGAACGGCGGGACGCTGTTCCTCGACGAAGTGGCCGAGCTGCCGCTCGCCATGCAGGTGAAGCTGCTGCGCGCCATCCAGGAGAAGCGCGTGCGCAAGGTCGGCGCGACCCAGGAAGACCCGGTCGACGTGCGCATCATCTGCGCCACGCACCAGAAGCTCGCCGCGCTGGTCGCCGCCGGGCGCTTCCGCCAGGATCTTTTCTACCGCATCAACGTCATCGAGCTCGCCATGCCGCCGCTGCGCGAGTGCCGCGAGGACGTGCCGGTCATCGCCGAGGCCATCCTCGGGCGCCTCGCGGCGGCCTCGGGCGCCGCGCTGGCCAAGCTCACGCCCGAGGCGCTCGCGGCGCTCGGACGCTACGACTTTCCCGGCAATATCCGCGAGCTGGAGAACATCCTGGAGCGGGCCGTCGCGCTGTCGGCCGGCGGGGAGATCGGCGTCGACGACCTGCGCCTCACGCCGGCCGCGGCCGAAGTCGAGCCGGAGTCCGAGCCCTCGGGCGCGCTGCCCGACTACCTGGACAGCCTGGAGCGCAAGGCGATCCTCGACGCGCTCGGCAAGACCGGCTTCAACCGCACCGCCGCCGCGAAGCTGCTCGGCATCACCTTCCGCCAGCTCCGCTACCGCATGCAGCGCCTCGGCATCCGCGATGACTCCCGGAGCTGAAGCGATGAAGTTCGACGCGGCCGGCTGGCTGAGCGGCTGCCGCCGGGTGGCCTCGCCCAACCAGGACGAGCGACCGGCCGGGAGCGAAATCACCCTGCTCATGCTGCATTCGATCAGCCTGCCGCCCGGCGAGTACGGCGGCGATGCCATCGAGCGCCTGTTCACCAACCGCCTGGCGCCGGGCGCGCACCCGTATTTCCGCGACATCGCGGCGCTCGAGGTGTCGGCGCACTTCCTCGTGCGGCGCGACGGCGAGCTGGTGCAGTTCGTCCCGGTGTCGCGGCGCGCCTGGCATGCGGGGCGCTCGCGCTGGCGCGGCCGCGACCGCTGCAACGATTTTTCGGTCGGCGTCGAGCTCGAAGGCACCGACCGCGGCCCGTTCGAGGCCGCGCAATATCGCGCGCTCGCCCGGCTGGCGCGCGCCCTGCGCGCGGCGCTGCCGCTGCGCCACTGCGCCGCGCACAGCGACGTGGCGCCCGGACGCAAGACCGATCCGGGCGCCGGCTTCGACTGGCGGCGCTGCCTCTCGCTGCTGTCCCGCCCCTAGAGCCCCTCGTCGTGCCGAGCGCGCCGCCGCGAGCGGAGAGCGCTTGCTGCGTCGCCGCAACGAGACTTTCCGCGCACTATATCTAGGTGTGCGTACCCTGTCGCGGCCCTTATTTAGTGGCCGCGCTTGCAAAAAAATTTTTCCCTGTGTACGCTGACCTCAACAAGTAGGGAAAGCAGAGCAAGGGCGCACTAGATCTAGTGGGGATCAGCGGGTGCGCGGGGTCAAGCAGTTCTGGACAGCGGAGGATTCACATGCAGATCGCTCAGGAAAACGCCACCGTGGCTCCCGGATTCGGCGTCGCCCTTCCTGAGGCGCAGCGCACGGCCGCGAGCGTCTATGCCGACTACAAGGTGATCCGGCGCAACGGCGCGGTGGTCGGCTTCGAGCCGGCGAAGATTTCGGTGGCGATGACCAAGGCGTTCCTGGCGGTGAACGGCAGCCAGGGCGCGGCTTCGGCGCGCATCCGCGAGCTGGTCGGCGGGCTGACCGACGCGGTGGTCGGCGCGCTCCTGCGCCGCCAGCCGCAGGGCGGCACCTTCCACATCGAGGACATCCAGGACCAGGTCGAGCTCGCGCTGATGCGCTCGGGCGAGCACGACGTGGCGCGCGCCTACGTGCTCTACCGCGAGGAGCGCACCCGGGCCCGGCTGCAGGAGAAGGCGGCGAAGCAGGTCGAGCCGGGCCTGCACGTGGTCGAGAACGGCCGGCGCCAGCCGCTCGAGCGCGATGCCCTGCGCGCCGTGATCGAGGCGGCCTGCAAGGGCCTCGCGGACGCCTCGCCCGAGGCGATCCTCGAGACGACCCTGCGCGACCTGTACGACGGCGTGCCGATGGACGAGGTGCGCAAGTCCGCGGTCCTCGCCGCGCGCGCGCTCATCGAGAAGGACCCCGCCTACAGCTTCGTCACCGCCCGGCTGCTGCTGGACACGATCCGCCTCGAGGTGCTCGGCGATCCGGCGAGCCAGGCGGAGATGGAAGGCCGCTACGCGGAGTACTTTCCGCAGTTCATCGAGCGCGGCATCGCCGCCGAGCTGCTGGATCCCGAGCTGGGCCGCTTCGATCTGAACCGATTGGGAAAAGCGCTCCAGGCGCGGCGCGACCTGCAGTTCGGCTATCTCGGCCTGCAGACCCTGTATGACCGCTAATTCCTGCACGTGCAGGGCCGGCGCATCGAGCTGCCGCAGGCGTTCTTCATGCGCGTCGCCATGGGGCTCGCGCTGAACGAGCAGGACCGGGAGGCGCGGGCGATCGAGTTCTACGACGTGCTCTCGTCGTTCGACTTCATGAGCTCGAAGCCGACGCTGTTCAACGCCGGGACGCTGCGCTCGCAGCTCTCCAGCTGCTACCTGACCACGGTGGCGGACGACCTGGAGGGCATCTACGAAGCGATCAAGGAGAACGCGCTGCTCGCCAAGTATGCGGGCGGCCTGGGCAACGACTGGACGCCGGTGCGCGCGCTCGGCTCCCACATCAAGGGCACGAACGGCAAGTCGCAGGGCGTGGTGCCCTTCCTGAAGGTGGTGAACGACACCGCCGTGGCGGTGAACCAGGGCGGCAAGCGCAAGGGCGCCGTCTGCTCCTACCTCGAGACCTGGCACCTCGACATCGAGGAGTTCCTCGAGCTGCGCAAGAACACCGGCGACGACCGGCGGCGCACGCACGACATGAACACGGCGAACTGGATCCCGGACCTCTTCATGAAGCGGGTGATGGAGAACGCCGAGTGGACCCTCTTCAGCCCGTCCGACTGCAAGGACCTGCACGACAAGTTCGGCGCCGCGTTCGAGGAAGCGTACCTGCGCTATGAGGACAAGGCGGCGCGCGGCGAGCTCAAGCTCTTCAAGAAGATCCCGGCGGTGCAGCTCTGGCGCAAGATGCTCTCGATGCTCTTCGAGACCGGGCATCCGTGGATCACGTTCAAGGACCCGTGCAACCTGAGGAGCCCGCAGCAGCACGCCGGCGTCGTGCACAGCTCCAACCTGTGCACCGAGATCACGCTCAACACCTCCGGTGACGAGATCGCGGTCTGCAACCTCGGCTCGGTGAACCTGGTCGCGCACATGACCGGCCAGGGCCTGGACTTCGCCAAGCTGCAGAAGACCATCCGCATCGCCATGCGGATGCTCGACAACGTCATCGACATCAACTACTACGCGGTGGACAAGGCGAGGAACTCGAACCTGCGCCACCGGCCGGTCGGCCTGGGCATCATGGGATTCCAGGACTGCCTGCACCGTCTGCGGATCGCCTACGGCTCGCCCGAGGCGGTCGAGTTCGCCGACCGCTCCATGGAGATGGTGGCGTACTGCGCCTACTGGGCGTCGACCGAGCTTGCCGAGGAGCGCGGCCGCTACGCCTCCTTCCCCGGGTCCCTGTGGGATCGCGGCGTGCTGCCGCAGGACACGCTCGACCTGCTGGCCGCCGAGCGCGGCGGCTACGTCGAGATCGACCGCTCGGCCACGCTCGACTGGGAGGCGCTGCGAGGACGGATCAAGCGGCACGGCATGCGCAACTCGAACTGCATCGCCATCGCGCCGACCGCCACGATCGCCAACATCATCGGCGTCTCGGCCTCCATCGAGCCGACCTACCAGAACCTGTTCGTCAAGTCGAACCTGTCGGGCGAGTTCACGGTGGTCAACGACTACCTCGTCGCCGACCTGAAGCAAGCCGGCCTCTGGGACGAGGTGATGATCGCCGACCTGAAGTACTTCGACGGCAACCTGGCGCGCATCGACCGTGCGCCGGCCGACCTGCGGCGCCTGTACGCGACCGCCTTCGAGGTCGAGCCGACGTGGCTGGTCGAGGCCGCCGCCCGGCGGCAGAAGTGGATCGACCAGTCCCAGTCGCTCAACATCTACATGGCGGGCGCTTCGGGCCGCAGGCTCGACGAGACCTACAAGCTCGCCTGGCTGCGCGGCCTGAAGACCACCTACTACCTGCGCGCGATGGGCGCGACCCATGCCGAGAAGTCCACCTCGAAGGCCGGCGCGCTGAATGCGGTGCCGACCGCGCCCGAGAGGGCGCCGGTCGCGGCCGAGGCGGGCGTGAAAGTCTGCGCCATCGACAATCCGGACTGCGAGGCCTGTCAATGAAGAAGCCCGGGGCGAGCTCGTGATCACGCTCGGCGGCCGCAGCTTCGCCGGGCCGTTTCTCTCCCCGGTGTGGTCGGCGCCGCAGGCGGCGGGCCTTCTCGCGGTGCTGGTGCCCGGCTGGCGCCTGCTCACCTTCCGGGCGCTGCATTTCGCCGAGACGGCCGATTTTTCTGCCGAGCCGGTGCAGTCGCACCCGCGCTACGCCGAGTGGCTGGCCATCGCCGGCACGCACTGGAACCTCTACGTCGCCACGCACGAGATGCCGCTCGCCACGCCGGCGCAGCGCCAGGCCGCCCGGCGCGCGCTCGTCCGGGACTACAAGCCCGAGTTCCGCGAAGTCGACGCCAAACCGGTCCCCGGCCTGCGCACACCGCTGCTTGCGCAGGCGCTGCGCAACCCACAGGAACGCTGAGGAAAATGCTGAAATTCGAAGACCTTGCGGCGCCGCCGGCCAGCGGCTTCATGCCGGCGAGCGTGGCCGGGGAGCCGGCGCCGGCCGCCGATGCCGCGCGCCTGCGGCGCGTCAGCGTGGAGGACAAGAGCGTCATCAACTCCAAGGCCGACGTCAACCAGCTCGTGCCGTTCAAGTACAAGTGGGCCTGGGAGAAGTACCTCGCCGCCTGCGCGAACCACTGGATGCCGCAGGAAATCAACATGAGCCGCGACATCGCGCTCTGGAAGGACCCGCAGGGCCTGACGGAGGACGAGCGGCGCGTCGTGAAGAGAAACCTCGGCTTCTTCGTCACCGCCGACTCGCTCGCCGCCAACAATATCGTGCTCGGGACCTACCGGCACATCACCGCGCCGGAATGCCGGCAATACCTCCTGCGGCAGGCCTTCGAGGAGGCGATCCATACCCACGCCTACCAGTACATCGTCGAGAGCCTCGACCTCGACGAGTCGGAGATCTTCAATGCCTACCACGAGGTGAGCTCGATCCGGGACAAGGACGAGTTCCTCGTGCCGTTCATCGACACGCTGACCGACCCGGCCTTCACGACCGGCACGCCGGAGAACGATCAGAAGCTCCTGAAGAGCCTGATCGTGTTCTCGTGCCTCATGGAGGGCCTGTTCTTCTATGTCGGCTTCGTGCAGATCCTCGCCCTCGGGCGCCAGAACAAGATGGCGGGGGCCGCCGAGCAGTACATGTACATCCTGCGCGACGAGTCGATGCACTGCAACTTCGGCATCGACATCGTCAACCAGATCAAGCTGGAGAATCCGCAACTCTGGACGGCACAGTTCCGGGATGAGCTGCACGCGCTTTTCCGCCGCGCCGTCGAGCTCGAGTACCGCTATGCCGAGGACACCATGCCGCGCGGCGTGCTCGGCCTCAATGCGCCGATGTTCAAGGAATACCTGCGCTTCATCGCCAACCGTCGCTGCCAGCAGATCGGCCTGGAGACGCTCTACCCGGGCGCGCAGAACCCGTTCCCGTGGATGAGCGAGATGATCGACCTCAAGAAGGAGCGCAACTTCTTCGAGACGCGGGTCATCGAGTATCAGACCGGCGGCGCCCTGAACTGGGAATGAGGCACGAACTCGGCGAGTGACGTTAAAAAGCAACTGATGGCGCGCCAGAGCATCAGCGAGGGGAGCAACATGGAAGAGGAATGGGACGAAATGCATAGAATCACAGCATGCAAGGCCGAGGAAGACTACAAGCTGTGGCTGCGCTTCGACGACGGGCTCGAGGGCAGCGTGTTTCTCGGCAACCTGCTCGAGATCGGCGCCTTCCAGCTCTGGCGCGACGTGCGCGAGTTCGAGAAGGTCAGCGTCGACCCGGATACGGCGACCGTCACCTGGGAGGGCGGCATCCGGCTCGACAGCGACATCCTGTACCACGAAGTCGCTTCACGCTCCCACCCCATTCAGCATGCCGGCGGCGGCAACTCCCCGCCGGCGGTTGGATAGTCCGCGCCGCCAACGGCCGGGCTTCTTTTGTTCAACTACCTTGAAGGAGATCGAGATGGCGAAGAAAAAAGCGAAAAAAGGCGGAAAGAAAAAGAAGAAGAAGAAAGCATCAGGAAAGAAGAAGAAGTCGTTGAAGAAAGCTGGTAAGAAGAAGGCGGCAGGCAAAAAGAAATCCGCCAAGAAGAAGAAAAAGGCGGGAAAAAAGAAAAAGGCAAGTCAAGCCGCCAGACCTAAGGCCAGCCCCGCGGAAACGATGGCGCCGAGTCCTGTAGCAGCGCCATCGACTCCGAGTTCCAGCGCGCGACCCGCGCTGAACCCGGCAGCCGCGTGGCCTTTTCCCACGGGATCCCGGCCGTAACCGGGAACCCGAGGATCGGGCGGGGGCGTGAGCCCCCAGCCCAGGCCTCGAAGCTCAGCGGACCGGCTTGGTCCAATCGGCCTAAGAAACGAAGACCTAGGCCGGTCCGCGAGGCTTCACTCCGGAGCCTTTATTTTACAGACCCGGTTGACGCTAAGACCCGCAAAAACGGCGTCGAAACAAGCGTTTCGCAGTCGCTTTGGATCCCCTTTGGAAGGTCGCAAGCGATTGACAACATAGGAAAAAATCACCTATGATCGCGTCCGCTGCACCGCACCATCTGGCATCCTTGGTCGGCTTCCTGACGAGGCCAGACCTTCTCCCCCGAGACCGGGGCCTCACCCGTAGTTCGGAATCACGCCTTCTCAAAAGGAGGACGGACATGAACGGAGCAAGGGTTCTGCAACGTGTCGCACGCCGCAGCTTGGCGACCCTCCACACCGGGCTTGCCCTCATCGGCCTCGCCGCGGTCTGCGCCGGCCTGGTGGTCGCCCTCGATGGCGACGCCGTCCGCCGTGCGCTGCCGCTGCTGACCGCCGACGCTTCTTCCGTTTCGGTGGTCGCCGAGGGGCCGATCGCCTCGGGCGCGGTCGAGACGCCGGTCGAGCGGGAGCAGCGCGCCGTGACGGACTACATCGCCCGGCGCTATCGCGTGTCGGAGGCCGCGGTCTCAGGGTACGTCGCCGCCGCTTACCGCGCCGGCGAGCAGTACTCGGTCGATCCGCTCCTCATCCTCGCCGTCATGGCCGTCGAGTCGCGCTACAACCCGGTCGCCGAGAGCGGCGTGGGCGCCAAGGGATTGATGCAGGTCATGCCGCAGTTCCATGCCGAGAAGCTGGCCGGGCGCGGCGGCGAAGAAGCGCTCCTCGAGCCGGAAGTGAACATCGAGGTCGGGGCCCAGATCCTGCGCGAGTACCAGCGCCGCTTCCGCGACACCGAGATGGCGCTGCAGATGTACGCCGGCGCCGTCGACGAGCCCAACTCCCAGTACGCCAGCAAGGTATTCGCCGAGAAGGCGCGGCTCGAGGTGCTCAGGCAGAAGGCGCGCAAGCAGCAAAGCGCCTGAGGCGCCGCGCCCCCTCGGCCAGGTCGTCCATCGCGCGGGTGTAGGCGAAGCGCACGCAGCGCGCCGTTCCGTTCGCGCCGAAGTCCACCCCGGGGGTCGCGGCCACGCCCTCCTGCTCGAGCAGATCGAGGCAGTAAGCACGCCCATCCCGGCCGCAGTCGGCATAGACGTAGAAAGCCCCGCGCGGGTCTGCGGGCACGCGCAGCCCTGCGGCTCTCAGCTCGGGGACGAGGAAATCGCGGCGGCGCGCGAATTCCAGGCGACGCTCTTCCAGAACGGAAAGGCTCGCAGGTTCAAAAGCCGCGCAAGCCGCGTATTGCGCTGCGGTCGGCGCCGAAATGAACAGGTGCTGGGCCAGCTTCTCGAAGCCTCGCACGGCCGGCGGCGGCAGCACCACCCAGCCCAGGCGCCAGCCGGTCATGCAGAAATACTTCGAAAAGCTGTTGACGATGGCGACGTTGCCCGGCAGCGCCACCGCGGTCGAGGCCTCGGCACCGTAGACGAGCCCCTGGTAGATCTCGTCCACGAGGAGCACGCCGCCGCGCCCGGCGATGAATTCCGCGATGCGCCGGAGCTCCGCGGGCTCGATCAGCGTGCCGGTGGGATTCGACGGTGAGCCGAGCAGCAGCCCCTTCGTCCGCGCGGTCCAGGCGGAGCGCACCATCTCGAGCGTCGGCTGGTAGTCTCCGGCGGCGCTGACCGGCAGGGCGCGCGCCCGGCCTTCGAAGGCGCGCACGAAATGACGGTAGCCCGGGTACCCGGGGTCGGGAACGAGCACTTCGTCGCCCGCCTCGACATAGAGCGCCGCCAGCGTCAGCAGGCCGCCCGAGGCGCCCGACGTAACGGCGACTCGCGACGGCGCGACCGCCACCCCGAACCGGCGCTGATAATGCGTGGCGATCGCTTCGCGCAAGGCCGGCAGGCCCAGCGTGGCGGTATAAGCCGTGCGGCCCTCGCGCAGTGCGCGCATGCCGGCTTCGACCACCGGCGGCGGCGCGCTGAAGTCCGGCTCGCCGATCTCCATGTGCACGACGTGGCGCCCGGCTGCCTCCAGCGCTTGCGCGCGCGAGAGCACGTCCATGACTTCGAAGGGCTCGATGTCGTCCGCGCGCCGCGCGGTAAGGCTGCGCATGTATCTGAAGGATTATAATTTTTTCGTGGATGAGCAACTGAGAAAGAACGCCCTCGAGTATCACCGGCGCCATCCGCCCGGCAAGCTCTCGGTGCATCCCACGAAGCAGGTCACCAACCAGCGCGACCTCGCGCTCGCCTACTCTCCAGGGGTCGCCGCGGCGTGCGACGAGATCGTGCGCGACCCGCTGACCGCCGTGCTGTACACCTCGCGCGCCAACCTCATCGGTGTGGTGACCAACGGCACCGCCGTGCTCGGCCTCGGCGCGATCGGCCCGCTCGCCGCCAAGCCGGTGATGGAGGGCAAAGCGGTGCTGTTCAAGAAGTTCGCCGGCATCGACTGCTTCGACATCGAGCTGGACGAGCGCGACCCGCAGCGCCTGATCGACATCATCGCGGCGCTCGAGCCGACCTTCGGTGCGATCAACCTGGAGGACATCAAGGCGCCCGAATGCTTCGTCATCGAGCGCGCGCTGCGCAAGCGCATGAAGAGCCCGGTCTTCCATGACGACCAGCACGGCACCG
>Ga0153915_10005210_pt1 | contig 12079 bp, 3 predicted proteins | sample Opewatmetagenome_2_FD_107003 | JGI IMG/M metagenome (GOLD analysis project Ga0153915, IMG submission 107003) | Freshwater wetland microbial communities from Ohio, USA - Open water 3 Core 3 Depth 3 metaG | ecosystem: Environmental > Aquatic > Freshwater > Wetlands | place: USA: Ohio, Lake Erie...
CGCGCCATTTGAAGACCAGGTTACATTATAGCTATCACCAACATGCGTAGAGATCTCGCCTGCTGAAGGCGTAAGTAAAGTCAGTGTCGGTAAAGTAATTACATTTGCCGCGGCTGTGCCTTCGTCAATTAATACGCTGGCAGCGGTCTTCGTGCGTATAGCGTAAGTTCCAGCTGAACCTAAGAGCATGGGGTTCCTGATACCGGAAACAACAATGCTAGCAGAGGAATTCGCTCCGATCAACGCGCCGGTTGTAATGGTCAGAGTATTGCCGCTTACGCTTAAGCTAGAACCATCATTTCCGGAAACATACGCCAATGTGCCTGTCAGATCAAACCCTGTCGGGAAATCAACTTCTATCTTGCCGCCAACGGGTATTGCGGTAACAGTTGTAAATGCCACTGTTGTGTTAGGAGTTGCCCCGGCATTAAGTAAAGCTGGGGTGATACTTGTGGCAGTAGGCGCGCCGATAATGTGGTCTGCGGCTACTGCAGCATCAATATCAATGCGGCCGGTTGTCGCGCTTGCTGAAGATGTATTTGTCTGGATAGCGTAAACACCGGTTAAACCGCCGGCAGTAGGATTCTTGATATTAGTTAAGGTAAGTGAGTAGCTTCCGGCTGCTAACTGCGCGCCGCCTGAACGGGTAACTGTAACAACCTGGCCGCTTGTAGATACAGTAAGCGTGCCGCCAATATCGCTTGATGTGGCAACGGTTGTTGCCCCGGAACTAACCACAAAACCTGTCGGGAAGGTAACGATGATCTTACCGTCCGCAGGAATAGGATTAACTGTTGTAAAGTTAACTGTTTGATTCTCTACAATACCAGCGTAACGGGTAGCCGGTTCAACATTGGTTAATGTAAGCGCGCCACCATTAACAAAGGTATCCGCGGTGACAGCCGCAGCCTTCTGCGCGGGGTTACCCACAGAATCTTTAACCGTAATAACATAAGTGCTTCCTGAACCAGTGTTAGGAGGATTCTTGATCCCGGAAAGAGTAAAGCTTACCGCTGTAGGCGCAGTGATCGCCGTACCAAGAGTAGCTGAAATAGTCTGACCGCTTACCGTTATACCGGAGGCGGAGATATTACCATTAACATAAGCGGCGCTGGTAATATCAAACCCCGCTGGGAAAGTAACATCAATGCTGTCTCCGGAAGCAATATTGATCACCGGCGTAAATGAAACAACCGCGTTGCCGGTTGTGCCGACAACTAATGAGGCTGGCTCCACATTAGAAGTAGTAAGGGCGATAGGATTAATTGTAAAATCATTGGCAGAAACCGATGCTACGATCGTGCGGTCCGCGCTAGCGCCTGAAGTAAATGTGGCTGACGCGCTGGTAAATTCAGGAGTAGCGGAAGTATCTGAAGTTGAAAGATAAACTTTATATTTAAGGTAACGTTTTGCGTAAAGCGCTGATGGGATAGTTGTAGAGGAACTTGAAAAATAGCTGCCGGTTGTGCCGTCAGGACCGATAAAACTTGACCAGGTAGAATTATCCGCGCTGCTCGCCATCTGCAACTCACAAGTCGTTCCCGTAGGAGTTGTGGCGACAAAGGTTAAATTACCTAAAGCATTCGTGCTGTTTGCTCCTGTATCAAGCACACGGGAAGTAAAGGTGCCGCTAGAAGCATAAGTATTAGTTGGGCTGAATTTGGAGACTGTGTTAGAAGTAGTATTTACTACCCAAATAGAGTTATCGGATGAGTTAAAGACAACACCCATAGGTTCTGTGCCGGTAGTAAAGGTACCCTGAAGTTCGCCGGCTGTGTTGAATTTGGAGACTGTGTTAGAACTACTATTTGCCACCCAAATAGAGTTATCGGATGAGTTAAAAGCAACACCTTTAGGACTTGAGCCGGTATTAAAGGTACCTTGCAGAGTACCCGCTGTGTTAAATTTGGAGACTGTGCCGGAATCAGCATTTGTTACCCAAATAGAGTTATCGGATGAGTTAAAAGCAACACCGTTAGTATATGTACCTGCAGTAAAGGTGCCTTGGAGCGCGCCTGCTGTGTTGAACTTGGAGACTGTGCCGGAACCATAATTTGCTACCCAGATGGAGTTATCGGATGAATTAAAGGCAACACCTTTAGGATATGTGCCGGCAGTAAATGTGCCCTGGAGCGCGCCTGCTGTGTTGAACTTGGAGACTGTGCCGGAAGTCCAGTTTGTTACCCAAATGGAGTTGTCGGAGGAGTTAAAGGCAACACATTGGGGCCTTGTGCCGGTGGTAAAGGTGTCTTGCAGAGTACCGGCTGTATTGAATTTAGAGACTGTGTTAGAAGTAGTATTTGCTATCCATATTGAATTATCCGAGGAGTTAAAGGCAATACCTTGAGGATTGGTACCTGTAGTAAATGTACCTTGGAGCGTACCGGCTGTATTGAATTTGGAGACTGTGCTAGCGCTATAATTTGTTACCCAGATGGAGTTATCGGATGAGTTAAAAGCAACGAAATAAGGGCCTGAGCCTGTGGAAAAATCTGTTTTAGTATTAGTATATGTCGGTGTCGTGGAAAGAACAACTTTAGCCGTAGAGCCTGTGCCTGAGACCGCAGTGCTACTAAATGTGCCGCCGGTAAGATTGGCGTATTCAGCGTCATTGAATGTCTGATAATAATCAGTGCCATCCTCTAATTTTATCTTGTTAGTAATGCCATCGCCTGTTGGCGCGGGAACGCTCCAGTTATACGTACCGGAGTTAGATAAACCTGAAGCGATCGTTGAATAACTTGAGCCGCTGTTAACAGATAAAGACAATTTTAAATTATTAGACACTGTGCCTGAGCTTGTCCAGGTAATTGGATAGGTATCGCCTACTGTCATGGATATGCCGCTTGCCGAAGGAGTACTTAAGGTAAGCGTGGGGATGATAATTGCGCCGCTAACATCAGAAGTATCATAAACAAGCGGTTCATTAGCGTCCACGACCTTTACGCGCACAAGCGAGCTTAACAGATCTGGAACTGTCCAGGTGTAGCTGCCGGCTGCGGCCTGGTTTGTCGCGATCGTAGAATAAGTCGTGCCGCCATTTAATGAATATAATAAATTTACAGCACTAACTGTACCAAACTTTGTCCAGGAGATCGTCTGCGTTGTGCCTGCTTTAAAACTGAAAGCTGACGCAGGAGCCGGCGCAGTTAAAGTAAGCGTATCGGTAATTACTTTAATATCTGTGGCGTCTTCCGTTGTTGTCGCGTTACCGGCATTATCGGTTGCCGTAACAGAAACTGAATTTGTGCCGTTAACGCTTGCGCTTGTTATCGTATAACTTGCCGTATAAACGCTGGATGAAGCTGTCATTGCCACGGCAGAACCGCCGCCAAGCGTGGAAAAATCACAGGTTGCCGAAGCAATATCAGTGTTATTATTCCCGCTGGATGAATTATTCCACTGAACGGTGACTGTTTCGCCAGTCATATAAGCGGAGCCGTTAGCCGGGGTGCTGGTTACAGAGATATAGGCGTCTGTAACTGTTGGCGCGTGGCCGTCAATCATTACTGTATTGCCGCTTGAAGAAGCGCTTGAAGAGGAGTTACCCGCCGCATCACTGATCACAATGCCGGTAGCTTCAGCGTCTGAATTATCCGTAGAGCCTGAAGCGACTGTATATGTATAGGTAAAGGGGCTGCTTGAGCCCGAAGCAGTTAAAGACGTTCCGTTATATGTAGCCGCGGAAGCAGAAAGTGTTAAAGCTGCCCCGGATAAATTTGTCGTTGTGTGCGTTGCTGTTACTGTGATCGTTACAGTATCACCTATCTTGCGGTATCCTGCACTCGGGCTAAGCGTAACAGAGCTGACCACAGGAGCATAAGCGTCAATAACAAGCGTGCTTGTTGCGGATCCGGTTGATGAAACGTTACCGCAGGAATCCGTAAGCGTGATCCCGCTTGCCGAAGGATTGGTTGCCTGGCCTGTTCCAGAAGTGACCGTATATGTGCCGGTGAACGGTCCGGCGTTAGAAGCAGAACCCAATGAAACTGTTGAGCCGTTAAATGTGGCGCTTGAAGGAGTAACTAATTTACTGTTCGGTTCCGCCGCGCTTAAGGTAACAGTGATCACAACGGTCTGACCGATACTGCGATAGCCTGTTGAAGGAGTAAGCGTTACAGAAGCGATCACCGGAGCTATATTATCAAAATAAATAGTTATGCCGCTGCCGGGAGTTTCAGTTATCGCGCTTGTTGTTACGCGGGATTTTATGGTGATATTTGAACTTGCCCAGCTTGTATTGTTGGCGATCGTATAACTCCAGCTTGAAGTACCTGTGGCACGTAGCCAGGTCTGTGTTGAGCTCCAGGTTGAACCGGTATAATAATAGCTGTCTGAAGCGCGCTGGATAGTGATATCCACATAGCTGATCGTGCCGCCGGAGTAATCTACGGCAGTCCCGGAAACTGTTAACAATGAATTTAATGATGCCCCGCTTGTCGGAGAGCTGATCGCTGAATATACCGCGCCATCAATTGAGCCGTCAGTTCCGTCACCTGAAGTGCCGTATGAACATGTTCCTTTTGCCGCAGAAAGCGTGCCTGTATTATTCCAGACATCAACATCAAAATGCAGCCTGCCGCCGCCGCCTGCGCCGCCGGTACCTGCATACTCTCCGCCGCTATTTCCGCCTTTAGCCCTGATAATACCTGTATTAGTCAATGTAGCCGCGGTGATATTAATACTACCGCCTGCGCCGCCGCCAGAGTGCTGGTTGCTTGAATCAGCGCCTAGCAATCCGTCTGCGGAAATCGTACCGTTGTTTTCTAGTGTCCCTGAAACCACCAGTATGATCGCGCCTCCGCCTACGCCGTATGTGCTGGATGCCCCGGTATAAGAAGGTAAAGTATTCGCCTGGCCGCCGCCAGAGCCTAATGTTACAGGATTGGTCGCGGAACCATTTGTGCAACTCATATGGCCGCCTGCGCCGCCATGGCCGCCGCCGCCTGAAGAGGCTGTTCCACCGCTTGAGCCAGGGCATGGCCCTTTGGCAGGAGTTATCACGCCAGACCATATTGAACCCCATCCTCCATAATAGCCTTTTCCGTTGGCAGATATAGCTGAGCCGCTGGCTATCGTGATATTCGCGGCATTAATCGTTACACCATAATCATCAGTAAAGACTGTATCGGTAGTAGTAGTGGTACTTCCTAAGGTAAGGGTCGCGCTATTAGAAATAGTAACATTATCATAAGTGTATGTTCCTGCGCTCCAAGAGGTGCTTGAGGTAATATTGATATCCGCGGCCAGAACAGTGCTTAGGCTAAAGAAAACAAAAAACAGGATGGCTATTACGGTCAATCCTAATGCGCCTAATTTTAATATATCCCGGTCAATTTTAAGCATTTCTTTACCTCTTATTTAAATTCTAACTTTCCGCCTTTACCGTTTTCTACGCCGCTTCCAGCGTTAACATTTACCGTGCCGGAGATCGTGCCTTTGCCTGTGACATAAAGCTCTCCGCCATTTCCGCCTTTAGTTTCTGAGTTTGCACCGGTGGCGTGTATATTCGCGTTTTCTCCGCCGAATTTTTCAGCGGTTAAAGTGATCTTTCCGCCGTTTGCGCCTGTGTCGCTTGCGCCATCAGCGGTAATTAAGCTGTAAATATAGAAATTTTGCGCCGCAGTTAACTTTATCTGTCCACCATTATTGCTGTCTAGGCCATCCGCAATGACTTTTGCTCCTGGCTCAATATTGATATTCTTGGCGGAAAGATCCAGTTTCATTCCTGAAGCGTGCGTAAGTAACCCTGCGTTCTTAACTGTCAGGTTGCCAGAAAATACCAACGCCTCCGTATTATCCTGGATCACTTTGCCGCCTTTACGGACGATCATCTCTCCACTATTTGGATTTATGCCTGCTTTAAGGATAAGCGTTGTAGTGACCTCTCCCTTGCCGTCGCCAATACTTAAACTGCGAAAAGCTATCGGGCTGTCCGCGGTAATCGTAACAGAAGATGCCAGGCTTACGTCGCTGGCTAATCCCGGCACAACACCTGTTGCCCAGGCAGACGGTTCATTCCATTTTCCTTCCCCGGTCAATAAATAATCACTGGAGGCCTGTTGCGTAGAAACGCTGAATTTTTTATCAGATACATCGTAAACCTTTTCTTCCAGAGCATCCGCTACCTTGACAAAAGCGTTAGTCGTAGCATCGGAAGCCACCGGCCAGACATAATTACCGCTATTAGGTAAAGCGCTTACGATAGCGGTATAGTTTTTCCCGGAATCCGCAGAATACAAAATATTGAAAGGATACGTTGATTCATATTCATCGGCGCTCCAGGTGATTTCGCGTTCCGATCCTTGCGGCCAGACTTCTCCGCCATTAGGCGAGATCACCGTGATCTTCCCCGGCCGATAATCCAAAGAAAACGTATCTACTCCGCTGTCAGAAATGATCGTACTTGCGCGCGAAAGATCAAGCCGTATTTTTAAGTTTGAGCCTGCTGTAAAATCTTTTCTAGAAGCATAATAAAAAGAACCCGGCGCGCAATCTTCCTTGAAAGTAGCGCCGCTGTCCGCAGAAACCGCCGCTTTCACTGTTGCCTGGTCATCTGGGCTTAGCTGCCAGTTCGGCACGATTATGCGTACAGGCTCATCAGCCACAATAGGCCCGGACAGATAATACCCGCTTAAAGCGTCGCCTCTTAAGATGATATTCCCTTTAGCTGAAAGCGTAGTATCGGAAAAAACAGGCATGCTTACCGCTTCCTCTGAATCAGCGGCTGTTATCGCCGGCAGAACGCTGCTTGCTTTGCGCACGCGAATTGGCCCAAAATCCATAACATTCGTACCATTGCCGTCTCCGCCTGAACGCAAACTTAAATACCCGGCGGACAAAACAGAATCAGACTGATAATCCACTGTAGCCTGCAACTCTTTAGAAACCGCGTCAGCCCTTTCAAAAGTGATCTTATTATCTAAAAGCGTGATGCGGTAACTATAACCCTGGCCTGTGACAGTGGGTTTAGCGGCAGCGTCATTAGCTTTGACTATGCCGTCTAAAGCGATGCAATGTTCAGCGCCTTTGTAAGCTGAAGAATACGCCAGCCACACGGGGTTATCATAAGTATCCGCGGTTTTATTGCGGATATTCAGGCTGTTCTCAAAACCGCTAGCCAACTGGCAGGAATATTCAATGATCCCTTCTTTAAATCTGAAATCTTTGGCGATCAGCTCTGCTGCGTCAAGTTTGATCTGGCCCGCTGTTAAAGCGATGTTTCCTTTCTGCTCAACATGCGCTACCCACTTATCGCTATTTAAAGCTTTACCTTGAAAATCTTCATAAAAATCAAATACCTTTTCCGGGTTTGACAGATCCTCTGCATCAGCATTGCCATAATATAGGTAAATGACCAGGCTGGATTTTGCCGGAATCTGCGGCACTTTTACCCAGACCGAAGCGACTTTACCGTTGTCAACATTGGCAATACTCTCAAGATAATATACTAACGGTGTCTGGGCATCTGAAGCTGCAAAACGCAAATCTTTAAAATCTGTTCTTATACGGCTATTGCAATTAATATCCGCGACTTTAACAGAAGAATTATCCGCGACTTTAAATTTTATCTGGTAATTATACAGGTCTTCGCCAAGCACGTTAGTCAGCGTGATCGCCTTACGGTATTTAAAGCCGCTTAAAGCAGGCTCTCCAAAAGTGTCGCGCACGCCGCTAGAGTCCGAATAATATATTTTCAAAGAAATCAACTTAGCGTCATCGCTTAAAGCCTGCGCGCGCCAAAGCAGGCGGTTGCCGCTGATAAATTCGCTTTTTAACGTAGCGCCGTTAACGATCGGATAAAAATGCAGGCCGTTATCCGCGCTGACCTCCAGATTGACTTTTCCTTTAGCTTCCCAGTTTGCCGTGATAGAAGATATCTGTCCGCTTGTCGCGATAAATTCATCAAGAAAATAAAAACCATTTTCCAGTTTTGGCAGGATATATGTGCTGGATTTATCCAGGCCCCAGATGATCGGGCTTTCCAGTTTGGTTACTTCTGCCTGAGCAGAAGGTATAAAAAATAATAGCGGCATAATAACAGCCGCTATTGACAGAAACAGCGTAAACGCCGTTTTTGTATAACCGTATGTTCTTTCTTTTGTCTGTTTCTTAATTTTCTCTTTCATAGCGCCTTCTTTTTTGCCTTTATCTACACGCTAAATATATACTATTATATAAGAGATAACAATTGCGAAACTACTCTATTATATTGCGCATCCTACTCTATTTCGGTTATCCACAATGTAGCTACCACTTAAGCCTCCCCTACGTTGTTGATAACTCTGATTGGACATTTCAGAGTGGACATATCTAATCTTAAACATCAAGTATCTTGTTCTCCAGTGAATATTTTATCAGGTCGCTTGTCCTGTGCAAATTAAGCTTTTTAAGTATGCTATTCTTGTAATTTTCCACTGTGCGCGGGCTTAAAAACATTGTTTGGGCTATCTCTTTGGTTGTTTTGCCGTCAACTACCAGGCGTAATATATCCAGCTCCCGCTCATTGAGGATCTTTTCTCCTGCCGGTTTTTTATCCGGCTCTTTGATCGTTTCCGCAAGGTACTCTGATATGGCCTGGCCAAGGTAGATCCTGCCGCTTGTCACGCGGTTAAGCGCCAGGATCAATTCTTCCGCCACATTATCTTTATTCAGGTAACCGCTTACTTTCTGGCGCAACGCCTTTAAAACATAGGCACCCAGCTTATGCACTGAAATAATGATGATTTTTGTTTTCGGGCTTACGCGCAGTATTCTGCTGATCACATCAAGCCCGCCTAGTTTAGGCATGGAGATATCTAAAAGCATGATATCCGGCTTGTACTCTTCGGCAACCTTTAAAGCTTCTTCGCCGTTAGACGCCTCAACGCAAACTTCATACTCCGTGTGTTTAGCCAAAACGCTTTTGATCCCGGCGCGGATAATATCATGATCATCAACGATGGCGATTTTTATCGGCATATTTTAAACAGGAAGCCTAACAATGATTGTCGTGCCCTTCCCCAATACTGAATTTATGCGCATCTGTCCATCCAGAACTTCCACGCGCTCTTTTAAACCCAAAAGCCCTAAACGGAATTTATCTTCTTTCCGGCGCAGCGTCATTTTGTCCGCCTGCATCAGGTCAAACCCGGAGCCGTCATCGCGGTAAAATAATTCCACAAAATTATTTGTTTTGTTCAAAGCGATCTCGACATTTTTTGCCGAAGCGTGTTTGGCCATATTCGTAAGCAGTTCCTGGACTACCCGGTAGATCAATAAACTATATTCCGGCGAAAGATTAAGCAGGTTCTCCGGTTTTGTGAAATTAAAAGCCGCGCCGGTCAAGTGGCGCGATTCCAAAAGCAAAGATTCCAGGCTTTCCATTAATCCCACTTCATCTAGGTCCGGCGGGCGCAAAAGAAAAGCGATATTGTGGCTTTTTTCAATTAACCGCGCGGCGATCTTTTTACACTCCTCAACTTTACTTTTTATCTCCTCGCCGCAGTCGCCGAGCTGTTGCGAAATCACCCCCAAATAGATCTTTACCGCGCTTAAGTCTTGGCCCATTTCATCATGCACGGCGGTAGAAAGTTTCTTGCGCTCGTTCTCCTCAATATTGACCATGCGGTTAAAGATCTGCTGCCGGTAACTGCGCTCTTTGATCCTGCGCCGGTAAACCGAGAACGCGATGAACATACCCACGGCTAAAGCAGCGATCAACGTTGTCCTTAAGAAAAAAACCGCCCTGTCTTTATCGGAATTTGCCACGGCAAGCTGGCGCTCTATCTCCATAAGGTTTGCCTTGCCCATGGAGTTATCCAGGAATTCATCTATTTTGTAGATGCGGTTCTCAAAACCCATAAGCAGGCTATTCGTATTTTCACTTAAAGCGCCGGGAGCTTCCTTGTCGGTTGAAACGATGATCTTCTTGCCCAGTAAAAAAAGCTCATCAAAAGAAACCGCTACCTGGTCAGCCCATTCTTTTTGCTGCGGTAAATACGCGCTCTGGCGGTAAACTTCCAGCTGTTTCTTGAAATTCTCCCCCGCCTCAATGACCTTATCCGGGTTGATCGCCATAGATACCGCGCCCAGATAACGCGAAGAACGCCAGAAGACATAGTTGCGTATGCCCATGGCATAAACTTTATTATTAATACGCATCTCCAATACCGCGCTCTCCAGCCTTAAATTATGTTTGCCTAAGGACTCGATCTTACGGTTTAACCTCTGGATCTGCGAAATGCCGACTAACCCGGTCAAAAGCGTAAGCAAGATCAGGAAAGCGAACGCGAAAAGAAGTTTTTTTTCTTTTAAGTTTGTGCCTTCTAAACCTTCCATGCGCTTAAAATTATCCTCCCAGCTCAACTACGCGCTCCGCGGCTTTTTTGGTCCATTCATCATTGGGATTACCATAGAGAACACGTTTACGCCAATATTCCAGCGCCGCTTCAGGATTGTTCCTGCTTTCATTGAATAAAGCCAAGTTAGAATATGCCGGGACGCAATGCGCGTCAACCGAGATAGCTTTTTTGTACATCTCCTCGGCCTTGTCAGCCTTGCCTTTTTGTTCATAAATAACCCCTAAGCTGTTAAAAGCCGCGGCGAATTTATTATCCAGCTCAATGGATTTCGTAAAATAGGCTTCCGCGTCCTTGACATTAGACACGGCCTGGGCGTTCAAACCCTTACGGTAATAATCTTTGGCTGTTTCTTTGGCCATTGACGCGGATAAAACAGGCGTTGGCGCAGGCGCAAGAACAGGTTTCTTAGGAGCGAGTTTCTCTTCCTGCTGTTCCTCGGTCTTAAAAAGCGATTTGTCTATATTCTCGTCGCGCGTGACTTTCTCCTTCAGATTATCAGGCAGATGCTCCGCAGGAACGATCTTGCTTATATCATGTCCGCGCAGGCCCACATCGCCGCGCGTAAGGTGGGGAGTAAGAAAAATGATTACTTCAGTCTTAGTAGTTGATTTGGAGCGATAACTGAAAAATATCCCCAGCCACGGGATTTTGGATAAAATCGGCCACCCCTTGATCGTATCTATGTCTTCGGTCTTGGTCATCCCGGCGATCATAATCATCATCCCGTCTTTAACCTTGACCACTGTCTCAGACTGCGAAGTCTGGACTATCGGAATACGGCTGCCTAACTCTGTTGTGATCGTTTCTTTAACACTGCTTACCTCCGGCTTAAGTTTCATCGTGATATACCCGTCGGAACCGATACGCGGGACAATTTTCAATTTAACGCCTACATCCACGAACTCCACGCTTTCCGAAGTGACCGTGGTAGAAGTTGCCTGGCTCTGCGTCTGGGTAATATAAGCTTCACGCACGCCGACCATGATATTAGCTTCCTCATTGTTCACTACCGCGATCCTCGGCTGGGAAATGACATTGGTCTTGCCGTAAGTATTCAGGAATTGCAGGATCGCGCTATAGTGGTTTACATCAAGGGTGCCCACGCCGATTTGCTGGTATGCCGCGGTAAGTGTAGCAGGAAAATATCCGGCAAAGGTAAGCCCATCCATTGCCGCGGATGTCCATATTTTTTCCCAGTCTATGCCTCTTTCAAATTCATCGCTTAAAGTAAGCTCGATGATATCTGTCTCCACATAAACCTGGCGCGACTCCTCATCAAGCTCGCGCACGAGCATCCCCAAATTATCCATTTTCTTAGGCAGGTCCGTGACGATCGCCTTGCCATTTCTTTCATCAATGATCACTGACCCTGTGCCGGGGGTGATCGCGGCGTTCAACTGGGTTTTTGCGTCGGCGCTCTTGGCGTAATTAAGGTCAAAAACCGTCGTCTTCAGCGGCTGGTCCAACTCCTTGATCGATTTTCTAAGAAGTTCCAGTTTCTCCGGGATATCGATCAAAATGATCGTACCTGTTGTCTCATCAACGACGATCTTGCCTACCTCTGATTTCAGCTGGCTCAGGGCGCTGAAAACTACCGCGGGTTTTGCGTAGGAAAGTTTGACCGTTTCTATCTTTCTCTGGTCAACATAATCCCTGCCGAACATCTTTTTGTATTCGGCGTCAGTCATCACATAATAAACATTATCTTTTTTGTTCAAAGCCAGGCCCTGGGTAAG
>Ga0153915_10005211_pt1 | contig 12079 bp, 8 predicted proteins | sample Opewatmetagenome_2_FD_107003 | JGI IMG/M metagenome (GOLD analysis project Ga0153915, IMG submission 107003) | Freshwater wetland microbial communities from Ohio, USA - Open water 3 Core 3 Depth 3 metaG | ecosystem: Environmental > Aquatic > Freshwater > Wetlands | place: USA: Ohio, Lake Erie...
CGAGCGCCAGACTGGAGTGGGGCTCGTCCTCAACACCAGCTTCAACGAGCACGAGCCCATCGTGGCGAGCCCGGCCGACGCCATCGCCTGCTACTCGAAGACCCGCATGGACGTCCTGGCGCTCGGCAACTGGGTGCTCTCCCGCCGATGAAGGTCCTCCTCCTCAACCAGTTCTTCCACCCGGACCACTCCGCCACCGCCCAGATCGAGACCGACCTCGCCCTGGACCTCGCCGCGGCCGGGATCGAGGTGACGGCGCTCGCGGCGCGCGGGAGCTACCTCGGCGGCGACACCCTTCCGGCGCGCGAGACCTGGCGCGGCATCGAGATCCACCGGCTCGCGGCCACCTCGCTCGGCAAGCGCACGCTCGCCCACCGCGCCCTCGACTACGGCAGCTTCTACGTCTCGGCGACGCTGGAGCTCGCGCGCCTGCCGCGCCACGACGCGGTCGTCGCCCTCACGACCCCGCCGCTCATCGCCGCGGCGGGGCTCGTTGCGAAGACGTTCAAGCGGAGCCGCCTCGTCTACTGGGTGCAGGACCTCTATCCCGAGGTGGCCGTCGCCTTCGGCGCCCTATCGCCCCGCTCGGCAGCGACCAGGGCCATGCAGGCGACCTCGCGCCAGGTCCTCCGGGCGTCGGACCGCGTGGTGGTCCTCGGCGAGGCCATGCGGGATCGGGCCGTCGAGGGCGGCGCCACGCCGGAGCGCGTGGCCGTCATCCCGAACTGGGCCGACGGCGAGGCGGTGAAGCCGCTCCCCCACGCCGAGAACCCGCTCCGCGCCGAGCTCGCGGGCGGCGCTTCCTGCCTCGTCATGTACTCGGGCAACATCGGGCGCGGCCACGACGTCGAGACGCTGGTCGGCGCAGCGCGGCTCCTGCGCGATCGCGCCGACGTCTCGTTCCTCTTCCTCGGCGAGGGCGCGAAGCGGCTCGAGCTGCAGCTCGCGGCGCGCGACCTGCCCAACGTCCGGTTCGGCCCCTACCAGCCGCGGGAGCGGCTCGCCGCCTCGCTCTCGGCCGCCGACCTGCACCTCGTCTCGCTCTCGCCGGGCCTCGTGGGGCTGCTCGAGCCCTCCAAGCTCTACGGCATCATGGCCGCCGGCCGCCCGGCCCTGTTCGTGGGACCTGCCGCGACCGAGGTGGCGCGCACCATCGAGCGCGAGGGGTGCGGCTGCGTCGTCGCGAATGGCGACGCCCGCGGCCTCGCGGACGCCATCACTTCGCTCGCCGGCGACGCGCCCACACGCGACCACATGGGCCGCCGCGGCCGGGAGGCGCTCGTCGCCCGCTACGACCGTCGCCTCGCCACCGCCCGCTTCCGGGACCTGCTCCTCGGATTGGCACACCCGGACCCGGCGTGAGATGATGCCGCCTTTCCCGGGGCCTCCTCCGGCCCGGGATCGGACGGAACCCCTTGAGAACCGCAGCGGTCGCCTTCGTCCTCTCCGTCGCCTGCGCAGCGCTCCTGACGCCCCTCGTGCGCGCGCTGGCGCTGCGCTGGGGCGTGCTCGACCACGCCCTCACCTCGCGCAAGGTCCACGGCCGGCCCATTCCGCGCCTCGGCGGCGTCGCCGTCGTGGCGGCGTTCTACGCGCCGCTCGTCGGCCTCCTCGTCACGGACTCGAGCGTGGGCCAGATGTTCTACGCCGACGAGCGCCGCGCCGCGGCCCTGTTCGCGGGCGGCCTCGTCATGGCGCTGCTCGGGATCTGGGACGACCTCCGGGGCACCGGCGCGCGCACCAAGTTCGCCGTCCAGTTCGGCGTGGCGGCGCTCATGTACGCGCTCGGCTTCCGCATCGAGCAGATCGCGAGCCCCTTCGGCGAGCCGATCCCGCTGGGCTGGCTCTCGGTCCCGTTCACGCTCCTGTGGATCGCCGGCATCGTGAACGCCATGAACCTCATCGACGGGCTCGACGGGCTCGCCGGCGGGGTGGCGTTCATCGCCGTCGCCACCACCTTCATCATCGCGCTGCAGCACGGCGAGCCGCTCATGATCCTCTTCACCGCGGCGCTCGGCGGCGCGGTGCTGGGCTTCCTCTTCTACAACTTCAACCCGGCGTCGATCTTCATGGGGGACACCGGCAGCATGTTCTTGGGCTTCGTCCTCGCGACGAGCGCCATCCGGACCCATCAGAAGTCCACCACCGCCGTGGCCATGCTCATCCCCATCGTGGCGCTGGGGCTTCCGATCGGCGACACCCTCCTCTCAATGACCCGCCGGGCGGTGCGCGGCCAGCCCCTCTTCCATTCCGACCGGGGGCACATCCACCACCGGCTCATGGCGCTCGGCCTCTCCCACCGCCAGACCGTGCTCCTCCTCTACGGCGTGTGCGCGCTCCTCGGCGCCACCGCCATCGCACTCACGCGGGCGAGCGCCCTGCAGGCGGCGGCCTCGCTCGCGGGCCTCGCGGTGGTGGCGCTGCTCCTCCTCACCTGGGTGGGCTACATCAAGCTCGGGAACGGGCAGCAGCTCCTCGCGGACCGCAAGCGCAACCTCGAGTTGCGGTCTGCGATTCGCGAGGTGGGCGAGGGGATCCGAGCGGCCAAGGGCCTGCCCGAGCTGTGGGAGTGGGTGAAGGCGGCGGCCCCGGCGCTCGGCGCGAGCTGCATCGCCCTCGAGGTCGTGCAGCGCGAGGGCATCGAGCGCTCGGCCGTGCAGCGGAGCCTAGGCTTCGACGAGGCGGGGCCCGAGCTCTTCCGCGCCCGCTACAGCCTCCTCGGCGAGCGCCCCGACGACGGCTCGATCGAGCTGGGCTGGGACGACGGCCGCGGCGCCGTCGACAGGGACACCGAGATCGTGATCGAGCTGCTCTGCGAGCACCTCCTCGCGGCGCTGCAGCGCCTCGAGGGCGCGCGCGACGCCGCGGCCGCGAAGGTCGTGAACCTCCGCTAGCTCCCACCGGAGCCCTGACCCCCTCGCGCGGGACGACGCCTCACTTGGGGCGTTTGTGCATTGTCGCACATGCGTTCACAGTGGCGACTTCGCTCTGGGGTGCTGTCGGCAGCCGCAATCACGTCAACGTGCCTCTCGCCAGCCAAGCCGAACCGCACTCGAGCCTCAGGAGGCGTCTCATGAAAGAATTCGCGCGGTCGCAGTTGGGCATCGCCGTCGGCGCCGCTCTCTCGATGAGTGCACTGGCGATCCAGGGCTGTGGAAGCTCGACGAACTCGTCGGCGACGTCCGCGAGTGCGTCGGCGGAATCGGACGCTCGCGAGCACCATGGCGCGAGCGCGCCCGTCCAGATCAAGACCCTCTCCAATCGCGCGGACCTCATCAGCGACGGCGACGCTCTCGTCGAGATCGTGCTGCCGAAGCCGGAGTTCCTGACCGCGCTCCGCGTCTTCGTGAACGGCCGGGACGTCTCGGGTGAGTTCGCTCGCCGCAGCGATGGGCGCGTGCTGGGCCTGCTGAGAGATCTCGTCGACGGAAAAAACGTCGTGACCGCGACGGTTGGCATGGCCAGCCACGGCGGCCGTCTCGTGATCACCAACCACCCGCGCGGCGGGCCGGTGTTGCTGTCCGCGCAGACCACGCCGTGGGTCTGCGCGACGCCCGCGCCCGTCGCCGAATCGGGCAACACGCCGGCGTCGAACGCGAGCGGCCTGACGACGACAGCGCTCGATTCTCAATGCAGCATCGCGACGGAATACAAGTTGTTCTACCGCACGACGACGCCCGGCTGCTCGACCGCCCTGCCGGATCCGAGCCCGCCGGCCCCGGCACCGACGAACAACTGCTTCAAGCCGTACCCGCTCGACAGCACGCCGGCGGATCTCGCGATGACGACCACGACGGACGGGCTCACAGTGCCGTATATCGTGCGGGTCGAACGCGGGACCATCAACCGCGGCATCTACGACATCGCGGTGCTGTACGACCCGACCCAGACGACGCCGTGGGATCCCCTGGCGCCACAGGCGCAGTGGAACGGCAAGGTGGTCTACAGCTTCGGCGCGTCGACCGGCCAGCCGCGACTTCAATTCCGCAGCGAACAGAACTGGGCCGATGGCGCGGCGCTGTCGCGCGGCTTCATGGTCGTCGACAACAGCCTCACCGACTCGCTCTACAACTCCAACCGGATCCTGGTCGCCGAGACGTTGATGATGATGAAGGAGCACATCGTCGACAGCTACGGCGAGGTCAAATACACGCTGGGTAATGGCTGCTCCGGCGGCTCGATCCAGCAGAACACGGTCGCTTCGACCTTCCCGGGCCTCCTCGACGGCATCCAGCCGAGCTGTGACTTTCCGGATTCGATCACGACAGGCCTCGAGGTCGCCGATTGCGTGCTGCTGGTGAACTTCTACGCCGGCCCGGACTGGACCGCGCTGATGGCCGGCCTGACCCAGGCGCAGATCAACGCCAAGAAGACCGCGATCAACGGCCATCTCGATCAGATCGGCTGCCAGTCATGGAACAACTCCTTCGGGTTCAACAACAAGCCCGGCAACTACGTGCCAACGCTGGTGGTCGACCAGGCGACGGGCGCCATGGCACCCCTGGGCGCCCCGCGCAACAACTGCCGGCTGCCGGCCGCGCTGGTCTATGACCCGGCGACCAATCCGACCGGCACGCGCTGCGGCGACCCGGACCTCTCCGCCGCGGTCTGGGGAACGACGGCCGGCATTGCCCCCGGCAGTCTGCGCGCCCTGCAAACGGGCGACAACGTCGGCATCCAGTACGGGCTGAAGGCGCTCGTCGCAGGCGCGATCACGCCCGAGGAGTTCGTCACGCTGAACGAGAAGATCGGGGGATTCGACGCCGATTCGAACCGCACGGCGGCGCGCTCCATGGCCGACCTGCCGGCACTCGACATTGCCTACCGGAGCGGCATCGTGTCGAGCGGCAAGAACCTCGGGAAGCTGCCGATCATCGATTCGCGCGGCTACGACGAACAGGGCATCCACTACATCTGGCGCACGTTCTCGGAGCGCGCCCGGATCGACGCGGCCAACGGCGGCAACCACGGCAACCAGGTGATCTGGCGCTACGGTACCGGGCTGTTGCCCGGCACCGCGGCGCAAGTCTCGGCAGTGACCTTGCAGTCGTTCTTGACGATGGACACCTGGCTGTCGAGCCTGCTGACGAGCGCACCGAAGGCGACGCTGAACTCGGAGCGCACGCAGGCGCAGGCGATCGCCGCGAAGCCGCCGACGGCGTTCGACTTGTGCTACCTGACCGGCGACGTCACGTTCTCGACCCCGGTCACGGACAAGGCGCTGTGCGACGCCGACCCGAGGCTCGCGATGCATTCGTCGCCGCGCCAGGTCGCCGGTGGGGAATTGACGGAGAACGTCCTGAAATGCCAGCTCAAGCCGCTCATGAGCGAGGACTACGCGCCGGTGACGTTCAGCGCCGCACAGTTGGCACGGTTGAACGCCGCCTTCCCCGGCGGCGTGTGCGACTGGAGCAAGCCCGGCGTCGGTCAGCAGGCGGCCGTGAGCCCGCTCACCTTCGTGGACGGGCCCGGCGGAGAGCCGCTCGGCCCGGCGCCGATGTCGAGGCCGCTGGATCGCGATGGCGAGGACGACGATCGGCTGGCTGGAGGCGAGGAGCGGTCCGGCCGGGGACCCCCCGGCGCCCCGTGAGGTGAATAGCGGGTGCCGCACCCGGGCCCGCATCGCGCCTGGAGTCGACCTGACGGCCGACCGCCGCCCACCTCGAAGGCCGGGCGAGCCCGGCGCGGAGAGACGGGGAGGACCGATCATGCACCTGCCAAGGCCGTTCCTCGCAGCGCTCGCGTCCACGGGCCCGCTCGCCTGGGCAACGGCGCCCGCGCAGGGTTACCCGAACCAGACGGAAGGGGACTTCGTCTCGCGGGATTTCCACTTCCAGGACGGCAAGACGCTGCCCGAGGTGCGCCTCCACTACACCACCCTCGGCGCGCCGCAACGCGACAAGGCCGGGCGCGTCACCAACGCCGTGCTGCTGCTCCACGGCACGACCGGCACGGGGAAGAGCTTCCTCGCGCCGAGCCTCGCCGGCGAGCTCTTCGGCGCGGGGCATCCGCTCGACGCCTCGCGCTACTACGTCATCCTGCCGGATGGGCTCGGGCGCGGCGGCTCGAGCAAGCCCAGCGACGGCCTGCGCGCCCGGTTCCCGCGGTATGGCTACCGGGACGTCGTCGCCGCGCAGCACCTCCTCGTCACCCAGGGGCTCGGGGTCGATCACCTCCTCCTCGTGCTCGGCACCTCGATGGGAGGCATGCAGACCTGGATGTGGGGCGAGCGCTACCCCGACATGATGGACCTGCTGATGCCCATCGCGAGCCAGCCGATCCAGATCTCCGGGCGCAACCTCCTGTGGCGCCGCGTGGTCACCGAGTCGATCCGGGCCGACCCGGACTGGAACGGCGGAGACTACCGGGCGCCGCCGCGGCACTGGGCCCGGGTCGCCCCCATCTTCGCGATCATGTCCGGGAGCCCGGTGCGGCTCCAAGGGCAGGCGCCGACGCGCCAGGCCGCCGCCGAGCTCTACGACCAGCTCGTCGAGGACGCGCGCAAGGTCGACGCCAACGACTGCCTCTTCTGGTTCGAGTCCTCCTGGGACTACGACCCCGAGCCGGACCTCGGGGAGATCAAGGCCCGGTTGCTCGCGGTCAACTTCGCCGACGACCTCATCAACGCGAGCGACCTGGGCGTGATGGAGAGGCTCGTCCCGAGGGTCGCGGGCGCGAGCTTCGTCGTGGTGCCCGCGAGCGACCGGACCAACGGTCATCAGACGCTGACGCAGGCAGCGGTCTGGAAAGCATATCTCGCGAGGCTGCTCGGCGCGCAGCCCTGACTCGGGACGTAGGTCACCCGAGGTCCTCGGGAAGCGTCTCGAGCCGGCGTCGCAGCATGAGGACGTCGAGGGCCAGCGTGATCTTCTCGCAGAGGATCGCGAACTGGCGGGCCTCCTTTTCGCCCAGCGCCTGCCTGAACCCTGCGCCCACCAGGATTCCCTCCCACTTCGTGACGAACAAGGGAGCCACGAAGAGCAGCGCCCGCGGCCCCTCGCCCATGGCGGTGGCCAGGCTCTGCAGCTCGGCAGGAGCCGGACCGGCATGCGCCTTCCCGTCGGCCAGGACCGCCCGGAACATCGCGTGGCCCAGCGGAATCTGCAGCGCCTGCGGCAGGTCCGAGGCGACGCCCTCGGAGCGAACCAACCGGAACTGCTCCTCCTTGCCGACGAAGATGGCCACCTTCTCGAAGTAGCCGGCGGCGAACTCGACGGCGGCGTCGATGATCTCCTTCTCGCTGCTGGCGACGAGAAGGCGCTTCACGCAGTCGGCGATGCTCGACTCGGCCGACCACGGGATCGTGGCAGCCGCCGGGCCGGACGCCGCGGGCTGGCCGCCTTCCCCGCTGGGGCCGGGCGGCGCCGGCTCCGGCCGAGGCGGCCTCCCTCCGCGCTCCGACCCGGGGGCCGATGGGTGCCCGCGAAACAGCGGATCCTCGTCGACGAGCCGGATGTACCTCGACGGCCGCGGGATGCCGTAATGACGTTCGAGGCAGTAGTTCAGGTACACCTCCGGGACGACGTGCGGGCGGACCGTCATGCCGGTGGTGAACTGCACCTCGTCCACGGCGACGGGAGAAGGGTCCACCATCGCGATGTAGGCGTGGCGCTCCTCGATCCGAAACGGTATGGCCTGCAGCCGCTGCGCCTGCTGGGACGTCAGGATCCCCAGGACCCTTTGGGGGATGTTCTCGAGCTGCTCCCGGTCCGCCACGGGCAGGTGCAACTGCTCGGAGAGGACCCTGGCCAGCTCGTGCTCGTCGATGAGGCCCAGCTCGACGAGGCTCGTGCCGAGACGGCCGCCGTAGATCATCTGCGCCTTGAGCGCCTCCTCGAGCTTGTCGGGGCTGAGCACCCCGCTCGCCAGCAGGATCTCGCCCAGGCGCAGTTTCTGTCCCATGCGGTCTCGGTCGAGGATAGCAGTCGATCCCGACGCCGACAAACCGCACCCGTGCGCCCGGCCGGTCGCATGTGCGAATCTGGAGCTGCTACTGTGGGCAGGTGAGTCATCTTCGGGCGCCCCAGCGCCAGGAAGGATATCCATGAGGACGGCCGAGGCGAGCCGCGTCGAGTACATGGGCCGCAAGGCCGTGCTCCTCGCCAACCACGAGGTCCGGGCCCTCGTCGAGACGGTCGGCGGGATGATGCCAGAGTTCGGTCTTCGCCGTGGCCACGGCGTGCTGAACGCGCACTGGCTTCCGGACTTCCGCGACAACTCCGGCGCGCCGTTCACGGCCGCCCGGCACGGCGCCTACTGGAAGGCGAAGCTCCTGTACCTCATCGCGGGGGATTTCCCGTGCAGCCCGAGCTTCGGCGGCGGCTGCACAGTGGACGGGCTCGAGCTGCCGCCGCACGGCTGGACCGCCAACGAGGAGTGGGCGGTCGAGGGCCTCGGCGTCGAGCCGGGCTCCGGCGCCGCCTGGGCGCGCTTCTCCCTGCGCAGCCCCGCACCCGCCATGCCGCTCTCCTGGACCCGTTGCGACCTCGTGCTGCCCGGCCAGCCCGCGTACTTCACCGTCATGCGGATCGCCAACGCGGGCAAGGCGCCGCAGGCGATCAACTTCGCGCGGCACAACACCATCGGCGCTCCGTTCCTGCAGGCCGGCTGCCGCATCAAGCTGTGCGCCGAGCGCTTCATGGTCGCCCCGAAGGGGACCGAGTTCGACGACACCGGATGCCTCGCGCAGGGTGCGGAGTTCTCCAGCCTCGCCGCCGCGCCGCTTCGCTCCGGCGGGACCATCGATCTCGGCGTCGTGCCCGGGATGGTGGGGTGGACGGACTTCGTCACCGGAGCGGTGCCCCCGCGCCTCGCGCTCGGCTGGAGCTGCGTCGTGAACCCCGAGCTGCGCCTGGCGTACATCTGCTTCTTCCCCGGTCAGGCCGCCCTTCCGGCCGGAGAGATCGCGCTCGGCTTCAACGACCTCTGGATGCAGTACGGTGGTCGGGCGTTCCCGCCCTGGGCGTTGCACGAGGGTGGGGCGGATCGGACGTTCTGCCTCGGCACCGAGAACGCGGTTGGCGCGTTCGCGAACGGGCTTGCCTACGCGCGGGCGGTCCCGAGGATCCTCGACACGCCAACGACGGTCGAGATCCCGGCGGGTGGGCAGCGCACGCTCTGCTACGGGACGGCGCTCGTCCATCTCGACGAGGCTCTGACCCGCGAGGGGGTCGCCGCCATCGAGGCCGAGCAGGGCGCGATGGTCCTCAAGGGCGCGCGCGCGTCGCAGCGCGTCCCGGTGTCGGCCGACTTCGGGGTGGTTCGGGCGCTCTGCGCCACGCTCGAGCACCGCTGAGAGCCGGCGTCGCGGGCGCCTGCGTGTAGCCGAGGATCCCGCTGTAGCGGGCCTGATGGTCCCCTTCCGGGCCGGGAGGGCTGACACGCGGAGCGCGTACCCTTCGGGGCTCACGCCTCTTCCGGGTAGGTCCCGCGTCCACTCGCGGGGCACACGATGGGGCGTAGCCGGCATGAGGGAGCCGCATCGCCCGTCGGTGCGACGAGCCAGGCAAGCTCTAACGCCATGGTCGCGGTCCTCGTGGCTGCGATGCGCATGCAGAAAGGGAGGGGATCATGAGAACGGCCAGGAACTGGGCTGCCTTGCTGGCGGCGGCGCTGCTCTTCGTGCCCGCGAGGACGCTCGGCGCGCCAACGACGATCACCATTCTCCACGTGAACGACACGCACTCGCACCTCGAGGCCGTCGGCCCGAAGGACGCGAACCTGGACGGGACCCTGGGCGGCCTCGCCAAGGCCGCGACCGTCATCGCCACGCTGAAGGCCAGCGAGGCCAACGCGCTCTTCGTCCACGCCGGCGACCTCTTCAACGGCGACGCCTACTTCGCCGCCGGGATCGGGCCGGGCGGGACCCCGGCGCTGTCGGTGCCCGAGATGCAGCTCCTCGCGCAGCTCGGGCTCGACGTCCTGACGCTGGGCAACCACGAGTTCGGGCTCGGCACGGACGCGCTCGCGGCGGTCCTCTTCGCAGCGTTCCAGGGGGGCGGCCCGAGCGTCCTCACGGCCAACGTCGACATCGGTGCGGCCGGGCTGTCCGGGCTCGTCCAGGCGGGTACCGTGAAGGAGATCGGCGGCGTCCGCGTCGGGTTCTTCGGGATGACCGCCATCGACTTCCTGTCGCAGGGCGCTCCCTTCCTGCCCGAGAGCTTCTCGGTCGAGGGGATCCTAGGTCTCGCAGCGGGCCAGGTGGTGGATCTCCGCGGCCAAGGCGCCGAGGTGGTGATCTTCCTGTCGCACCTCGGATTCGAGCTCGACCAGGCCATCGCCGCGAACGTCCCCGGCATCGACGCGGTGGTGGGCGGCCACGACCACCTGGTCCTGTCCCAGCCGGTGATGGTCCCGGGCCCGGGCGGCAAGAGCGTGCCCGTCGTCCAGGCCGGGGAGCACTACAAGTGGGTCGGGAAGCTCACGCTCTCCGTCAAGAACGGGCAGGTCGCGCTGGCCGGCTACCGGCTCGTGCCCGTCGACGCCGCCGTGCCGCGGCTGCCTCCGGTCGAGGGCGTGGTGAGTGACCTGCAGGCCGGCATCAACCTGCTCTACGGCGAGGACCTCTGGCACTCGCCCATCGCCTTCGCCCTCACCGACGTGGCGAAGGAGGCGCCGAAGGGCTCGCCGCTCCGCGACAGCCCCATCGGCGACCTGGTGACCGACGCGCTCCGCGCCAAGGGCCGGACCGACATCGGGCTGACCGTGAACGGGTTCTTCACCGAGGGGCTCACCCGCGGGCGCCTCGTCCGCGACGACGCCTTCCGGATCGTCGGCGACGGCATCGATCCCTTCGGGGCCGGCCTCGGCTTCCCGCTGTACGAGATCCGGCTCGACGGCCTGAACCTGCTCACCGCGCTCGAGACGGCGCTGGCGGCGGGCGGCGACTTCTTCGTCCAGGTCTCCGGCATGACCTACGTCTTCGACTCCAGGAAGCCCGCCGGGAGCCGGCTCGTGGCCGCCTTCGTGGGCGGGCGGCCGGTGGATCCGGTGCGGATCTACAGCGCCACCGTGAGCCTCGGCGTGGTCCAGGGCCTCGCGCAGTTCCCCGGCGTGAGCCTCGCGGCGCCGCCGCGGCCACTCGGCGTCTCCGAGTACGCAGCCGTCCGTGACTGGATGGCCCGGCTGAAGCTCATCCTCTACTTCTCGCACGGCCGGGTGATCGACGTGGGCATGACGCACTAGCGGCCGGGGTCCGACTCCTCGCCCTCGAAGTCGCCGCGTCGCGGCACGTCCCGGTGTCGGCCGACTTCGGGCCACGTGCGGTACGGACATGGTCGTGAGCTCGCCGAGCGGTGAGCGCCTGGTCGGGCGCCGCGGACGGTCTGGCGGATTCGCCTGCCCTGATTTGCACCAACGGCCCCGTCCGCTCATCATGGCGCATCCGCCGGTCGAGGCGGACCTTTCAGGAGGACCCGTGATGAGAGTGCAATCCACCCTGGCAGCATCTGTCGCGATCGCGGCGTTGACAGCCGCATTGGGCGTCGCCTCGGCGCATGCCCAGCAAGCTCCGTCGGTCAAGCGGACCGTGCTGCAGAAGCACGACCTCCGGGCCCAGGGGCAGGAGGGGGTGATGGCCTACGTCGAGATCCCCCCTGGCGGGCGGGAAGGCCGCCACACGCATCCGGCGGAGGCGTTCGTCTACGTGCTGGACGGCACGCTCACGTTCGACGTCGAGGGCAAGCCGGAGTCGACTTACAGGGCCGGCGACTCCTTCTTCATCGAGCCCGGGATGATTCACGAGGGAATCAACAAGGGGAAGATCACCGCGAAGCTCGTGGCGGTGTTCGTGACGGACAAGGGCACACCGCTGACCACGCAGGCGCAGTAGCGCCGCGGATACCGGCGCCGGACGTCGAGTTCGCGAGGATGCACGTCGCCCTGGGCCGCCCCCCGGGGTCGCGCGAGGAAGAAGAACGCCGCGGCCCCGAACACGAGCGCGCGCACGACTGCATGACATCACCTGACGTGCTATACGAGGCGCAGCGACGGAGCCGTCGACATGGACACCACCCGACTCGGCCGTACCGGTCTTCGCGTCTCGCGCCTCTGTCTCGGGACCATGACCTTCGGGAACCAG
>Ga0153915_10005212_pt1 | contig 12079 bp, 7 predicted proteins | sample Opewatmetagenome_2_FD_107003 | JGI IMG/M metagenome (GOLD analysis project Ga0153915, IMG submission 107003) | Freshwater wetland microbial communities from Ohio, USA - Open water 3 Core 3 Depth 3 metaG | ecosystem: Environmental > Aquatic > Freshwater > Wetlands | place: USA: Ohio, Lake Erie...
AGCGTCGTGGCGATCGGCCGCCGGATGAACAGGGCCGCGATGTTCATGGGGTACCTCGCCGTGGGTCCCGGACGTTGCGGACCTGGACGCGCGCGCCGGGCGTCAGGCGGAGCTGCCCGTCCGTCACGATGGTCTCGCCGACCGCGAGCCCGTCGGTCACGATTACGTCGTCCCCGAGCGACCGCCCCACCACCACTGGTCGCGTGACCGCCTTGTTGTCCGTGTCCACCACGTACACGTAGCTGCCGCCTTCCCCCTCGACCACGGCCGCGATCGGAACCACGATGGCGTCGCGCTGCTCGTACAGCACCAGCGTCGCGGTCACGAACTGGCCCGGCCACAGCGCGCCGCTTGCGTTGTCGAACCGGGCCTTGAGCATGATCGTGCCGGTGGTCGTGTCCACGGCGTTGTCCACGAACACCAGCGTGCCTGACAGCGCGGTGGTATCCTCGTTTGCCTGGACCCGCACCACGAGGTTGCCGTCCTGATAGCGCCGGATCACCGGGAGATGCGGCGCCGGCACCGCGAACCGCACGAGGATCGGCCGGGTCTGGTTGACCGTGACCAGGACCTGGGACCCCCCGGCGCGGACCACGTTACCCTCTTTGATCAACAGGCTGCCCGTGCGGCCGGAGATCGGCGCCCGGATGGACGTGTACTCGAGGTTGAGCCGCGCGTTGTCGAGATTCGCCGAGTCCGACTTGAGGGTGGCTTCGAGCCCCTGGGCCGTCGCCTGGAGCGACTCGAACTGCTCGGCCGCGATGCCCTCATTCTTGGCCAGCCCCTGGTAGCGCTCGACCTGCCGCCGCGCGATCTCCAATTGAATCGCGTCGCGCGCCAGCGTTGCCTGCGCCTCCGCGAGCGCGTTGCGATACGGGCGCGGGTCGATCTCCACCAGCACCGCGCCCTCGGGGACCTCGTCGCCTTCGTGGAACTTGACACTGGTGACCATGCCGGACACCTGCGCGGTGACCGCGGCGGCACGCATCGGTTCGACGGTCCCGGGCGCCATGATCTCGAACGGCACGGACCGCTGTTCGGCCTGGGCCACCGTCACGGGCACCGTCGCCACGCGCGCCTCGCGCGGGTCGGAGCAGGCGATGAGCGCCGACACGGCGCCCCCGATCAGAAGCACCGCGCGAACCGGCATCGCCCGCCGGACGCCACGGCATCGTGCTGCCACGCTGTTCATCGGTTAGTCGTCGTCACACGGCTCGCCCGCGGGGAGCCACGCGATCCTGGTCAGGGAATGGTCGATCGCTCACGCGACGCGCCACGGCGCACGTCGGTCTGTGCGCCGCACGCGTACATCTGGAAGAATACGCGCGCTGCGACGAGAACGCTGAAGCCAAGGGGCCGCCGCCCCCCGATCGGGTTCGCACTCCCACCGCACGGGGGACCGGGTGGGGGCCTGGGGCCGGCGGGTGATTGGGCAGGGTGGCCGCCGGGAGCACCGATCCCGCGACATGTCATTGGGAAATCGAGACTTGCGCCGCCTAGAGCCGGCCGGCCGGCTGACCGGCGCCCGGCGGCACCGCATGCGGGCTCGAGTCGACACCCGCACACCGCGCCCGCGCGGATCCGCCCCGAAGGTGCAACGGATGCACACGACCCTCCGACGGTCGAGGCGCCGGGTCATCCCGGTGGCGTGCGCCGCCGACTCACGCTACCCTGGAGGCGGCAGTTCAGCGGTGTGGCATGTCCCTTCGATCCCGCAGGATGGTGAATCATGAAAAAGCTCTTCCACGACATCTTCTCGCGGGTCGAGGGAACGCCGTTCAGCATCACCTATCCGGACCGGAGCACCGCACGCTACGGGAGCGCGGGGCAGCCGAGGTTCAACCTGATCTTCCGGACCGAGCAGGCAATGCGCGCCATCCTGGTGAACGTCGACCTCGGCTTTGGCGAGGCGTACATGGTCGGGGACATCGACCTCGAGGGGTCGATGATCGACCTGATGACGCTGGTCATGACGACGGACCTGCTCGGCGCGTTCCGCAAGGTCATCTACCATCCGATCAACATGCTCCGCCATCTGCCGAGTCAGGCTCGCGTCTTCTGGCAGTACCTGTACCAGCGGCACAGTTACGAGAACGACAAGCGGTTCATCGCGGAGCCCTACGATCTCGGCAACGAGTTTTACGCCCTATGGCTCGACAAGGACCTGCAGTACACCTGCGGCTATTTCAAGACGCCGGAGGATACCATCGACCTGGCGCAGGAGCAGAAGCGCGAGCACGTGTGCCGCAAGCTCCGGCTCCAGCCCGGCGAGACCCTGCTCGACATCGGCTGCGGCTGGGGCGGGCTGCTGATCTATGCGGCGCAGCACTATGGCATCAGCGGCGTGGGCGTGACCCTGTCGCGGGAGCAGGCGGAGGAGTCGAACCGGCGGATCGCGCAGGCCGGCCTCGAGGACCGGATCCACGTGGAGCACGCCGACTACCGGGATCTCCCCGCGCAGGGCCGCGTGTTCGACAAGGTGGTCTCGGTCGGCTGCCTGGAGCACGTGGGCAAGGAGAACCACGATCGGTTTTTCCGGATCGCGCGCGACTCGCTGAAGCCGGACGGGACCTTCGTGCTCCACACCATCGGACGGCTCAAGCCGGGCATTCCGCTCGCGTTCGGCAACAAGCACGTATTCCCGGGCGTCTACACCGCGACGCTGGTGGAAATCAGCCAGTGCCTCGCCAACCTCGGCATGCGGATCCACGACGTGGAGAACCTGCGCCTGCACTATTCCTACACGACGCAGCGGTGGCTGGATGCCTTCGAGGCGCATGCGGACCAGATCCGCGCGATGTACGACGAGCCCCTCGTGCGGCTGTTCCGCATCTACCTGGCCCATGGCGTCGCCCTCATGCGGTACGGGACGAACGAGCTGTATCAGCTCATCATCACGCCCGGCATCGACAACGAGCGGCCGCTGACACGGGACTGGCTCTACGCGGCGGAGGCGGAGCGACGGTGGCGGTCGGGTGGGAGGCCCGCCGGCGCGATGGCTTGAGCATGAGGAATGCCAAGGGGCGGCTCGAGGGCCGCCCCCTGGACGACCGCGAACGCGGCCGTCGCGACGGTGAGCACCACGGGCCTCGTGACCGGCGCGGCGGATGGCGTCGTGGACATCAGTGCGACGGCCGACGGCATCTCCGGTACCGCCGCGATCACCGTCTTCACCCCCGCGGTGCTCGTGCTGTCCAATGACTACGCGGGGAACGCCGTGATCGCGGACTCGTTCTCCGTCCACGAAGCGCACCTCGCGTTCGACACGCTCAACGTGTTCGCTCAGACCCCGTGCCTACCCGGCGACCACGCCCACGGCGCGCGCGGTGGTCGGTGGAAGCAGGGGGCGGCGCGGGGCGCGCTGAGTGGATCCGGGCAAGCGCCGAGGTCTTGGGCGGCCGCGACGGTCGCGGGGCCTCGGCGCTCAGCCCAGCGTAGTATTCGCCGGATGAAACATCCTCCCCGGCAGGCTCGCGCTGTTCCGCCGAGTCGCGGTTGATCGCATCCCCCTTCCAGCGCGCATGGATCAGCTGAGGGCGCTCCGCGCGCTCGCCAAGGCGATGGGTGTCCACACCCGCTACACTGATGGCCTCGGCGGTTACATCTCGACCTGCACGCCCACCTCGAACACCTGGCCTGGCGGGATACGGAAGAACGCGGTGGCCGAGAGAGCGTTGCGCGACAGGAGCGCGAACAGCCGCTCCCGCCAGCGCGCCATGGCGGGGCGCCCGGCTGCGACCAGCGTCTCCCGTCCGAGAAAGAAGGTGGTGGCCTCGAGCGGGACCACGATGCCGCGGCGGTGGAGGCCCCTGAGGATGTCGGGCATGCTGGGCTCCTCCATGAAGCCGTATCGCGCCGTGACCGAGTAGAAGCCGTTGGCCAGCGGCTGGACCGCGACCCGCTCGTCCGGTCGGACGCTGGGGATCTCCTCCGACAGGACAGATACGAACAGCACCTGTTGGTGCAGCACCTTGTTGTGCGCCAGGTTGTGCACCAGCGCCGCCGGCGTGGTGCCGACGTTCGGGGTCAAGAACACCGCGGTCCCGGGCACGCGCGTCGGGGGGTCGGCCGTGATGTCGCCAAGCAGGATCTCGAGCGGCACGGCGCTCTCGCGGAGCCGCGAGCGGAGCAGCGCGCGCCCGCGCTGCCACGTGGTCAGGATGGTGTACACCGCGGCGGCGACGACGAGGGGGAACCAGCCGCCGTGCTCGATCTTGATGGCGTTCGCCGTGAAGAAGGTGAGGTCCACGAGCAGGAAGGTCGCGGTGACGGCCAGCGAGGCCATGAGGGGCCACTTCCAGAGCTTGCGGGTGACCACGAACGCCAGCGCGGTCGTGATGATCATGGTCGTCGTCACGGCCACGCCGTAGGCGTGGGCCAGACCACTCGACGAGCGAAACGCCAGGACGACGGCGATGGTCGCCGCCGCCAGCGCCCAATTGACCCCGGGGATGTAGATCTGGCCGATTTCGCGGGCCGAGGTGTGGATGATGCTCATGCGCGGCAGGTAACCGAGCTGCACGGCCTGACGGGTGAGCGAGAACGCCCCCGAGATGATCGCCTGCGAGGCGATGATGGCCGCCATCGTGGCCAGCGCGACGAGGGGGTAGAGCGCCCACTCCGGCGCCAGCTGGTAGAACGGGTTGCGGACCGTGCCGGGCGCCGCGAGCAGCAGCGCCCCCTGCCCGAAGTAGTTGAGCACCAGGGAGGGCCCCACCAGGGTGAACCAGTCGAGCTGGATCGGCCGCTCGCCGAAGTGGCCGAGGTCGGCGTAGAGCGCCTCGCCGCCGGTCGCCACCAGAAACACGGCCCCGAGCACGACGAAGGCCGTGAACCGGTTGGCGGTGAGGAAATGCACCGCGTGGACCGGGCTCACCGCCTGGAGCACGCCGGGCTCCATCAGGATGCCCCGGACACCGAGCGTCGCGAGGGTGACGAACCACACGAGGAGCACCGGCCCGAACACCTTGCCCACACCGCCGGTGCCGCGGCGCTGGAACAGGAACAGCCCGCCGAGTGCCGCGATGGAGACGGGCACGACGTACCGCGTCAAGGCCGGCGTGGCCACGCGCAGTCCCTCGACGGCCCCGAGCACCGAGATGGCCGGGGTGATGATGCCGTCGCCGTAGAGCAGCGCCCCCCCGAACAGCCCGAGCACCACCACGACGCTTTGCGCCCGCCGCCCGGTGACCGCGCCGCGCACCAGTGCCATGAGGGCCAGGATCCCCCCCTCACCGTGGTTGTCGGCGCGGATCACGTAGACGTGATACTTGGCGGTCACGACGATGATGAGGGACCAGAAGATCAGCGACAGGATGCCGAGGACGTTCTCCCGCGTCGCCGGCACGGCGCGGAGCCCGAAGAAGCACTCGTGCATCGCGTAGAGGGGGCTGGTCCCGATGTCCCCGTAGACGACGCCCAGCGCGGCGAGCGAGAGCGCCAACAGGTAACGCCCGTGAGGGCGTTCGTGTCCGGCCGGGCGGGTCAGGCGGTGCATTCCGTGTGAGGTGACGAGTATGATCACGCGATGGCGCCCGCGCAATGTCGCGGGTGGCTGCCTTGACTCTCACCGTCCCACGGGCAACGCTTATCGGCATCATCACCCCACCCACGATGGCCTTCTGCCAGCAACACGCGAATGGATGAGCTGAGGGCGCTCCGCGCGCTCGCCAAGGCGATGGGTGTCCACACCCGCTACACCGATGGCCTCGGCAAGCGTGTCACCGTGGCCCCCGAGACGCTCGTGCGCGTCTGCGCCGCGCTCGGCGCCCCCGTCGCCCGCCCCGGTGACGCCGCCCAGGCACTGCGCGCCCACCGCGCGGCCGGGCACACCGATCTCGCTCCGCCCGTCCTCGTCGCTTGGGACGGTGCGTTGCCTCCCCTCGCGGTTCCCGCTGACGGCCCCGTCCAGGCGGAGCTGCGGCTCGAAGACGGTGACGTCGCACCGCTCGAGATCTCCGGCGGCGCGCTGCGGCCGGCTCGCGTCGTTCCGCTGGGCTACCATCGGCTCACGGTCGAGACCTCGGCGGGACGCGCGACCTGCGCGGTCATCGCCGCACCGGTCCATGCGTGGCGGCGGCCCGGATCGCATCGCAGCTGGGGCGTCGGGACGCAGCTCGCCGCCCTCCGCTCGGCGCGCAGCCGCTCCGTGGCCGACCTCCGGGACCTGGAGTCCCTGTGCCGCTGGGTGCGCGACCGGGGCGGCGACCTGGTCACCGTCCTCCCGCTCAGTCCCACGTTCAACGCCGAGCCGCCGGAGCCCAGCCCGTACTCCCCGGTGAGCCGCCTGTTCTGGTCGGAGCTGATGCTCGATCTGGGGGATGACGCCTCCCCCGTAACCCCGCCGGCGACGCTGGACGTCACCCGGGCCGACGCCGAGGTCCGGGCGGCACTCGTGGGCCGACCGGGGCCGGACCCGTCGCTCCTCGACGACGAGCTGATCCGCTACGCGCGGTTCCGCGGGGCGCAGGCCCGGCTCGGCAGGAACTGGCGGGGCTGGCCGGCACCGGCTCGCGCCGGGACGCTCGGGCCCGACCACGTAGATGCCGCGGAGGAGCGCTTCCACCGCGTGGCCCAGACGCTGGTGCGCCGGCAGCTCGCCGACCTGCGACAGCGCCTCGACCGCGACGGGTTCCGCCTGGGATTGGATCTCGCGGTGGGCGTCCACCCCGACGGCTACGATCCGTGGTCCCGGCAGACCCTGTTCGGCGACGGAATGTCGGTCGGCGCGCCGCCCGACCGCGGCTTTCCGAGCGGGCAGGACTGGGGGTTCTCGCCGGTGCTGCCCGCCGCGTCGCGCCGCGAGGGGCACCGTTACGTGGCGGCATCGATCGGCCATCAGGCGGGGCTCGCCGGTGTGCTCCGCGTGGACCACATGATGGCGTGGACGCGCCTCTATTGGATTCCCCACGGGTTCGGGCTGCACGAAGGGACCTACGTCTCGTATCCCGCCGAGGAGCTGTTCGCCGTGCTCACCCTCGAGTCACACCGCCATCGGTGCGAGGTGGTGGGCGAGAACCTGGGAACCGTTCCTCCCGAGATCGACGAGGCGCTGCCGCGCCACCGGATCTGGGGGATGTACGTGGCGCAGTTCGCGGCCGCGGACGACCCGAACGTCGCGCCCCCCAGGGCCACGGACATGGCGCTCCTGAACACGCACGACACGCCCACCTTCGCGGGGTGGCTCGGCGCCACGGACATCGCCGAACGGGTGCGCTACGGCCTGCTCGCCAAGCAGGCGGTGTCGCGGGTCCACAAGGAGCGATCGCGCGCCGCCCGACGGCTCGCCAAGCTGCTGGGTCGCGGCGTGAACGAGCCTGACGCGCTCCTGGGCGAGCTGCTGGAATGGCTCGGCCGGTCGGACAGCCCGCTGGTGGTCCCCTGGCTCGAGGACTGCTGGCTCGAGGATGTCGGGGTGAACCTCCCCGGGACCCGGTCGTCGGAGCGTGCCAACTGGCAGCGCCCCATGCGGCTGCTGCTCGACGAGATCTTCAGCGACCCCGGGATCGACGGACTGGTCCGTCGCCTCCAGCGCGCTCGAACGTTCTCGAAGCTCCCGCCGCGCCGCCCAAGGAACTAGCGTTACAGGCCACCGCCAAGGACCCGGGTCCACCATGCAATCGCGCGCCGTCCCTTCCGCCGCCGTCCGGCCCAAGCCGCGCCTGACGTTCTGGGACATCTGGAACATGAGCTTCGGCTTCCTCGGGATTCAGTTCGGCTTCGCGCTGCAGAACGCGAACGTGAGCCGCATCTTCGAGACGCTCGGCGCCAAGGTGGAGAACATCCCGATCCTGTGGATCGCGGCGCCGGTGACCGGGCTCGTGGTGCAGCCGATCGTCGGCTACTTCAGCGACCGGACCTGGAACCGGCTGGGCCGCCGGCGTCCGTACTTCCTCGGCGGGGCCATTCTCGCCTCGCTGGCTCTGGTCGCCATGCCGAACTCCCCGGTCCTCTGGGTCGCGGCCGGTATGCTGTGGATCATGGACGCCTCGATCAACATCTCGATGGAGCCGTTCCGCGCCTTCGTGGGCGACAACCTGCCCTCGACGCAGCGCACCACCGGGTTCGCGATGCAGAGCTTCTTCATCGGGACCGGCGCGGTCGTGGCGTCCGTGCTTCCTTGGCTGCTCACGAAGCAGTTCGGCGTTCGCAACACGGCACCCGAGGGCATAATCCCCGACTCGGTGCGGCTCTCGTTCTACCTCGGCGCCGCGGTCTTCTTCGTCGCGGTGCTGTGGACGGTGCTCCGGTCGAAGGAGTACTCGCCCGAGGAGATGGCCTCGTTCGCGGAGAACCGTGAGCGGGAAACTACGATCAGGGAGCGGCGGACGCCCGAGGAGTACGCCGTGAATGGCAGACGCCAGATCCTCGTGGGCTTGTTCCTGATTGTAGCGGGGGCGTTGCTCAGCCTCTGGCTCGCCTCCGAGCAGGCCGATCAGGTGATCATCTTGTCGGCCGGGATCGGCGTCGTCGGCGTGCTGCTCATCGCCGGAGGGCTGCTCCAGTGGGGCGGCCGCTACGACAACGGCTTTATCACCATCCTCAACGACTTCCAGGACATGCCCGGGACCATGAAGCAGTTGGCCTTGGTGCAGTTCTTCTCGTGGTTCGCGCTGTTTGCGATGTGGATCTACACAACGCCGGGGGTGACCGCCCATATCTACCACACCACCGACACGAAATCGGCGCTGTTCAACGAGGGAGCCAACTGGGTGGGGGTCGGCTTCGCCGTCTACAACGGTGTTGCCGCGGTCGTGGCGTTCGCCCTTCCGGTGCTGGCGAAGTGGACGAGCCGGAAGATCACGCACGCGATCTGCCTGGTGCTCGGCGCGCTGGGGTTCCTCTCCATCTTCGTCATCACCGACCCGCGCTATCTGCTGGGCGCGATGGTGGGGGTGGGGATCGCATGGGCAAGCATCCTCGCCATGCCCTACGCGATCCTGACCGGGTCCCTGCCGCCCTCGAAGCTGGGCTACTACATGGGGGTCTTCAATTACTTCATCGTGATTCCCCAGATCGTCGCGGCCGCCGTCCTCGGCTTCATCGTGGGGCGCTTCTTCGGCGGAGCGGCGATCTACGCCCTTCTGATCGGCGGCGCGTCCCTCGTGATCGCCGCGGCGCTCACGCTTCGCGTGCAGGACCAGGACGACCTGGCCGCGACCTGACCGCGGAGACCGCTCAGCTCGCGGAAGGTGTGAAGGTTCTGCTTGCTCTGCGGTCTCCGCGATCTCCGCGGTTTCTGTTGATGACCACCGCAGAGAGCGCAGAGCTCGCAGTGGGGGTGCGCGGTCTAACTGCTCTGCGGCCTCCGCGATCTCTGCGGTTTCTTGTTGATCGGCACCGCAGAGAGCGCAAAGCTCGCAGAAGGGGTGCACGGTCTAACTGCTCTGCGGTCTCCGCGATCTCTGCGGTTTCTTGTTGATGGGCACCGCAGAGAGCGCAGAGCTCGCAGAGGGGGTGCACGGTCTGACTGCTCTGCGGTCTCCGCGGTGCATACATGACGAAAGGGAACCTCAACATGAAGCTGATCCGCGCCGCGGGGCTGATCGCACTCGGCTGCGTCGTTTCGGCATGTGGCGGGAAAGCGCCCGGCTCGAACGCCCGGGGCGGGGCGGTCGCGCCGGCGGTGGCCGCGGGGCCGGCCGCGTTCTGGAACGGCGCCACGGTCTACTTCCTCCTCACCGACCGCTTCGAGAACGGCGATCCCACCAATGACCACGCGCTGGGCCGCCCACAGGACGGCGCGGTGCTGCGGAGCTTCCAGGGTGGGGATCTCGCCGGCGTGCTGCGCAAGCTGGAGGAAGGGTACTTCGACAGCCTGGGCGTCGACGTCATCTGGATGACCCCGTTCGAGGAGCAGATCCACGGCAGCGTGGACGAGGGCACGGGGAAGACCTACGGCTACCACGGCTACTGGACGCGGGACTGGACGGCCGTGGAGCCGGCGCTGGGGACCAGGGACGACCTCCGCGCGGTGGTGGACGCGGCGCACCGGCACGGCATCCGCGTCCTCATGGATGCCGTGATCAACCACACCGGGCCGGTCACGCCGCTCGATCCTCCGTGGCCCGCCGACTGGGTCCGCGCGGGTCCCAACTGCGCCTACCGGGACTACGTCACCACGGTGGACTGCAACCTGGTGGCCACGCTTCCCGACATCCGCACCGACCGGGACGACCCCGTCGAGCTACCCCAATGGCTCACCGCGAAGTGGCAGGTGGAAGGCCGCCTGGACCGGGAGCTGGCCGGGCTCGACGCGTTCTTCCAGCGCACCGGGTATCCGCGCGCGCCGCGCTACTACGTCATCAAGTGGCTCACCGACTGGGTGCGGGAGCTTGGGTTCGACGGCTACCGGATGGACACCGCCAAGCACTTCGAAGACGCGGTGAGCGTCGAGTTGAAGCACGAAGCCGAGCGGGCGTTCACGGACTGGAAGACGGCGCATCCGGACAAGGTGCTCGACAGCCTGCCGTTCTACATGATGGGCGAAGTCTACGGCTGGGCCCCAAGCCAGGGACGGGACTTCAACTATGGTGACCGGACCGTGGACTTCTTCGCCCACGGCTACGACGGCCTTATCAACTTCGGCTTCAAGGGCGAGCGGGGCCTGCTGGACGATCTGTTCACGCGCTACGCCGCGGTGCTCCACAACGTGCTCGAGGGGGTCGCGATCCTCAACTACGTCAGCTCGCACGACGACGGCTCACCCTACGACCCGGACCGGAAAGACGCGTTTGGCGCCGGAACGCGGCTCATGCTCGCGCCGGGCGGCGCGCAGATCTACTACGGCGACGAGCTGGCCCGGCCGCTCCGGGTGGCGGGTGCCCAGGGCGACGCCAACCTGCGCTCGTTCATGAATTGGGGGGATCTGGCCGGGGGGCGCTCGACCGCCGCGATCCTGGAGCACTGGCGCAAACTGGGCCGGTTCCGCCACGCTCACCCCGCCGTGGGGGCCGGAGAGCATCGCGAGCTCCAGGCAGAGCCGTACATCTTCAGCCGCACGCTCGAGCGGAACGGGGTCGCCGATCGGGTGCTCGTGGCAATGGACCAGGGCGAGGGCGCCAAGACCATCCGCGTCTTCGGCGTGTTCCCCGACGGCGCCACCCTGATCGACGCCTACTCGGGGACGGTGGGGACGGTGGCGAACGGCGCGATTGCGCTCACCACGCCGTCCGGTCTGGTGCTGCTGGGCGAGCGGCGCTAACCCGGGGGATCACCGGGACCGCCGTCACGGAAGAGGCCACAACCCCCATTGCGCTCGCTATTGGGGCGATTCATATTTGCAACCATTCCAGTCGGGATTAATCGTCGGGTGACGTTTACCGGCCTCAGTGGTCTGACATGGCTCGGAGCGTAGCGTTGCTCTGAGCCGACCCCGCGACCGCCCCACTTCGTTGGAGGGTACCAAGATGGTCAGGCAGCAACCGCTCCCAGCTGACACCCGGCTCATCGCCTCAGGCACCCGGCCCATCATCGGGGCACTCCTCGCCGTCGCCGCCGTCGGCCTGGTCGTGGTCGCGTGCGATCGCCCCGCCCCGAACGAGCCCCAGCAGGGCAGTATTGCCGCGGCGCGCGTACCCGTGGGGACCGCCACGCCGTTCGCCACCGGACTCGACAACCCCCGGGGCCTGGAGTTCGGGCCGGACGGCAATCTGTACGTCGCCGAAGGCGGCACGGGCGGAACCGGCTCGACGGTCGGCCAGTGCGACCAGGTCGTCGCCCCTGTGGGCCCCTACACGTCCGGCTACACGGCGCGCATCTCGAAGATTGATGCAGCCGGAGTGCGTACGACGGTGGTGGACCACCTGCCCTCCAGCCAGACCAGCCCGGCGCTCGGGAGTCTGGTCAGCGGCGTCGGCGACGTCGCGTTCATCGGGAATACCCTCTATGCGGTGCTGGCCGGCGCCGGCTGCTCCCACGGCATCCCGGACGTCCCGAACGGTGTCATCCGCGTGAATGGGGACGGGACCTGGGACTTGGTGGCCGACCTCAGCGCGTTCGTCGCCGCCCACCCGGTCGCGCAGCCGGAGGAGGACGACTTCGAGCCGGATGGCACCTGGTACAGCCTCGTGGCCGCGCG
>Ga0153915_10005213_pt1 | contig 12077 bp, 10 predicted proteins | sample Opewatmetagenome_2_FD_107003 | JGI IMG/M metagenome (GOLD analysis project Ga0153915, IMG submission 107003) | Freshwater wetland microbial communities from Ohio, USA - Open water 3 Core 3 Depth 3 metaG | ecosystem: Environmental > Aquatic > Freshwater > Wetlands | place: USA: Ohio, Lake Erie...
CGCACACGTCCTGGAGCAATCTTACACACCGGCTGAAGGCCAGCCTTCCGGACAGCTCGAGCTCAGCCTGCGCCTGGAATATCAAGCCCTCAGTGCATCCAAGCGTGATATAGATAATCTCGCAACCACGCTGCTTGACGCAAACCTGCCCGATGGTTACCTGCCTCTGTCCGATTCACTAATGGTCAAGCAAGTTTCCCCGGTGGTAATGGAGCGCCCCAACCTTCCCCGCTGGCAGTTTTCCGCCCAACGCACCCTCTACGTAGTGATCCCTCCCTTGCAGGCAATCAACCTTATCTTGGGATCCCCTCCGGCTGAGGCGGCTGGGCGGTTGCGTTCGGCATGGCCCCTTTCTACCGCTCCGGAGATCCGGCTTAGCCCTGCCTGGTGGCCAAGGCTACCTATTCTGCCGTTTAGAATTTCGATCGATGCGCATCCTCGCCGTTGATCCGGGTGAAAAATCCCTGGGTATCGCTTTGAGCGACCCTACCGGCACGATCGCCAACCCCTTGACCGTGCTTCAGCATGTCTCGCGCCCCATAGACGCCGCCGCTATTGCCTCCCTGGCTGCCGAGCATAACGCAGAGATGATCGTCGTCGGGCATACGCTGGATGAAGACGGAAATCCCACCCCGCAAGGCCGGCGCGCCAGGCGGCTGGCCGCAGCGATCCGTACGCAAACCACCGTGCCGGTCATCTTGTGGGACGAAAGCGGCAGCACCCAGGCCGCCCGCCAGGCGCGACTCGACTTGCACGGTACTCGCCGCAGGCGCGGTGGACATTTGGATGAGCTGGCAGCCACGTACATTTTACAAACCTACCTGGACTCGGCTGCCAGAGCTTCTTCGTAAAATACTTACCATGAAACGACGCTCATCTTGTCTTGCCAGTCTGACCCTGATAACCCTATTTACCCTATGTGTGATGGCTGTCCTGGTAGTGATTATTACCATCGCTATCCCCAGGCGCGCCGCGCAGGCCTTCGGGTTACCTTCCAACCACCTGGGCACCACGGAGAGATTGTATTACGCCACCCTTTTAGTCTTGCAGGAACAGTCACTCACCCGTCCTGTAGACCTTCAGGGAGCACCGCGCCCATTTCGCATCGAGTTAGGTGAGTCAACCGCCTCAGTGATCCAGCGCCTGTACAACGATGGCTTAATCGCCAGCGCTGATGCTTTCCGGAACTACCTGCTCTATTCTGGCTTTGATACCACCTTACAAGCAGGGGATTACCGCTTGAGCGAGGCGATGAATGCCATTGAGATCGCCCACGAGCTACAAGACGCTACTCCAGAACACGTCACTTTCCGCATTTTGCCCGGCTGGCGCCTGGAAGAGATCGCCGCGGCTCTGCCCACTTCCGGGTTGGACATCTCACCTGAAGAATTCCTGGAATCGGCGCGCATTCCGCGCAGCGGCTACATCTTTTCAGACAGTCTTCCATCCCATGCCACACTCCAAGGCTTTCTCTTCCCGGATACTTACGAGATGACACGCACCCTGACCCTGGAGGATTTCGTCCGCGTCAGCCTGGATAACTTCCAGGCGCATTTAACACCTGACCTTGTAAGTGGCTTCAACCAGCAGGGGTTGGATATCTATTCTGCTGTCACCCTGGCTTCCATCGTCGAGCGGGAAGCTGTCGTAGATGATGAGATGCCTCTGATCGCTTCGGTATTCTACAACCGCCTTGCCGCAGGTATGAAACTGGATTCGGATCCCACCGTTCAGTACGCTCTGGGCTTCAATCAGGCCCAAAACACCTGGTGGACCAACCCGCTGAGCCTGGAAGATTTGAGGTCCAATTCGCCGTACAACACGTATATTTATCCAGGCCTGCCACCCGGGCCGATTGATAGCCCGGGCGAAATGGCTCTAAGAGCCGTCGCCTTTCCAGAAAGCAGCCCTTACCTGTACTTTCGCGCCGCCTGTGACGGCTCTGGTCGGCATGTCTTTGCAAAGACCTTCGAAGAGCATGTGGCAAATGCCTGCCCTTGATTGCTTGTCCAATTCATGAGAAAGCCATATAGAGGTGAAGTATGTCTAATATTCGTTGGGTCGGAATTAGCCTGGCGGTATTAACTTTATTAGTCGTTTCGACTTCGATCGACACCACCGCGAAAACGGATATAACCTGGCCCACAAGCATCTCCCTGAGCCTGATTGAAAATGGCTTCACCAGACCAGTACACATCACCCACGCCGGAGACGGCAGCGGACGCCTGTTCGTGGTCGAGCAGACAGGGCGCATCTATATCCTTCTTAACGGCAACAAGATTAACACACCTTTCCTGGATATCCACGATCGCGTCCAAGCCCAGGGCGGCGAACAAGGCTTGCTGAGCGTCGCCTTTCCTCCCGGTTTCGGGACCACCAGGGACCATTTTTATGTTTACTATACGAGATCCAACGGGGATAATCAGGTTTCGCGTTTCCGCCTTGGCGAAACCTCCGACGTCGCCGACCCAGCAAGCGAGCAGTTGATTCTGTTGCTCCCTCACCCAACGTATCAAAACCATAACGGGGGCCAGCTCTTCTTTGGGCCAGATGGTTATCTGTATATTGGCGTCGGCGACGGAGGCGGCGGGGGAGATCCGTTCGAAAACGCCCAAAACCCAGGCTCACTTCTGGGCAAGCTGCTGCGCATTGATGTTGAGCCAGATGCACCAGTGGTTCCCAGCGATTCACCCTATAAGGCTTACCTGCCACTTATGGCGAGGAGCGATGGTCCCGCCTACTCGATCCCTCCGGATAATCCCTTTGTCGGGCAGCCAGGATACCGTCCGGAAATCTGGGCGCTGGGCTTGCGTAATCCCTGGCGTTTCTCATTTGACCGGAATACCGATGACCTGTATATCGGGGATGTTGGTCAGAATAAATGGGAGGAGATCGATTTCCAGCTGGCTAGTAGCGGAGGGGGTGAAAATTATGGTTGGGACAATCTAGAAGGGCTTGTATGTTACGAGCCGGCATCTGGATGCAATACAACAGGCATGACGCCGCCGGTACACGTGTACCCACATGGCTCAACTGAATGTTCAGTAACCGGTGGTTTTGTCTATCGCGGAAGTAGCTTCCCGACAATGCAAGGCATTTACTTCTATGGCGACTATTGCAGCGGAAAGATCTGGGGACTGCAACGCAACCTGGGTAACTGGGAGAACCAGTTACTCAACAATGGCGACCAAACTCAAATCACCAGCTTCGGTGAAGACCAATCTGGTGAGCTCTATCTGACAACTTTGTCCGGCGCGGTCTATCAGGTCGTCACGCCATAGGCGCGGCTGGGCCAGCAGGCTGGCCTTTACCCTTACTATTTTCGCTCTCGGTCCTGGACTCGCTCTTGGGTTTTGGTCGCGCTGCTTTGCCACGTTCTGGCTGTGGTGGAGATAAGGCGATCTTCAGCACTTGATCCATGTGCTCGACAGGGACGATCTTAAGCTCGGCGCGAGCGCGCTTAGGCACATCCACCAGGTCTTTGACGTTACGCTTGGGCAGGATGACAGTCTTCAGTCCGGCCCGGTGGGCCGCCAGAACCTTCTCACGCACGCCTCCTACTGGCAGTACGCGACCGCGCAGGGTGATCTCGCCGGTCATGCCCACCTCGCGTAACACCTCCCGACCGGTGAAGGCAGACAACAACGCTGTAGCGATGGTTATCCCCGCGCTGGGCCCGTCTTTTGGGATCGCCCCCTCGGGAATATGGATGTGTACGTCCACCTGATCGAAGACCTCTGGATTGACTTGGAAATCATGGGCACGCGATTTCAAGTAAGACAGAGCTGCCTGGGCTGATTCCTGCATCACATTACCGATCTGCCCGGTGATCTGCAAGTTGCCCTTACCGTCCATCAGCAACACTTCCACCGGCATGATCTCGCCGCCATTCTCTGTCCAGGCTACCGCTGTCGCCACACCGACTTCGTTACGCAATTCGGCTTCCATATTGAAAAATTGCGGTGGACCTAAATACCGTTCAATTGACTTGGCGCTCACCTGGGTTGGGTGACGCTTGCCCTCTGCCTTCATACGAGCAATCTTACGACAGATGCGACCGATCTCCCGTTCCAGATTGCGCACCCCTGCTTCATATGTGTATTCACGGATGATGCGCTGCAGCGCTTGCAGGGTAAAGCTGACCTCGCCTGGTTCGAGTCCCGTCTCTTCGAACTGGCGGGGGATGAGAAATCTCTCGGCGATCTCCAGCTTTTCTTCTTCAACGTATCCGGGAAAGTCAATGATCTCCATACGGTCGAGCAAAGCTGGAGGGATAGTGCTGGTCGTGTTAGCAGTCGTAATGAACATCACCCTGGAAAGATCGTAGGGCAACTCCAGATAATGATCTGAGAAAGCGTGGTTTTGCTCCAGATCCAGCACTTCCAGCATTGCAGCAGCCGGGTCACCGCGAAAATCCTGCCCCAGCTTGTCGATCTCATCCAACATGAAGAGCGGATTCACCGTGCCACCCCGCCGTATAGTCTGCAAGATGCGCCCAGGTAACGCACCGATATAGGTGCGCCGATGGCCTCGGATTTCGGCTTCGTCGCGCACGCCGCCCAAAGAGAGACGTATGAACTTCCGTCCCAGCGCAGCGGCAATGGAACGCCCCAGAGACGTTTTCCCAGTGCCTGGCGGGCCAACGAAGCACAGGATAGGCTGGCGCAAGCGTTTGGGTTTTAAGCTGCGCACCGAGATATACTCTAGCACGCGCTCCTTAGCACGCGGCAAACCATAATGGTCCTTTTCCAGGACCGAGGCGGCGTGCTTTACGTCCAGGTTGTCCTCGGTTGACTGAATCCAGGGGAGCTCGAGGATCCAATCGATGTAGGTGCGCAGGATGCCTACTTCGGGGGACATCGGCGGCATCTGAGCCAGCCGTTCGACCTCTTTGATGGCTCGTACCTGCACCTCTTCGGGCAGGCTAGCCGATTCCAGGCGAGTGCGCAGCTCCTGCAGTTCGCGCGACCAGATATCTCCCTCGCCCAGCTCGGTCTGGATGGCTTTCATCTGCTCGCGCAGATAAACCTCGCGTTGGGAGCGATCCACCTCGCTCTGGGCGCGCGAGTGGATCTCGTCCTCCAGCTCAAGCACATCAACTTCGCGGGCCAGCATCTTGATCACACGCTGCAAGCGCAGTACTGGATTGACAGTCTCAAGCATCTCCTGGCGCTCTTCCAGGGGGGGTGCAATCGCGGTAACGATCATATCCGCCAACCAGCCGGGTTCTTCGACATTCAGCGCATACAGATAAGCCTCTTCAGGCAGGCTGCGGTCCAGGTTCACACATTTCTGAAACAGCTCCAGGGCAGTGCGCATGGTGGCGTCTGTCTGGCGGTCGACGTCAATTTCCTCATAAATCGGGCGGGCGCGCGCTCTCATGAAAGGCTCGATCTGGACGAATTCAACCAATTCCACGCGCCTGCGCCCCTGGACAAGTGCCGAGCTCGAGCCATCAGGCATGTTGAGCAGCCGGCCTACAGCCAGCTCTACACCAAAGGGAAGAAAGTCCGCAGGGCTGGGGTCATCCTGTTCGGGATCGCGCTGAACCAGGGCGATAACCGTTTGATCGTTTAATTGGGCATCTTCAATTGCGAGCAACGAAGCTTCTCGCCCGACAAAAATTGGCGAAACCATGCGTGGAAACACGACCAGGTCACGCAAGGGCAAAACCGGGCACTCGATGATCCCATCCTCATCAGGCACAGCATCTGGCACATGATATAGCTCTTCAGTGCGCCGGTGCAACGCCTCGCCGAACTCTTCATCATCCTCATTCCGAATAAACCATTCATGATTTTTCATTTTCAACCACCTGCTCTTGCGAGGCGTGCCGTCCAGGCTTCACGCGTCGCCGCAACAACAAAGATACTCCCAGTAACCAGGACCATTTGCTTATCTCCGGCGAGTTGTAGGGCTTGCTCAACTGCATCGGGAATGTCTGCAACAATCCTTGCTGGCTTACCGAACCGGGAGGCAATCTCAACGACATGCTCGGGCTCGATCGCTCTTGGGTGAAAAGACTTCGTTGCAACGACTTCCGCCACCCGCGGGCTCAATTCAGCGAACATGCCGGCAATGTCTTTGTCCTCTGAAGCGCCAAACACCATGACAATCGGAATTCCCGGAAAATAATCGTCCAGCGCCTGTCTTAACCGTAGCGCAGAATCACGGTTATGTGCTGAATCGACAACAACCGCAGGGTGGCGCTGCAACACTTCAAAACGACCGGGCCAGAAGGTCCTGGCAAATCCTTGTTGGATCATACCAGAAGTAAGCGGCAATGCCCGTTGCGAGAAGATCTGCAAAGCAACGTAGGCGGTTGCAGCATTTTCAGCCTGGTGCCCACCCAGCAGGGGGATTTGCAGCTTTTCCTCTCTGCGATAATCACCATTCATCCAGACCCGCAGAGACTGCCCTTCTAAAGAATGCTCCAAAGGGGCAAAATGATAGTCTTTTCCAACCTCGATCAGTCGCGCCGACCTCTCGGCAGCTATCCGTTTGATTACCTGGCGGGCTTCTTCTTTCTGCGGCGATAGGACCACCGGCACTGATGGCTTGATGATGCCGGCTTTCTCGCCAGCGATCTCGGCCAGCGTATCCCCTAATATTTGCGTGTGATCATAGGATAGCGATGTGATGACTGTGACACTCGGGTTCACCACATTGGTCGCATCCAGCCGACCGCCCAGGCCAACTTCGATCACTGCTGCTTGTACATTCTTTCGCTGGAAATACAAGAAAGCCAGCGCTGTAGTGATCTCGAATGTGGTCAATTTCGGGATCGATTCAATGACCGGACGAACTTCATCGACCAGGGCGATTAAATCTTCATGGGGGATAGGATGCTGACCGACCTGGATGCGTTCGGCGTAATCGTGCAAATGCGGCGAGGTATACAGGCCAACCCGGTAACCACCCGCCAACAAGGCGGCTGTGCACATCGACGAAACAGAGCCTTTGCCTTTCGTCCCCGCCACATGGATGCTTGGATAGGCCTGTTCAGGGTGACCCAACGCCTGGACGAATGCACGCATACGCCCCAGATCGAACTGCTCTGGGCTATAACGCATGCCTCGGGTCATAGAGAAGTCGACAAAGCTATAAAGGTAGTCCAGAGTCTTTTGGTATTGGTCCTCTGTACGCATCGTGGAGGGATTGTAACCGTATGAAGGCGAGTATGCAAGAGTAAAAAAATGGCATAAGGCATTCTGACATGATAAAATTCGCCTGTATTATCGATGATAAGAAAAATAATCCGCAGTATCATATTTATACTTTCCGCCGGGGTGGTGGCACTGTTGATCCCTCGGTTGATCACTGCCCTTTACGCCTTGCCGCGCACGTATCGCATCGAGCGAGTCCCTGAGAGACCAATTGCGATTGTCTTTGGCGCTGGGCTATGGTGGGATGGCAGCCCGTCTCCTGTGCTGCGTGACCGCGTCGCCATGGCAGCGCAACTCTATTTCACAGGCAAAGTCAAGAAACTGCTGATGAGCGGCGATAACCGCTTCCTGGACTATAATGAACCAGGGGCGATGCGAGAATACGCCCTTAAGCTGGGCGTTCCCGAGGAAGACATCGTGCTGGATTTCGCCGGTCGCCGCACTTACGATACCTGCTATCGCGCTCGGGAAATTTTTGGTCTGGAACAAGCCATCCTGGTCACCCAGGCCTTCCATCTGCCACGGGCTTTATATACCTGCAACCAGCTAGGCCTGCAAGCGATAGGCGTCCCAGCAGACATGCGCGACTATCGCCGTGGCGCGGAGCTTTACTGGTTGGGTCGGGAAATCCCGGCAACCCTGGTCGCTTTGTTTGAGGTACATGTCACTCGCCCTCTGCCTGTTCTGGGCAAGCCAGAACCCATCTTTGCCATCGAGGCACAATAATGGATCGCATAGAAGCTCTCGCTCTGGTCCGCGAATACGTGAAGAATGAAAATCTGGTGCGACATATGCTGGCTGTGGAATCTGCTATGCGCTTCTATGCGGAATTATGGGGGGAAGATGTTGAAGTCTGGGGATTGGCTGGCCTGTTGCATGACTTTGACTGGGAGATCCACCCGACGCTGGAGCAACACCCCCAGGATGGCGCCCCGATACTACGGGGATTTGGCGTGGACGAGGTCATAGTGCGCGCCATCCTCAGCCATGCGGACCACACCGGTGTTCCACGTGTCTCGCGCATGGAAAAAGCGTTGCTCGCCTGCGACGAGATTACCGGCTTGATCACAGCGGTAGCCCTGGTACGCCCCTCCCGCTCACTTCTTGATATGGAAGTAGGATCGGTAAAAAAGAAGTGGAAAGACCGCGCTTTCGCAGCCGGAGCAAACCGCGAGGAAATTGCCCGCGCCACCGAAGAATTCGGTGTTGAACTTTGGGAGCATGTGGGGAATGTTATACTGGCTATGCGGCGTATCGCACCAGAGCTAGGGCTTGCGTAAGCTGCCTCAATGTCTTGAAAGGCCTCGGATAGGCTTTCCCAATCTAAGGGGAATATTGGATACAGAATTAGGATGAGTTTTGAGGAAGAAAATCAAGGATCAGTGATATTGCGGCGAACCCCGGAATATCAGCCGCCTGCCTCCTGGCGCACATGGCTGATAGGTCGCCCACTTCAGACTGCGGATGCTCCCCACCAGACCATTGGAAAAGCGATTGGTCTGGCGGTTTTTGCCTCCGATGCCCTGTCTTCGACGGCTTACGCTACCCAGGAAATCTTGATGATTCTAGCAGCCGCAGGTACGGTTGCCTTTGGATATGTATTCCCTATATCCATCGCTATCGTCATCCTCCTGGCTATCGTGACGCTTTCATACGAGCAGACGATCCACGCCTACCCAGGTGGAGGTGGGGCTTACATTGTAGCCCGTGATAATATTGGTGATCTACCCGCTCAGATAGCCGGGGCTTCCCTGCTTACTGATTATGTCTTGACTGTATCCGTATCGATCTCTTCCGGAGTGGCGCAGATCGTTTCGGCCTATCCGGCGCTCTTCGATTATCGCGTATCCATTGCCGTGAGCTTGGTGATCCTTATCATGTTAATCAACCTGCGTGGCGTAAAAGAATCGGGGATCACCTTCTCAATTCCTACTTATTTTTTCGTCATTGTGATGTACCTGACGGTAGCGATAGGCCTCTTCCGCGCTCTTACGGGTACTCTTGGCACGGTTACCAACCCTCCCGATATGAGTGTGATTCATTCCCTGCAAGGGGTTACTGCTTTTTTGATCATGCATGCATTTTCCAGCGGTACAACCGCCCTTACCGGTGTCGAGGCCATCTCTAACGGTATTACTGCCTTCAAGGAGCCGCGCAGCCGTAATGCCGGGCTTACGCTGATTTGGATGTCGATTATCCTGGGGTCTCTATTCCTGGGGATATCCTATCTGACCCGTGAGATCGGTGCGATCCCCTCGGAATACGAGACGGTTATCTCGCAACTGGTCCGTACCGTATTCCGGAGCCAGGGCGCGCTTTACCTCACCGTGATCACCGCCACCACGGTCATCCTGGCCATGGCTGCCAATACCGCCTTTGCCGACTTCCCCCGCTTAAGCGCGCTGCTCGCTGCGGATGGATTCTTACCCCGGCAATTGACCTATCGCGGGAGCCGCCTGGTGTTCTCGCGAGGGATTATCCTCCTCGCCTTGATCGCTATAGCATTAATTGCCCTGTTCAATGCCAGCGTGACCCGTTTGATCCCTCTGTATGCGATTGGCGTATTCAGCTCTTTCACGCTCTCACAGTTCGGTATGGCGCACCGCTGGTGGAAAATAGGGCACCTGACTCCTGGACAAGAGATCAAAGAGCGGGGGTCCACTCTACGCTATGAACAAGGTTGGCGGCTCAAGATGCTGATCAACGGCTTTGGCTCGATCTGCACTCTGGTGGTCACGTTTGTGTTCGCTATCACCAAATTCAGAGATGGGGCCTATATCGTCCTCATCATCACGCCAATCGTGGTGTTCATGTTTTCCAGCATCCACCGCCACTACGTCAACCTGGCCAAACGCCTGTCGTTGGAAAATTACGGCTCCCCGCCGCGGGTAGCACGGCATCGCGTTATTCTGCCCATCAGCGGAGTGCATCGTGGCTCGTTGTCAGCTCTGCAATACGCTCGCACTCTGAGCGATGACATCACTGCGCTGCACGTCGTCATTGACCCCGACGAGGCGCTCAAAATCCAGCAAAAATGGGAACGTTGGGGCGATGGTGTGCGCCTGGTGCTTTTAGATTCTCCTTATCGTTTGCTTGCTGAGCCCCTATTGGAGTATATTGAGGAAATCGCCAGTCGACGGCAACCTAATGAGATCATCACCATCGTCGTGCCACAATTTGTACCTCAAAGTTGGGTGCATAATCTGCTGCATACCAACACGGCGCTATGGCTGCGCCTGGCGCTGCTTTTCAGGCGCGGGGTTGTGGTAACCGATGTCCCCTATGAAGTTGAGTGAGGAGTACTTGATTTAATGAACATCATTGTTGTAGGCTGTGGTCGAGTGGGCGCAGAACTTGCCTACCGATTGTTTCAAAAAGGGCACAAGGTTACCGTGATAGATCAAACCGCGGCTGCCTTTACGAACCTGCCGAATGATTTTGTTGGTCTCACCATTGAAGGTGAGGCGACGAATCAGAACGTGCTGCACCGGGCAGGGATCGAGAGCGCCAACGGTTTGGCAGCCGTCACCAAATCTGATCCACTGAACGCCGTAGTATCTCACATTGCCCGCACCGTATATGGCATTAATAACGTGGTTGTCCGCAACTATGACCCAAAACTGCGTGACCTGTTGGAGATTTTTAACCTGCAACTGGTCGGTTCGTCAAGTTGGGGTGCCCAGCGATTGGAAGAACTGATCGCTCACGTCGAATTGCGAGCTGTGTTCTCCGCCGGCAACGGCGAGGTAGAGATCTACGAATTCTCCCTACCATCTGCCTGGGATGGTCGTAGGCTAGGCGAGTTGCTCCCCACGACAAATTGCACGCCAGTTTCGATAACGCGTGCTGGAAGCGCCATTTTGCCCACATTGGACACAGAGCTCAAATCCAATGACATCATCCTGGTGGGCGCCACATTTGATGGCATCGAGGCTGTGCGAAAGCAATTACAGGTCAAGGCGGAGGCGTAACCATGTTCGTAATAATTATTGGCGGCGGGCGCACCGGCACTCAACTGGCCACATTACTGTAAGCCAGAACCACCTCGTTCACCTGATAGAGCACCGCCGCGAGGTCCTGTCGCGCATCCACCGTGAGCTACCCACTGAGATCATCTATGAGGGCTACTTTTTAAACCCAGAGGTCCTCGAGCAGGCCGAGATACACAAGGCTGATGTTTTAGCAGCTTGCACGGCAAACGATGAAGAGAACCTGGTAGCTTGTTATCTGGCACGCGTCCGTTATAAGGTGTCGCGCACCATTGCCCGCGTGAATAATCCCCGCAATGCCTGGCTGTTCGACGAGAAATTTCACGTTGATGTCGCCTTGAATAACGCAGAGATCATGGCCAGGTTGATCGAAGAAGAGATGTCGATGGGCGATATGATGACCCTGCTGAAATTGCGCCGTGGGGACTACTCTCTGGTCGAGGAGAAAATCGCCTATGGCGCGCGTGCCATCGGGATCCCTATTAAAGACATGAAGCTTCCAGAAAATTGCATTATCGCGGCCATCATCCGGAATGGCAAGGTCGTGCTACCCCGCGGCCTGACCACCCTGGAGGTGGACGATGAGATTCTGGCAATTACCGACAATCAGGGAGCCGAGCAGTTAGCTGCCCTGTTCACGCCTGTGAGTCCGGAGCGCGTTTGAATCGGATTTGACCAAACTTGCTCGATAAGGTATAATCGCTTTTCGTCTGTGATTGGCAGTTTATTTTGAAAACAGCTATCATTAAAAAACAGAAGGATTTGAATCGCGACCATGCCAAAAAGAACTTATCAGCCTAAAATACGCCGCCGGGTGCGTGTACACGGATTTCGTGCGCGCATGGAAACTGCGGGAGGCCGCAAAGTGCTCAAGAGTCGCCGCCTGAAAGGCCGTTACCGCCTGAGCGTTACCAAGAACAAC
>Ga0153915_10005214_pt1 | contig 12077 bp, 7 predicted proteins | sample Opewatmetagenome_2_FD_107003 | JGI IMG/M metagenome (GOLD analysis project Ga0153915, IMG submission 107003) | Freshwater wetland microbial communities from Ohio, USA - Open water 3 Core 3 Depth 3 metaG | ecosystem: Environmental > Aquatic > Freshwater > Wetlands | place: USA: Ohio, Lake Erie...
GCGTAGACGAACGCGATCTGGGTGGCCGAGACGTCGGGGTAGCGGAACATCCGCGCGTCCACCTGCGCGGCGGCGGGTCCTGCGACGAGGCAGAGGGCGAACGAGAGGGCAAACAGTCGGCATTGGTTCATGGTGCGACTCCGTTGTGGGGCAGGGTGGCTGAACGGCGGCCCAAAGATGCTGTACGGGGCGGGTTGCGGGAAGGATTCAGGGTTCATCTCTCCTCAGATGTCTGGAACCGCCGGAGCGTTGCGACGGGCGGCGGGGCGCGAGACCGGAAACGCGCGGGACGCGGGAGCGACGGGCCTGCGGTCCTACCGCCCCCGGTCCACCGCGTCCCGCCCGAACCGCCCCCGCAGCTCGTCAAGCGCGCGGGACAGCCGCCGGTCCCGCTCCGTCTCCAGTGACTCGAGATCGTCGTCCGGGAACAGGCCGCCCTGCACGGTCGACGGCTCGCGCGAGAGCTGCGTCAGCGCCACGCTCAGCAAGCGCGCGGGAACGTGGCGCGCGGCCCGCAGCCGGGCGAGCAGCTGGAGTGCCACGTGCGCGATCGCGCGATCGCTGCTCACCGGCAGGGGGAGGGTGCGGCTCGCGCGCCGGTCCTTGAAATCGCGATCGCGAATCCGGACGCTCACGGTCCGCACCCGATACCCGCCGCTGCGGAGATCGGCGGCGGCCCGATCCGAGAGATGGAGCAGCTCGGCCCGCAGCTGCTCGTCGTCGCTCAGGTCGGCCGCGAAGGTCTCGTCGCGGCTGATCGACCGGGCGGCGGCACGGCGCTCGACGGTCGAGGCGTCCACGCCGCGGATCCGGTCGTACAGCCAGTCGCCCGCGCGCGGGGAGAGCCAGCGGCGCAAGACCGCCGGGTCGTAGCGCAGGGCGTCGGGGACCGTCCTGAGTCCCAGCGCCAGCAGCCGATCCCGAAATCTGGGGCCGACCCCGGGGATGTCGGAGAGGTCGCAGGTCCGGAGGAACTCCTGTTCCGCGCCCGGCGGGACGATCAGCACCCCTGCGGCTTCCGGCGTGTGGTGCGGCTTGGCGCGTCCGGCCGCGAGCTTCGCGATCAGCCGGCTGGTCCCGCCGCCGATCGACACCGTGATCGCCGTCTCCCGCAGCACGGCCTCGCGAATGCGGCGCGCCGTGGCCTCCAGGAGCTCGTGATGGTACAGGCCCTCGGTGCCGGACAGATCGAGGTACATCTCGTCGATCGACGCGGGCTCCACGACCGGGGTGAACCGCTCCAGCACCGCGACGATCGCCCGGCTGCGCTCCGACGTCGCGCGCCGCGGCACCCCCACTACCAGCGCCTCGGGACAGAGGCGCACGGCCTGGGCCATGGCCATCCCCGACCGCACGCCGAACCGGCGCGCGCCGTACGACGCCGAGGTGACGACCCCGCGCCCTTTGGGGGAGCCGCCCACGAGCAGCAGTTCGGCGCGGCCCGCCCCCTCCGGGTCCGTCAGGCGGGCGACCTGGACGTAGAAGGCGTCGGCATCCACCTGCAGGATGCGGCGGGGGGGAACCGGCTCGGCCATCAGGGGGTTAGGATAGGCGAGAAAGGGGGGGTCGGCCAGCGCCCAGCCCCGGCCCCTTCCGGCCCCTGTTATCTTAGCCGCTTCCCCAAGGAGGCCGTTTTGAAGCTTTCGGACACCGCGATCCGGCGCCCGGTACTGGCAAGCGTCCTGAGCGTCGCGATCGTGATCTTCGGCGCGATCGGGTTCCTCAGACTCTCGGTCCGGGAGTTCCCCGACGTCGACCCGCCGGTCGTGTCGGTGAGCACCGTGCTGCGCGGTGCCAACCCGCAGGTCATGGAATCGGCCGTCACGGACATCCTCGAGGAGGAGCTGTCCACGATCCCCGGGCTGCGGACGCTCACCAGCTCGAGCGCCGAGCAGGTGAGCAACATCACACTCGAGTTCACGCTGGACCGGAAGATCGAGGACGCGGCACAGGACGTGCGCGACCGGGTCTCGGCGGTGCGGGGCCGCCTGCCGCAGGACATCGAGGAGCCGGTGGTGGCCAAGCAGGATGCCGACGCGCAGCCGTTCCTCTGGCTCGCCCTCTCGGGCGCAAACTACGACCTGCTCCAGCTCTCGGACATCGCCGATCGTCAGGTGAAGACCCGGTTGCAGAGTCTGCCGGGTGTGGGGCGGGCGCTGATCTTCGGCGAGCGCCGCTTCTCGATGCGGATCTGGCTCTCGAAGACGGCGCTCGCATCGCGCGGCCTCACGGTCCAGGATGTGATCGGCGCCATTCGCCAGAAGAACGTCGAGGTCCCGGCCGGCCGGATCGAATCAGAGCGCCGGGAGTTCACCGTCCGCGCGCTGGGTGAGCTCAAGACGCCCGAGGAGTTCGGCGATCTGATCGTGTCGTCGGGCAACGGCCAGGTCGTGAAGCTCCGCGACCTGGCGCGGGTGGAGCTCGGTCCCGAGGACGAGCGCACCGTGCTGCGCTACGGCGGCACGACCGCCGTGGCGATCGGCGTGGTGCGGCAGTCGAAGGCCAACCTGGTGGAGGTGTCCGACGCGGTGCAGCGCGAGCTCGCCGGGATCCGCGCCGACCTGCCGTCCGGCGTGAGCCTGGACATCGGCTTCGATCAGTCGATCTTCGTCCGCCGCTCCATCCAGGAGGCCGAGCAGACGCTGCTGCTCGCGGGCCTTCTGGTGGTGGCGATCATCTTCGTGTTCCTGCGCAACGCGCGGGCCACGATCATCCCGGGACTGGCGATCCCGGTGTCCATCGTCGGTGCCTTCGGGCTGATGTACGCCCTGGGCTTCTCGGTCAACAACTTCACGCTGCTGGCCCTGATCCTCGCGATCGGCATCGTGGTGGACGATGCGATCATCGTGATGGAGAACGCGTACCGTCACCAGGAAGAGCTCAACGAAACGCCGGAAGAGGCTGCCACCCGCGGCACCGACGAGATCGCCTTCGCCGTGATCGCCACCACGATCGCGCTCGTGGCGGTGTTCTCGCCGCTGGCGTTCCTCCAGGGCACCACCGGCCGGCTGTTCAACGAGTTCGGCATCGCGCTGGCTGGCGCGGTGGTGATCTCGGGCTTCGTGGCGCTGACGCTCACGCCCATGCTGTCGGCCAAGATCCTGCGGGTGCCGCACAGTCACGGGGCGCTGTTCAACCTGTTCGAGCGCACCTTCATTACGATCACCGAGTGGTACCGGCGCTCGCTGGCGCGCGCGGTAGGCCACCGCGGGGTGGTCGTGGTGGGGGCGGTGGCCACCGTGGTCCTGGCGGTGTTCGTGTTCAGCCGTCTCAAGCGCGAGTTCGTGCCGCCCGAGGACCGCGGCTTCTTCGTCGTCGTGACGATCGCCCCTGAAGGCGCGAGCCTGCAGTACACGGACGGGTACCAGCGCCAGGTCGAGGCGGTGCTCGGGAAGACGGCGGACATCGAGAACTACTTCAGCGTCGTGGGCTGGGGCGGCGCGGTGAATACCGGGATCGCCTTCGTCCGGTTGCGCGACTGGCACGACCGCGACCGGTCGGTCCAGGACGTGATCGGCCAGGTGGCGCCCCAGCTGTTCGCGATCCCGGGCGTGTTCGCCTTCGCGAACAACCCGCCCGCGTTCGGCTTCGGAAGTCCGGTGAACTTCGTCGTGCGGGAGTCCGATTTCGGCGAGCTCGCCGTGGCTATGGACACGCTGGTAAAGCGGGCCCGGCAGATTCCCGGCCTGGTGAACGTGGACACGGACCTCCGGGTCAACAAGCCTGAGCTGACGGTGAGCTACGACCGCGACCGGGCCGAAGACCTGGGCGTACCGATCAGCGATGTGGCCGCCACGCTTCAGGCGCTCCTGGGTGGACAGCGCGTCAGCACGTTCACGCGTGACAACAAGCTGTACGACGTGATCGTGCAGCTCGACCCGGCGGAGCGGGCGACCCCCAGGGACATGCGGGACGTCTATCTCCGGGGTCGGGACGGCTCGCTGGTGAGCTTCGCCTCGCTGGCTCACGTGGCGGAGGGCGTGGGCGCGCGCCAACTGAGCCACTTCAATCGCGTGCGCTCGGCCACCCTCACCGCCAATCTCGCGCCGGGCTTTACCCTGGGGCAGGCGTTGGATTCGCTCGACCGGATCGCGACGGAGGTGCTGCCGCGCAGCAGTACGACCGCGCTCGCCGGCGAGTCGCGCGAGTTTGAGGAGAGCGGCTCCGCGCTCTATTTCGCGTTCGTCCTGGCGGTGGTGGCCGTCTTCCTCGTGCTGGCGGCGCAGTTCGAATCGGTGGTGCATCCATTCACCGTGCTGCTGGCGGTGCCGCTGGCCGTGACCGGGGCGCTCGTCACGCTGCTGCTGGCCGGGTCCACGCTCAACCTGTACAGCCAGATCGGCATGATCCTGCTGGTGGGGCTCGTGACCAAGAACTCGATCCTGCTGGTCGAGTACGCCAACCGGCTGCGGGACCGGGGGCTCGATCCTGTGGCGGCGGCGCTGGAGTCGGGCCGGATCCGGCTGCGGCCCATCGTGATGACGTCGGTCTCCACGATCATCGGGACCCTGCCGATCGCGCTGGGGCTGGGGGCCGGCTCGGTCAGCCGGCGTCCGCTCGGCTTTGCCATCGTCGGCGGCATCGTCTTCTCCACGCTGTTGACGCTCTACCTCGTCCCCGCCGTGTGGGTCATGTTCGAGGGACTGCGGAGCCGCGTGCGCCGGCGGCGGGCCGTGCCCGAGTCGCTCGCGGCGGCGGGGGAGGCTCCGTGATCGTGCTCGTGCTGGCCTGCGCGCTGCAGGCCGCCATGCCGCAGGACTCGCTGCCCCAGGTGACGCTGGAGGAGGCGCTGCGGCGCGGCACCAATCTCGATCCGGGGTACGTGGCGGCGCTGGGCCAGGTGCGCGACGCCGAGTGGCAGCGCACGGCCGCGATCGCCGCGTTCATCGTGCCGGCGGTCACCGTGCAGACGTCGGCGCAGTGGTACTCGAGCGAGATCTTCAACATCGGCACGGGGCAGCTCAGCTCGAGGATCTTTTCGGCCCAGGCCAGCGCGAGCCTTGACGTGTTCCGCGGCGGCCAGCACGTGTTCGATCTGCAGCGCCGCCGGGCGGAGTTCGCGAGCGCCACCGCGTCGGAGGTCGAGGCACGGTTCCGGACCGCGCTGTTCATCGAGTCGGACTTCTACGACGTGCTGGCCCAGCAGGAGCTGCTGCGCGTCGCCGAGGGGCGGGTGCACCGCGCCGAGGAGCAGCTGGCGGTGGCGCGCGCCCGGGTGCTGACGGGCGCGGCGGTGCAGACGGACTCGCTCCAGCTGCTGCTCGAGCTGACACGCGCGCAGGTGGAGCTGCTCGGTCAGCGCTCGTCACTCAAGGTTGCGCGGATCCAGCTCGGCCGGCGCATCGGAGTGGCGGGCGCCGTGGGCGCGGTGCCGCTCAATCCCACGCCGCCGCCCACCCTGCCGATCAGCGAGGAGGACGCGATCGCGGAGGCGCTCGGCGCTGCCCCGGCGGCGATCGTCGCGCGGTCCAACCAGCGCGCCGCCGAGGCTGGGCTCAAGTCGGCCTGGGGGCTGTACCTCCCGGTCGTCACGCTCAGCGGCCTGATCGTTGCGTACGACGCGAAGTTCTTCCCCAGCGCCACGTCGCGCGCGGGGGTGGGACTCACGGTGTCGCTGCCGATCTGGAACAACGCGCAGCGCGAGATCGCGTTGTCCCGCGCGCGTACCGAGCGGGACGTGGCGCGCGCCACGCGGAACGACACGGAGCTGGGCGTGCAACGGGATGTGGTGGAAGCATATGACGCGTACACGACCGCCCGCGCGGCGTTCGACCTGGCGCAGAGCGCGGTCGCGGTGGCGCAGGAGAACCTGCGGGTGCAGGACGAGCGCTACCGCGCCGGCGCCACGACGATCATCGATCTGGTGACGGCGCAGGTGAACTTCACGGAGGCGGAGGCCGGGCTCGTCCAGGCGCGGTATGCGACGCGGCTCGCACTCGCGGGCCTCGAGGCGCTGCTCGGCAGGAGACTCGGCCTGGAGGAACAGCAGTGACGATCATTCGGGCGGTGTTGATCACGACGCTCGCGCTCGCCGGATGTGGTCGGAGCAAGGGCGCGAACGGGGACCCCGCGGGCGCGGGCGGCGGGCCGATGGCGATGCCGGTGGACGTGGCCCTCGCGCGCACGGACACGGTGACCGAAACGATCCGCGCGACCGGACAGGTCGAGGCGGTCCAGGCCATCGAGCTGCGGCCGGAAGTGGAAGGCCGGATCGTCGGGATCATGGTCTCCGAGGGCCGGGAGGTGGCACAGGGCGCGCCGCTGTTCAAGATCGACGACACCGAGCTCAAGGCCCAGGTGGCGCGGCTCGAAGCCGAGCGGGACCTGGCCGATCAGGCGCTGACGCGCACGCGGGAGTTGATCGCCAAGAACGCCTCGTCCACCGCCGACCTCGAGCAGGCGGAGGCGACCGCGCGGAGTGCCGCCGCACAGCTCGACTTGCAGCAGGTGCGCCTCGACCGGACGGTCGTGCGCGCCCCGTTCGCCGGCGTCGTGGGGCAACGACTGGTGAGCCTGGGCGACTATGTCACCTCCGCCACGCGACTCACCACGCTGCAAACCGTCGATCCCCAGCGCGCCGCGTTCACCGTGCCGGAGAGCTACGCCCAGCAGCTGCAGACCCGACAGCGGGTGTCGTTCACCGTCGCGGCGCTGCCCGACCGCCGGTTCACGGGGACGGTCGACTTCGTGGACCCGCGGGTCGAGCTGCCGGGGCGGACGATCACGGTGAAGGCGTCGGTGCCGAACCCACAGCGGGTGCTCATGCCGGGCATGTTCATCGAGGCGAGCATCGCGGCGGAAACGCGCCCGAACGCGGTGGTCATCCCAGAAGACGCCGTATTGCCGCTCAGCGGGTCCGACTTCGTCTGGGTCGTCACGGAGGGCAAGGCGGCGCGCCGCCAGGTGACGCTCGGCATCCGCGTGCCCGGATTCGTGGAGGTGCGGGACGGCATCGCGGCCGGCGAGCAGGTCGTGGTGGGCGGGCTGGAGCGGCTGTTCGAGGGAGCGCCGGTGCGGCCGAACGTCGTGACACGGTGACTCAATGTCCAATGATCAATGTCCAACTTCCCAATGTCCAAGTACTTGAGCATTGGACATTGGTACATTAGACATTGCCTCACCTTCCTCTTCGCCCGCTCCGGATCTCTCGAATCGTCCGCAGGTGCTCCCGATAGGTGCGGGAGAACGCGTGCGACCCGTCCGGCCTGGCCACCATGTACAGGAAGTCGGTCGTCGCCGGGTAGAGCGCGGCCTCGAGACTCTCGGTGGACGGCTGCCCGATGGGTCCCGGCGGCAGGCCCGTGATCGTGTACGTGTTGTAGTCCGACGGGACGCGGTAATCCGCAAACGTCAGGCGACGACGCTCGCCCAGCGTGTACACCACCGTGGGGTCGGCCTGGAGCCGCATGCCGCGCGCGAGCCGGTTGTGGTACATGGATGCCACCTGGAAGCGTTCGTCGGCCAGCGGCATCTCGCCCGAGATGATCGAGGCGAGGATCACCACCTGGTCACGCGAGAGCCCAAGGGTGTCGAGGCGCGCGTTCCAGGCGGGACGCCAGCGCGCCTCGAACGTGTCCGCCATCTCCCCGAGGATCACCGGCACCGAGGCGTCGAAGGGCACGTAGTAGGTCGTGGGGAACAGATACCCCTCGATGGTCGAGCCCGCAGCCCGTGCCCGGGCGCGGAGCGCGGAGTCCCTCGCGGCCGCAAACAGCTCAGCGCGCGGCAGTCCGTAGCGCTGTTCCAGCTCGTCGGCCAGCTCGACCAAGGTCATCCGCTCGCGCACCTCGATGACCCGCACCCGTCCCTCACCCTTGAGCAGCGTGGACAGCGCGTTGTACCGGCCCATGCGCGGCTGCAGGGAATAGAGCCCGGGCTTGATATCGCGGTACTGGCCGTCGTATCGCGCGAGACGCACGAACCCCTCGGCCGAGGGCACGATGCCGTGCACGGCGAGCGACTCGGCCACGGCTTCGACCGGCGCGCCCTCCGGGACCTCGACCCACACGAGGTCGGTCGGGACCGCCGGCGCGCAGGCCACGAGCGCACCCAGCCAGGCCAAGGCACACCATGGGCCGGGCCAGCCTGAGCCGGCACGTCGTCGTGCCGGTCTCGGGGACCCCAATGGACGCATCCGCACGGGTACACGAAGGGACGGCGGGGGGGCTTGGCGCCGTGACGCGGGTAACGGAAACTCGACGCGGGATCGCCCCCCGAGCGCCCCGCTGTCTCCGAACGAGGACAGAACGCCGGAGCACACGCCGGGACCTACACCGTAACCGATTGACTCACAAGGCTATGCGGCACTGACGTGGGTTGGCACACCTCCTGCTTTGCAGTCCTTGGGGAACGTCAGGAGGCCGTATGAGGACCGGACTGAAGGTCAGCATGGTGGTGGTTCTGGCGTTGAGCACGACGGCGAGCGCGGCGCGTGCGCAGGGTCTGAGGCCCGTCCGAACGGCGGACACGCACCTCGGCCTCGCGGGGCTGCTCGCCCAGCCCACGGGCGAGTTCGCCGACTACGTCGGCCTTGGCGGGGGCGTGGCCGCGCACGTCGTGTGGACGCCGGGCGGGGTCCTCGGACTTCGGGCGGACGCGAGCTACCTGATCTACGGCCGCGAGACCCGCCGGTATCAGCTCGTCCCGCTGGTGGACGTGGACGTGACCACCACCAACCAGATCGCGGGGTTCCAGCTCGGTCCCCAGATCACGCTCGGGACCGACGCCGCGCAGGTGTACGGATTCGGCGAGCTGGGGGTGTCGTACTTCGTCACCTCGTCGTCCGTTGAGGGGAGCGGGAACATCGAGCCGTTCGCGAACACCACCAACTTCGACGACGTCACGTTCGCGACGTCGGCCGGAGGCGGGGTGCGGCTCCGGGTGTCGCACGGGCGGGTCCCGGTCGCGCTCGATTTGGGCGCGCGCTACCTGCACAACGGTCGCGCCCGGTACCTGCGCGAGGGCAGTATCGTCATCACCGGGAACACCGTCACCTACACGCCGATCGAAAGCCAGACCAACCTGATCATCTACCATCTGGGCGTGACGGTGGGGTTGGGGCGGTAGAATGTCCAAGGCTCAATGTCCAATGTCCAATGTCCAAGTATCCTTGGGCATTGGACATTGATCATTGGCCATTGGACATTCCACCCGCCCCCTCTTCCGGCGCCCGCACGTGCCTGAATGATGCGAACAGCGCAACGTCGTACACGATCTTGAGTCCCGCGCCGATGACAAGTGGCGCGCCAAGCCCGGCGGCGCTCATCGCCAGCCCGCCGAGCGGCGGACCGAACGCCCAGCCCGCGTTGCGCACCACTCCCGTCACCCCCAGCGCGAAGGTCCGCTCTCCCGGTGCGGTCACGGCAGCGACGTACGACTGGCGGGTCGGCACGTCCATCTGCACCAGGGCTTCCCGCAGCAGGAACAGGGCAATCGCGGGTGCTGCTGCGGGCACGAGGGGGAGGGCGCAGAGCACGACGCTCGACGGCAGGTGGGTGAACACCATCGTGCGCACCAATCCGATCCGCGTTGCCAGCCACTCGGCGGCGACGTAGGACCCTGCGTTGAGCAGGCGCGCCGTAAAGAACACCGGCCCCAATACGTCGCCCGCGAGGCCGAACCGGCGGAAGAACCAGAACGTGATGATCGAGCCGGCGAGGAACCCACCGCCCAGGCTGTCGAGCGCAAAGAGACCGGCAAGCCCGCCCACGCGGCGGCGGCCTTCGGGGGAGAGTGGGATGCGCCACCACGGTCCGGGCGCCACAGGCGTGCCGCGGGGTTCGTCCCGCGGAAGCGCGAAATAGAGCGGCAGCGATGCCAGCAGCGCCGCAGCCGCCCCGACCAGAGTCCAGCGCGTGGCGGCGAGCGGCGACAGCCCGAGGGCGCCTTCGAGCACCGCCGGCAGCGCGGCGGCCAGCGCGCCGCAGGCCCCGGCGATGTCCTGGCCGAGTGCGTAGCGGGTGAAGACCCGCGTGCGCGCGCGGTCCGTGACGCCATCGGCGAGCAGACTCTGCTCGAGCGTCTGTGCCGGGCCGCGATCCCGGCCCATACCGTTCACCATGCCGAGGAACGCAGCGAGGCCGAGGGGGACCGGGGTCCCGGCAAGCGCCACGGCGACTAGACCCGCCGTGGAGAGGAGTGTTGTCGCGACCAGGGTTCGCCGCCGGCCCAGACGATCGCCGAGGAAGGCCACCGCGGTGGTGCCCACCGCGAGCCCGGCGAGGCCGGCACCCACCACGAGGCCGAGCGCCCAGGCGTCGAGCCCCAGCTGCCCGAGGTAGAGACCGAGCAGGACGCCGACGAGGCCGGTGGAGAGCGACCGCGTGCCGGCGGCCGCGATGAGCAGGGTCCGCAGGGTCATGCGCCGTCAACGACCTCCGCGGACGAGCGGCGTCACACCGCCGCGCGCCGGAGCCGGAGCGCGTTCCCGATCACCGAGACGGAGCTGAAGCTCATCGCGGCGGCGGCGATCATCGGGCTCAGCAGCAGGCCGAAGAACGGATAGAGCACCCCCGCCGCGATCGGGACGCCGATGGTGTTGTAGATGAATGCGAAGAAGAGATTCTGCCGGATGTTGCGCATGGTGGCCCGGCTCAGCGTTCGCGCCCGGACGATGCCACGCAGGTCACCCTTTACCAGCGTCACGCCGGCGCTCTCCATGGCGACGTCAGTGCCGGTCCCCATCGCAATGCCCACATCCGCCTGGGTGAGGGCGGGGGCGTCGTTGATCCCGTCGCCCGCCATGGCCACGACGCGGCCTTGCGCCTGGAGCCGCTTCACGACGTCCACCTTCTGGTCCGGCAGGACCTCCGCGAACACCTCATCAATGCCAAGCTTGGCGGCGACCGCCTGGGCCGTCGTCTTGCTGTCGCCGGTGAGCATGGCGATGCGCACGCCCTCCGCGTGGAGCCGGCGAATCGCGTCGGCGGTCGTGTCCTTGATGGGGTCGGCCACCCCGACGAGGCCGGCCGGCTTGCCGTCCGCCGCCACGAACATCACCGTCTGACCGTCCGCGCGCAGCGCGTCCGCCCGCTCGGCCAGCGTCCCCGGGTCGATGCTGTGGTCGTCCAGCAAGCTCCGGTTGCCGAGTGCGATGCTCCGCCCGTTCACGGAGCCGGTGACCCCCTTGCCGGTGAGTGACGCGAAGTCCCGCGCCTCGTCGAGAGGGATGCCTCGGTCAGTCGCTCCCCGGACGAGTGCTGCGGCGAGGGGATGCTCGCTGCCGCGCTCGAGGCTCGCGGCGAGCTGCAACACGTCCCGCTCCGTCCAGCCGTCCGCCGGCACGACTACCGTCAAAGCGGGCTTCCCGACCGTGAGCGTTCCGGTCTTGTCCACGACCAGCGTGTTCACCTTGCGCAGCACTTCGATGGCCTCGGCGTTCTTGAACAGGACGCCGAGCGAGGCCCCCTTCCCGGAGGCCACCATGATCGACATCGGCGTCGCGAGCCCGAGGGCGCACGGGCAGGCGATGATCAGCACCGCCACGGCGTTGATGAGCCCATGGGCCATCCTGGGGTCCGGGCCGACGAGGCCCCAGACGATGAACGTGATCACGGCGATCCCGACGACGGCCGGCACGAAGTACGCCGCGACCTGGTCGGCGAGCTTCTGAATCGGCGCGCGGCTGCGCTGCGCCTCCGCCACCATCCGGACGATCTGCGCGAGCAGCGTGTCGGCGCCGACCCGATCTGCGCGCATCACCAGGGATCCGGTGCCGTTGATCGTGGCGCCGACCACGCGGTCGCCCTTCGCTTTCTCGACCGGAATCGGTTCGCCGCTCACCATGGACTCGTCCACGCTGCTCGTGCCCTCGAGCACGATGCCGTCCACCGGCACCTTTTCGCCCGGCCGCACGCGCAGCCGGTCGCCGGGCTGCACCTGATCGAGCAGGACGTCTCGCTCCGTGCCGTCGTCCTCGAGGCGCCGCGCGGTCTTGGGTACGAGCCCCAGCAGCGCTCTGATGGCGGCGCTGGTTCGGCTCCGCGCTTTCAGCTCGAGGACCTGGCCGAGCAGCACGAGCGTGGTGATCACGGCCGCGGCTTCGAAGTACAAGCCCACGTCGCCGGTCTCGCCGCGGA
>Ga0153915_10005215_pt1 | contig 12075 bp, 15 predicted proteins | sample Opewatmetagenome_2_FD_107003 | JGI IMG/M metagenome (GOLD analysis project Ga0153915, IMG submission 107003) | Freshwater wetland microbial communities from Ohio, USA - Open water 3 Core 3 Depth 3 metaG | ecosystem: Environmental > Aquatic > Freshwater > Wetlands | place: USA: Ohio, Lake Erie...
CCCCATGGGCAGCTCCCGCAGCCGGACCTGCCGGATTCCGACCGGGAGGACGGAGGAGACGGACACGATGTTCTGTTCGGAGAGGCCCGCGTTGAGGAGGGCCTCATCGAAGGCGTTCAGGTCGGAGACCTTGGACACGGCCTTGCCGGACGTGACGAAGAACTTCGTAGGGACGGGCAACATGGGGCTCTGCGGACGCGGCACATCGTCCCCCTCGGCTTAAGCATTTGCAGCACGAGCCGGCGACCCCGCCGCATCGGCGGATGCAAATTATATTCAGTCAGAGTTATTTATTATCCCCCCGGGTACCTGCGGACGTCTCCTCGCGAGTCGCTGCGGTCCCGTAGACCATGCTGTACGCGTCCTCTCCCCAGGAGTAGTACCCGTACAGCACGCCGTCCGTCTTGTATCCCAGTCCGCGGTAGAACTCGATCGCGCCGTAGTTGCGGGTGCTCACCTCGAGGCGGATCTGGGCACAGCCGCGCTTCCGGGCCTCCGCCTCCGCGGTCCTCATCATCTCGGTCCCCAGCCCGTGCCGTCGCGCCTCGGGGATGGTGGCCACGGACAGGACGCGGCAGACCTGCCCCTCGAAGAGGAGCATGATGGCCCCGTCGAGACGTCCGCCGCCGTCCTCCACCAAGGTCAAGGCCCGTTCGTTGCGGAGGATCCAGTCCACGTGATTGCGGCGGAACCGGCGCTGCTTGAAGCACGCGATCTCGATGCGGTAGATGCCCTCCAGGTCGGCGGGGGTCGCGGCGCGCAGCAAGGAAGGGAATGACCGCACGGATGGTTCATGTCCTTTTCCCTAGGGTGTCCGTCGTGTACGCAGCTCCCCGGGAAGAGCGCGAAAGGGTAATCTAGAGCGACCGGAATGGCCGGGGGCCATGGTGGCCATCACGGAGATCCTGCACGGGAGGCACACGGGTGCTTCCGTCGAGCTGAAAGGCTGGATCTACCGCACGCGGACCATGGGCGGGAAGGCGTTCGTCGTCCTGCGGGACGCCACGGGCGTCATCCAGGCCACCATCGGGAAGGACAAGGTGTCCGTCGAAGCCTTCGCCGCGGCGGAGAAGGCCCTGATCGAGTCCTCCGTCATCGTGAAGGGCTCCGTGGTCGCGGACAAGCGCGCGCCCGGCGGCTTCGAGATCCGCGCCACGGACTTCCGCGTCGTCCACTTCGCGGAGAAGTATCCCATCCAGGAGGACCAGAGCGAGGAGTTCCTCTTGGACGTGCGCCATCTCTGGGTCCGCTCCCAGAAGATGACGACCATGTTCCGGATCCGCGATAGCACGTTCAAGGCGGTCCACGAGTACTTCCGCGGCCAGGGGTTCTGGGAGGTCTCTCCGCCCATGATCACCCCTGCGGGGAGCGAGGGCGGTTCCACCCTCTTCGAGCTGGACTACTTCGGCAAGAAGGCGTACCTCACCCAGTCCTGGCAGCTCTACGCCGAGGCGCTCGTCCTGGCCATGGAGCGAATCTACTACGTCGGGCCGTCCTTCCGCGCGGAGAAGTCCCGCACCACGCGGCACCTCACGGAGTACTGGCACGCGGAGATGGAGCAGGCGTGGGTCGGCATGGACGAGGTCCTCAAGCACGCGGAGGGCGTGATCTCCCACGCCTGCCAGATCGTGGCCGAGGAGCATCCCGACGACGTCGTCGCCGTGGGCCGCACGCCCGAGTTCTTGAAGGCGGTCAAGCCGCCGTTCGAGCGCATCACGTACGACGAAGCCCTCAAGATCCTGAAGTCCAAGGGCATCGAGATCGAATGGGGTAAGGACCTCCGGACTCTCGAGGAGCGTGCCCTCACGGAGGGCAAGACGAAGCCCGTCATCGTGACCCACTACCCGCGCGTGTCGCAGGCCTTCTACAAGGCGAGGGACCCGAAGCACCCGGACCTCGTCCTGGGCTTCGACGTCATCGCGGGCGACGGCGTCGGCGAGGTGGTCGGGGGCAGCGAGAGGGAGACGGAGCTCGAGGTCATCAAGAAGGCCCTCCTCGAGCAGGGCGAGGACCCCGCGAAGTACGACTGGTATCTCGACTCCCGCCGGTACGGCAGCGTGCAGCACGCGGGCTTCGGCATGGGCATGGAGCGCCTGATCCAGTGGATCTGCAAGCTCGAGCACATCCGGGACGCGGTGCCCTTCCCGCGGACGCCCGCGCGGTTCGCGCCGTGAGCGGACAGCCTTTTACGCCCGGCGCGGTTGGGTCCGACGATGGCCGAGCCTTCGGACCCGTTCCAGCCTCTCCTCGACGACCACGAGGAGTTCCTGGAGAAGCTACACGAGCTCGAGGCGGTCCTCGACGAGATGATGCACACCCGCGAGGCCAACGAGGGGAATCGCGAGCTCCTGGACGAGTCCATCCGCTTCTTCGAGGACGACCTCATCTCGCACTTCGCGCGCGAGGACGCGATCGTCCTGCCCCCGCTCGAGGCAGCGATCGGGCGCTTCGGCACGCTGGTCAACGTGGTCGTGTACGAGCACGAGGAGATCCGCCGAGAGATTGCGAAGTTCAAAGAGGCGCGGTCTCAGCTCGACGGGGCCAAGGATCCGTGGCCCGCGATCCAGGAGCTGAACCGCCACGGCATCTTCACCGTCCAATTCCTGTGGGACCACTTCCGCAAGGAGAAGGTGAGCCTCTTCCCCACGGCGGCCAAGTCGCTGTCCGGGGAGCAGCTGCGCGAGATCGGGCGGCGTCTCGCTTAGGCGTGACGACCCGCGGTGCGCATGGCCGCGGCGAGCTTCTCGAGATCCTCGCGCTTGGGCATCGTGCCGTACCGCGGCCCCATCCGCAGGCCGACTCCGTCGCCCGCGTACCGCGGATAGACGTGGAGGTGGACGTGGAGGATTTCCTGCCCCGCCACCTCTCCGTCCGCGAGATGGTAGTTCACGCCCTCGCATTTCACGCCGCTCGTGTACAGCGCGGGGGTGAGCCCGCGGGCCATCTCGAAGACGCGGCCGCCCTCGCCCGGCGGCAGGTCGGCCAGGCGGGCCGCATGGGCCTTCGGGATCACGAGGAAGTGGCCCGGGTTGATGGGACGGATGTCCAGGAACGCCAAGGTGTGATCGTCTTCGGCCAAGACGCTGGAAGGCAGCTCCCGCCGGACGATCTTGCAGAAGACGCACGTGGGCTCCGCCGCCGAAGGCACGACGCGGGCGAAGCCCCGAAGCGGTTTGAACCTTCCGCCGGCGGCATCACTTCTTGGACGACGGCCCCAGGATGCGCTCCGCGATGACAAGCTTCTGGATCTCGTTCGTGCCTTCGTAGAGGCCCAAGATGCGCGCGTCGCGGAACAGCCGCTCCACCTCGAACTCGCCGCTGAACCCGTAGCCGCCGTGCACCTGGATGGCCCAGTCCGTCACCCGCTGGGCCATCTGCGCGCCGAAGAGCTTGGCCATGGAGACCTCCAGCGTGTTGTCCTGGCCCAGGTCCCGCAGGTAGGCCGCGCGCAGGGTGAGCAGCCGCGCGGCGTCGATCTCCACGGCGGACTGCGCGATCATCTCGCGGACGAGCTGGAAGTCCCCGATGGGGCGGCCGAAGGCCTTCCGCTCCCTCACGTACTTCGTGGCCGCCTCCAGGGCCGCTCGGGCCACGCCCACGGCGCCCGCGGCGATCCCGATGCGCCCGCTGTTCAGGGTCTTCATCGCCTGATCCCAGCCGTTCCCCTCCTTGCCGAGGAGGTTCTCCTTGGGGATGCGGCAGTCCTCGAAGGCGAGATCCGCGGTCGGACTGGCTCGCAGCCCGAGCTTCGTCTTGGACTCCACGTGGGTGACCTTGAACCCCGGCGTGCCCTTAGGGACCAGGAAGAGGCTCAGGCCTTCGTGGCGTCTCGAGCCGGGCCTGCGGGCGTACACCTGGACGTAGTCCGCGATGCTGCCGTTCGAGATGAAGCGCTTCTGCCCGTTCAGGACGAACTCGTCCCCCTCCTCGCGATACGTCGTCGAGAGGTTCGCGGCATCGCTCCCCGCCTCGGGCTCGGTGAGGGCCCAGGCGCCCAGCCTCTCGCCCTTTGCGAGGGGCACGAGCCACTCCTGCTTCTGATCCTCGTTCGCGAACCACATGAGGGACGTCTCGGACAGGGACGTCTGCACGCTCACGGTCGTCCGCACGGACGAGGAGCCGCGGCTGATCTCTTCGACGAGGAGCATGAACGAGACGTAGTCCATCCCCGCGCCGCCGTACGTCTCCGGCACGGGCGCCCCGAGGAAGCCGAGCTCGGCCATCTTGCCGTAGAACGAGCGCGGGATCTCGCCCTTCTCCTCCCACTCCCGGTTGTGGGGGAGGATCTCGCGGTCGACGAAGTCCCTCGCGGTCGCTTGGACCAGCTTCTGCTCCTCCGTGAGCCGGAAGTCCATGGGCAGGCCTCTTCCTTCGCTGAATGGGAGGGGTTCCTTAAACCTTCGGCATGGACGCGGCGTCCGCGGCCTTTTCCCGGAACGCCTGGACGAAGCCGATGCCCCCGAGCAGCGGCCCGAGGGCGCCTACGAGGAACAGGGTCGAGATGGGGGCGGTCAGCTCGCCCAGGATATGCTCGTGGACCCACTCCGCGCTCTGGCCTCCACCGCCTAGGTCCACGGGCACCATGGCGGCTCCGCCGAAGTACCCGCCGTACATGAGGAGGCCGAGGGCGAGGCCGATGGCCACGTTCCCCAGGATCAGGTGCGCCCATGCGAGGGTGTTCAGGCTGCCCTTGTACGGGCGGCCCAGGACCACCTCGACGTAGTGGTAGAACAGGGCGCTCAGCCCCGAGCCGACCACGGGCACGATCAGGTAGCCGAGGTAGCCGATCGTGAACCACGTGCCCGCGGATCCCGTGGCGATCACGGACTCGGGGGACGTGATGCCCGCGCTCGGTGAGACGAAGGCGACGATGTCGACGACGAGGAGGACCATCGTGAGCACGAACATGATCGTCCCTTGGATCAGGGCGGTCCAGATGAATCGCTGTGCCCATGCGCTTCCCGCTTGCGCCATGCGAACCCCGCGGCCGTCATCGGTGCCGTCTGCATAAAAGGTTCCGTACGTTCCCTCAGGCTTTTCCCACGAGGGGTGCTGCCCCCTCCGTGGTCTCGTGGGTCTTCGTCGACCTGGGCGGTACGCTCTGGGACGAGGCACCCTGGCACGACTTCCTGTATCGGACCTACGCGGAGGTGCTCGCGGAGACGGGCCATGCCGTGCCTCTGGACGCCCTCCGCTCGCGGCTTCGCGAACTCATCCGAAACCACGTGTCCGCGTACACCCGCGCCTACGTCCTCGAGCAGGTCCCCGACGAGGCCGCCGCGGCCGCGATCCTCCGCGAGGTATCGCACCGCACGCGCGACCGCGCGGGCGAGCTCCAGCCGCTCCTCCCCAAGGCCCTGGAGGTCCTCGACGAGCTACGGCGGGACCACCACGTCGGCATCTTGGCGAACCAGCCCGTCACGGTCCGACGCCATCTGGAGGAGACCGGCGTGGCCGACCGCGCCGAGCTCGTCCTGCTCTCGGGTGACGTCCGCCTGGCGAAACCGGATCCCGCGTTCTTCCGTCTGGCACTGGATCGGGCCCACTGTCGACCGACCGGGGCCGCCATGGTCGGGGACCGCATCGACAACGACGTGGTGCCTGCGAAGGCGGTCGGCATGCGGACCGTCCGTGTGCGATGCTCCGCCTACGGGATCCAAGAGGCCCGGTCCGATGCGGAACGTCCCGATGTAGAGGTATATCGGCTCGATGACGTCCCTCCGGCCGTGCGGCGGCTGTAGAGCGGCTCAGAACGGGAGCGGCCCCGAATCATCCGTGGGGCGGATGATCCAGCGGTGGGCCCCGTGGCCGATCACGATGCTCCCGCAGGTGGTGCAGCGGAAGAAGATGGCACCCGCGTCGTGGCCGAGCTGCTCGATTTCCTCGTGCCCGCAGGTTCGGGGGTCGATGGGCTCTTCTACGATGACCGAGGACACGCTCTGCTCTCCACTCCGATTGGGAGGTCCCACGTCCTAATGCGTTCGGTAAGTACGCTTGGGACTCCGTTCGGCGTCTCTATTCATCTCGGTTCGGCTGAAAGGCTTTAACACGCGCGTCGGATACCGCGGGCCGTGGCGGTCCTGTCCGACGCGGACATCCTGCGCGCGCGGTCGTCGGGCGAGCTGGTCATCGAGCCGTTCGTCGAGGCCCACCTCACGCCGAACGGCTACGACGTGAGCGTCGAGGAGGTCGCGGTCCCTTCCAAGGACCTCCGGGTCCGGGACGGCGTCGCGGGGATCCCGCCCCTCACGCGCTTCGCGGTGAGCACGCGGGAGACGGTGACCCTGGGCCGGCGGATTGCGGGCCAGATCTGGCTCCGTACGACCTGGGCGCGGCGCGGCGTCCTCGCCTCCTTCGGCATGATCGACGCCGGCTTCTCCGGGACATTGACGTTCGGCGCGCTCAACGCGTCCGACGCCGTCCTCGAGCTGCCCGTGGGCGAGCGGTTCGCCCAGATCGTCTTCCTCCGTCTGGAATCCGACGCTTCCGCGACGTACGAGAGGCGCTCGGGGACCTGGCAGGGCCAGCGCGGCGTGACCCTGGACCGACCGTGACGTCGAACGCCATGTGGTGCTGGGTCGGCGAGTACGCGCGGACGACGTGACCGTGAAGCGTTTCCACCCGCCGGCCGGACCGCTCCACGGTCCGCCGGATCGCCCGGACCCGGTCCTCGCGGTCCGCGTCCTCCAGGATGCCGTACACGTGGATGACGCCCCGCGGGCGGAGCGCCGCGAGCGCGTCGGGCAGGAAGTCCATCGCCGAGTGGGGGAGGTCCAGGAGGATCCGGTCCAGGGGCGCGGCCTCCCGCAGGACGATGCGGGCGTCCCCCTCGCGCACCTCGACGCGGTCCGCACGGTTGGCCGAGGCGTTGCGCCGCAGCAGGTCCACCGCGACCGGGTTGGCGTCCGCCGCGACAACCCGCGCGGGTGCGCGTCGCTTCGCGATGAGGATGGCATAGGGGCCCACCCCCGCAAACGGATCGGCCACGGCCTCCCCGGGGCGCACTTGGTTCGCGATGCGGAGTCGCTCGCGTCCGAGACGGGGGCTGAAGTAGGCCCGGGCCACGTCCACGTGGTACCGCAGCCCGAATTCCGTGCAGACGGTCGTCGTGCGGTGTTCTCCGGCGATGATTTCGAGGTCCCGGACGCGGAACTCCCCAGTGACTCCGTGGTCCTGGGCGACAACGCGCAGCGTGTGGCTCCATGCCAGGATGGCCCGGCCGATCTCCCCGCGATGGGGGACGAGCGGCTCCGGAATCTTGAGCACCGCGATGTCGCCGACCACGTCGAAGGAGGTGGGGAGCTGCGAGCGGAGGTCCGCGGGCACGCGGACGACGTCCTTGTAGCTCCGGATGGGGCGGAAGGCCTCCTCGAACTCCCGCTCCTCGACGGGCCATCCCAGGTCGACCCGCTCGCGCGTCGGGAGGAAGAGGCGGCCGCTCTCCTCCGCCACCTTGAGGTGCTTCTGGAGCGCTGCGCGCTCCTTGAGCTGGCGCCGGACCTCCTCGCCCTTCTCGCGCGGAACGACGACGCACCAGGACCGCACGGGTCCGGCCATGGGCGAGGCGGTTGAAGAACTTTCGAAGGGGGCCAGGCCAAGGTTCATGGGCCCACGGGCGGTTCGGCCGCAGGATGGGGGAACTCGTCTTCATCGGCCTGGGCCTGCATGACGAGAAGGGGATCACCCTGCGCGGGCTCGAGGAGGCCCGCGCCTCGGACGTCGTGTTCGCGGAATTCTACACCTCCGCGCTCCTGGGCACGAGGACCGAGGCCGTCGAGACGCTCGTCGGAAAACCGGTCCGCCGCCTATCGCGGGAGCAGGTGGAGAGCGGGAAGGAGGTGCTCGATGCGGCGAAGGACCGCCGCGTGGCGTTCCTCGTGGCCGGCGACCCCATGGTCGCCACGACCCACGTCGATCTGCGGCTCCGCGCCGCGGCCGCGGGGATTCCCACCCGCGTGATCCACGGCGTCTCCATCCTGGGCGCCGCGGCAGGCGTTCTGGGCCTTCAAGCCTACAAATTCGGACGGACCACGACGGTCCCCTTCCCCGCTCCTGACCGCGAGGTGACGAGTCCCTTGGACCCGATCCTCGAGAACCGGCGCGCGGGGCTCCACACCCTCGTCCTCCTGGACCTGCACGAGGACGGCACGTTCCTGGATCCGAAGGCGGCCCTGGACTCGCTTCTCGCCATGGCGAAGTCGAAGGACGCCCGCGACTTTGGACCGGAGACCGTGGTGTGCGTCCTCAGCCGCGTCGGCTCACCCGACATGCGGGTCACGACGGGGCACGTGGTCGATCTAATGAACCGCGACCTCGGCCCGCCCCTGCACTGCCTGGTCGTCCCCGGAACGCTGCACTTCCTGGAGAAGGACGCGCTCGTGGCCTTCGCCGGCGCGCCTCACGACCTCTGAGCCGGCTTCCTCGCCAGCCCCGCAAGACGCTCGGCCCGCCAGAACGTGACCTCCAGGCTGTATGTGTGCTTGAACTCGTGGCCGCCCCAGCGGTGGCGCAGCTCCCGCATGACCTGGCGGTGGATGTCCTCCGGCGTATTCCATTGGGAGGAGAAGGATCGCGCCTCGAGCTCCTCGAGGATGTGATCCGCGGGCACCACGTCCTCGAAGGGTCCCACGGGCATGACGAGATCCGGCCGCAGGAGATCAGGCAGGTCCCGCTCGTGGAGGCCCGGGGCGGTCCACGTGTAGACCGCCTCCGCCGCGAGGTGGTCGTACTCCCGGTGCAGGTTCGTGGTCCGGGACGACCGCTCGATCATGCTGAAGTAGCTGTCCCGGGTCACGCGGGCGATCTCCAGGAGCACCTCGCGCCAGTCCGGGACCAGGTGGAGCATGTGGTTCGACGTGGACAGGTCGAAGGCGCGGGGGGTGAAGGGCAGGCGCGCGCCGTCCGCGAGGACGACGTTCCGCAGGCCCTTGCCCAGGCCCAGCTCGACCATCTTGTGGGAGATGTCCACGCCGACGACGTCCAGGCCGCTCTTCTGGAGCGGGACGGCGTACCGTCCCGTGCCCACGCCGACTTCGAGGACTTTCTTGCTCAGGAGCTGGTCCACGAGGATGCCGAGTACGTGGGACATGACCTTCGGCGACAGGGAGCGCGTCTCGTCGTAGACGGCCGCGACGCGGTCGAAGGAGAGGCGGACGGGCATGGTCGATGCCGCAAAGGCGCGCTACGATAAAAGGGTGGCCACGGAGATCACGCACCGTGCCTCCTGGAAAACGATAGTTTCCGCCCCAGACCGCGAGTGAAACAGGTCGGCAAGGCGTTCCTAACCCCGTCCCATCTGTCCCCACCATGCCCGCCCTTCGGGCGGGCACCTTACCCTCGTCGAATCGCTGCCTGATTGACGGGAAGGGTGTGGTGATCGCGGCCTTAGTCCGTCAACCTCTTCATGGGGTTGCGGTAGGTTCAAGATAAGGCCTTTTCCGCTCATTTTAAACCCTCGCAGTCACCCTCTCGGCGCTCGTGGCAGTTCCCGAATGTCGCTTCGGAATGCACGACATCCGCGAGACCGAAGTCCGCGACGAAAACGGCTACTCGATCTTCGAGCCCGCGCTCTCCTTCCACATCGGCGCCATCGACGTGTTCGGAGCGATTGGCAAACCCAAGATACCGCATGTCGTCATCATGCACGCACGTGAGGAGTGGCTGAAGAAGACGGCCGCGATGGTGCGCCATATGGACGAGGGGCTGCCTCAAACGCAATAGACTACCATTTGCTCGGGACCGAGTTCAGTATCGTCGCCCTGCGGCGAGGTGGCTCCCTGGGCCTCCACACGGAAACCGGGTATGGTACGGTGAGGTCCACGGAGCCTGCCGGTCGGGTGAGTGTCCGGGGGTGGATCGAGGCCGTAGTGGATCTTACGAGAACTCTTAGCGAGCTGTTTCACAGGTTGCGGCCCGAGTTGTTTACCGACTCGCTCTTCCAAAGGCAGGAGCTGACCCTCCAAGAACTCGAGTCATGGTTAATCACCCATCCTACGTAGCCCGAGGATTGTTGACGGGAATGATGCAACGGTCGCGGCCTTGTTAACGAACGGCCCCGGAATCCGGGCTTCGGACGAGCCGTGAGTATTTCAATCGTGCGCGGAGGGCTGACTTTTCCGTATCGCGGCTCAACGCTGTCCATGACGTTCCGCGAGAGCTATGCGCGACCAAGCCCACCGGCCAAACGATACGACGGCCCGCTCGCCATTGGCCATCACAGCCAAGGGAAAGGAGCCTTCGGGGAGACGCCATTCCCATCGCACTTTCTGGAGCCGAGGTTCGAAGGATCGCACCCATCCATCGGACAGGAGGAACACGGAGTCGCCCGACACATCTGCTTGGAGCATCCGGTAGGGCATCGGTCCAAGACGAGGGCTCGGAGTCTGGCCAGCCAGGCTCCGCGCCTGTGTGTCGACGGCGGCGATCCCAGAGGCCACAGTCACCATTTCCGAACCCGCCATCGGGAGGTAGCCCGGCACCGGGCTGTTGCCTCGGGTGGCGGGGAGAACCCCTGCCAGACTGGCCGGGATAGAGGCCAGCGGTCGGGGGTCGCCGGTTGCGAGCAAGATGGTCTTCTCCGTGAGGACTGCATCGCCGAATGGGGGCGTGCGAATCTCATGAGTCGCGCGCCCCTGGTCGGAGTCGAACCAAACCACGCGGCCCGTGGGGCCGTGAAGAAGAACGAACTCGTGCGGGTCTGTCCCCTGGACAATCTGGGTGGCTTGACCGACTCGCTTCGTTGAGGAAAGCAGCCAACGCTCGGCATCGACGACCTTGACCGATTGGCGGAGATTCGATCCGACGACGACGTGGTCGCCTGCACGGTCGAAAGCGAGGCAGGCATTGCCCTCACCAAGACGTTCCACTCGACCCTTGATCAGGAGGGACCCTGGCTCAAAGGCGAAGACGCGCTTCCATGTGCATCCCGCGAGGACCGTGTCGTCAGGATGAAGGTCCAAGTCACGCACCATGTCGCGCAGGGGATCCGAACGGGCCTTCGTCTCCAAGGTGTCGAGATTCATCGCGAACAAACGGAGGGATGCAAAGGCGAGTCCCTCAAGAGCGCCGAGGTAGAAATCTCCGGTCCGCGGGAGGAAGAAGCCGCCGCCACGCTGTTCGTGCTCGAGGACCCGTTCCCTGATGAGACTTGACCCGAACAACATGGCCTCACCCCGGTTCCCTAATGTGTCGAAGCCGCTTCATGCTTCGGCTCCGTTCGATTTCCTGCGTCGCTGTACTTGACGGGTATGGCGCAACGGCCGCGGCTTTGTCACGAATAGTTCCCCCGAAACCAGTGTCCGGCTGGGCTAGAGGTATTTGAATCGAGCGCAGGGGCCTAACTTCTTCACAACGCGATACCGCGGAATCCTTTAATCGTCCCGACGGCGATATTGAGATCGTATGTCGCCCCCCGCGGACGAGGACAAGACCAAACCCCGCGGGAAACCCTTGGTCCTCGACAAGAATGCGGCGTCGGGCGAGGCTGGCCGCCCCGCCTTCCTAGCAAGGCCAGCGGGTGCTCCCGTGTACTACGGTTTCCCCCTGATTGGGGAGACCCGCACTGAGGGCTGGTGTTACGGAGCAGTCACCGACTTTCTGCACGGAGACGCCTCTGTAGGGTGTACATACGGGGACGGCTACGTTCAAGCCCCTGACGGATCGAGGGCGGGATTGGTCTGGCAGGTCGGTGACTACGAGCCCGGCCAAATCCTCAACGCCGACAATCAACGCTGGGGCGTCTACCAAGTCTACTTCCCCCGACCGATTCGGACGATCGAGGACCTCGTGTACAACTTCAGGTTCGTGCTTCCCTATCTACGGAAAGCCTACGGCCGGACACATGGCCGTAGCTGAGACCCATCTCGGTGTCAGCCGCCCGCTCGATACTCTTGACGGATTAGCCGCGTGCGTCGCGGCCTTGCTCGCAGACTGGTGCCGGGAATCGGGCGCAAACGGGCAGCGTATATTTGAACGAGGGCCGAATCGTCCGCGTAACGTCGGACGACAGCGATAGTTTCACCCACCTCCCCGTCTTACCCTCTTATGTATGGCCAAGGATGTCAAGCAAGGTGACAA
>Ga0153915_10005216_pt1 | contig 12075 bp, 12 predicted proteins | sample Opewatmetagenome_2_FD_107003 | JGI IMG/M metagenome (GOLD analysis project Ga0153915, IMG submission 107003) | Freshwater wetland microbial communities from Ohio, USA - Open water 3 Core 3 Depth 3 metaG | ecosystem: Environmental > Aquatic > Freshwater > Wetlands | place: USA: Ohio, Lake Erie...
CTTCAGACGGACACTTGCAGACGTATGCGTTGCCATCAGCGATTAGGCGTTCGGTGTAGGCGTAGTAAATTGGTAGTCGATCACTTTGGATATATTCTTCGTCAACTTTACAGCCGAGCCACTTCAAGTCTTGCCTTATGCTATCATAGAAGATGAGTGAAGGCCTCTTGACTTTAGGGTCTGTATCTTCAAAACGCAGAATGAATTTGCCGTTGTACATGCGGGCGTACTCATGACTCAGAATAATAGCTCTGGCCGAACCCAAGTGAAGAACGCAGTCGGGGTTGGGCGAGAAACGCGTTACAATCTGCGGGTACTTGTCAGCGTTAGGAAGAGGTGGCAGCCGTTTTTCTTCGGCTTGTTGTTTCTTTTGGGTTTCAGGCCAGTTCTTATCCACAATCTCCTTCTGCTCAGCTAATGACAGACTGTTGACTTCATTAACAACCTTGTTGATTACGTTTGAGAGCTCCTTAACCCTTGTGCGCAAATCTGCCTTTTCGCCCAGTATTTTGCCTACAATAGCGCCTGCTTGCGCTTTACCGTCATGCGAAACCGCATTTAGCAGCGTAGCTTTCCGAATAAGGTCTCGTAGTTCATTATCATCTTCTAATGCCAAATTGTTTACGCTCGGAGTTTATTTGTTGCGTTTAATCAAGAATTCTGCGAACGCTTTTAATTTTTCCTTAGCTTGAGGAGTTGGAAGAAGCTTATCAACTTCTGTCCAGCTTTCCATAACCATTCTTTCTGCCGTTTGTTTGACTTGTCTCATTGCGCTGTATTTCTGCATTAGTGCGATGGCTTCGTCACGAAGTTTTTGGTTCGAAGTGTGCATGTTTAGAATGTCGATAAGTCTTTTTTTGTCGGCGCTGTTGGCTTTTCTCAATGTGTAAATTACCATGAGTGACCGTTTGCCTTCGGTAATGTCCTGTCCGACACCGCCTTTCTTTTTTGCGAACTCTTGCCCGGTTAAATCCAGAATGTCGTCTTGCATTTGGAAAGCAACGCCGATACTTTCAGCTAAACGTCCGAGCTTTTCAACAAGTGGCTCGCTGGCTCCTGATATCACAGCCGCTATTTTTGCTGCCATTCGCGCGAGAGTGCCTGTTTTGTAGGCGCACATCTGCAAATAATCCTCTTCCACAAGAGCATCAGCGTTTGCCATGCCCTTATGCCACGCTATGTCCATAGCTTGCCCCATGCTGAGGTTAATCATTTCCTGCACGTAAACCTCGTAAACATCCCGTTGCGTCTTCGCCGGCAGTTCGGATTTCCGTGTCATCAAAGGAAGGAGCGGTAGGTAGTACATTGCGTTGCCAGCGTTAACAGCGATGTCCATCTCAAAAATCTTGTGAATGCACGGTTTACCACGCCTCAACTCAGAAGAGTCTTCAATGTCGTCAATTACTAGTGTGCCATTGTGGATGACCTCTGGGATAATTGCAAAATCTAAAGAGTAATTCGCCTCTTTGCCTAGTGCTTCGCAAATGAGCAAAAACAGCGCGGGTCGCCACCTCTTTCCGCCTCGATCAAGCATGTCCCAAATTGGGTCTGCAATTGCCTTGTTGAGGGGTTCCAAGTTGTAGCTGTAGGCTGGCGGACTGACTTTGAAGAGCACGGAGTCCTTGGTGAATTTTCGCGGAATGTATTTTTCTATGGCTTTGTCGATTTCGGGTGCTGTCTCTTCTAGAAACTTTTCAATGTCCAAGAGTTATTGCGCTCCTCGTTTAGCGTATTTCTGCAAATTAAAGCCTCTGGCATGTAGCCACTGGGCGGTTTTGCCAGTAATTACGACAGGCGTGTTCGCTAAATCGCCGACTTTTTCCACACCGACCAGGAACATGACGTTTCGTAGTTCCTCTATTAAACATGAAAGCTTTACCTCAGTTTCTTTTGCACCTTTGACGGAGGTTTGAAGGATAGGCTGAGAAATACTTGCTAAACTTGCGTTGAGGGCTAAAGCTTTGGCTATATCAGTGCCATTTCGGACTCCACCAGAAGCAATTAATGGCAACTTTACTGTTTGGCTAGTTTCAATCAGGCTAATTACAGTCGGTATACCCCAGTCCCATAATGCTTCGCCTAAAGAGTGGTGAATGCCATCAGTTTTTGAAGAGGATCTGTAGTATTCGACGGCTGCAAAACTAGTCCCGCCGACGCCTCCAATATCGATGGATTTGACGCCTGCATTCTCGAGCGCTTTTGCATCTTCGGCCGAGATTCCTGCACCGGTCTCCTTAACTATAACAGGTTGGTCAAGCGAACGGGCTATTTCAGCGATTTTTGCCAACACACCCTTAAAGTTGGTTTGTCCCTCAGGCTGAACTGCTTCCTGTAGCGCATTCAAGTGCACAGCCACGGCGTCCGCATCAATCATTTCAACTATTCTTTTCACTTCCCTTAGGCCATAGCCATGTACAAGTTGTATTCCCCCTATGTTTGCGATCAAGAATGCATTAGGGGCTTTCTTTCGCGCGATGGCGTAGGTTTTTTCGAGTTGTTTGTCTTCGAGGGCGGCTCTCTGGCTTCCAACACCCATGCCAATTCCAAGTTTCTCCACGGCTTGGGCAATATTAGCGTTAATCTGAGTTGCTTCTTCTGCTCCACCAGTCATCGCGCCTACAATTATTGGAGCTGAGAACTTTTTCCCTAAAAAAGTGGTTAATAAGCTTATTTTTTCTTTGTTGATTTCTGGCAGGGCACGATGGACGAGTTGGATATCTTCGAAGCCTGTGGTGGCATTTTTCGCTTGCGCCTGTTTTTCCAAGCATATTTTTATATGGTCTACTTTGCGTTTGCCAGTCTCTTGAGCCATTTTACGCCTTCTCTATTTCAGTTCCCAACACGGATTGGTCTGTTAGTGCTCTGTAGACAGATAACCCTTTTGTGGCTCCCGTAATGGTAACGTGAACTCCTTGCTCAACCGCTGGGATGAGCTCTGCAATTTTGCCTGCCATGCCACCTGTCACATCTGCACTGTTGGCTCTGCCTAGTTTAGGCTGAATCTGCTTTAGTTCTGCCAGCGTCAAGTGCTTGTACGGTTTTGCATTGGGGTTGCTTTTGGGGTCGGAATCAAATAAGCCGTCTGTATCAGTGCCGACAACGATTTTTGACGCCTTGTACCTGATTGCCAGGTACGCGACAAGTTGATCGCCTGAGAGTATTGTGAAGCCTAACTTTTCATCTAAAACAGCGTCACCATACATGACGGGTGTAAATGTCATTTTCTGCATGGATTTTAAAATCGTTTCGTCAAAGAATTTGACCCTGCAATTATCGGTTATGAAGCATGATGACGGCGCAATGCTTATAGCAGGTATCTCATGCCAAATGAGAGCATCCATAACTAAGCCGTTGAGCACTGTCATGACGTGGTGGGTTTCGGCGAAGCCAAGTTTCTGCGTCGGGTCTTCTTTGTAGCCATCTTTTATGCCATATTTTGCAGCTGTTGGATGCCCGAAGCTGCCGCCTCCATGCACGATAATTAGGTTATCAAGGTCTGCCCGCTTGATTTCCTCTGCTAAGCGGTTTATGATTTCGGTTTTCGCGGCTAATTCCCCCGTCTTGTCGGTGATGGCTGAGCCGCCGATTTTCAGTATAATTGGTTGTGTGTCACTCATGGTAAATCGCAACCTACTTATGTTTTATCAGCTACTTCTAATTTAATATTACAGTAGCGTCACAGTATCGTCTTGTATTCTGACTTGGTCGCCTGTCTTAATTTTAGATATGTCAATTTTATCTATGCATGGAATCTCGCTAATAATTGCGCCTACTGCTACTATAGTTTCACATTCTTTGTTTATCATGCCTGCAGGTGCGGAGCCGTTTTTTTTCATGCGATAAAGCGTGTAGGAGCCAACGGTCGAACCTTTGCCCTGCGGAAACACAAAAATTCTGCCTTTGACACTTTGCCCCTGAAGTTCATGCTGCTTTTCAATGATTATGCCGGTGTTCGGGTCAACGCCGCCATAGAACGATATGGGCATTGTGGTGACGAGGGCTTCTCCTTCGCCCTTGCCTTTGTAGATGATTCTCCCTTTTAGCTGTTCCATTTTCCAGTCACCGCCGCATTCACGCATTCTTCTACGCTGCCCATCTTGGTTTTCATGTTGTTTTGTCTTGAGTAGAAGCAGCCCTTCGCTGACGTTGTTGCGAGGGACTTAAATCTGTCTTTAAGGGGTGCAACTGCCATGCAGGTGTCGCAGGCGAATTTAGCGCCCGCGTCCTCAATGGTCGCAGCATAACCGCGTTTGTCAGCGAGTTGCTTGGCTGTTCGGGAAGTTGCAACCCAAAATTCCGTGCCCTCCGCCACCTTTTTGCCCTTTAGCAACTGGGCAATTTCTGAGATTTCTTTGATTGAACAGTGCGGGCAGCCAACACATACAAGTTCAATGTCGGTTACATCATCGTTGATATTGTCATAGGCGTTTTTGAGGTCACTTTGCTCTATCACAACCATCTGGCTGGGCTGCTTTTGGAGCTCTGCACCCGGCGTTACGCCCTTCATGTAAAAGAGCGGTTTAGAACCATAAGTCACGACGGAAGCACAAAAAGACTTGAGTTCGTCTAAATCAGCCTTCTTAACTCCAGTAATGTAGGGAATTTTGTTTTCAGCTTTTCTCCCAATTTCATAGCCTAGCGCCCCCCAATCCGAGAGTTTGGTTAATTCCGCGTTAACTTTAACGTGAACATCTGGAACTCGGTTCTCATCAAGGTGTAAGCCGTAGCAAGGTGTTTTGCCGACAAAAGCCGCCGCCAGGGCTGATGGTCCGCCTTCACGGTTTGTTTTGGCGCCTAAAACTGAGTTGGCGAATGTTACTGCGCTGCTCTCTGACCATGCCACGTGTTCGCCATAAAGCGGCAGGTTGCCAATCAGGTAGGGTGTGCATGTGCAGCTGATTAGGATGCCCATGCGTTTGAAAGCGTCTATGACGAGGTTTTGTTTTTGGGCGAAATCAGGGCTTATGCCGAGTTGTTGCCAGTTTTCCAGATCCATACCTGCAGGGTTTAGGGTTGTAAGAACTTTGACTTTGCCGTCAACTGCCAAAGTGTCTAAAAACTCTAAGCCTGCATCGCCGAGGTTGTGGTAGGATACGCCTGCTACTTGGACGCTGCCCACATCGATGAGGTTTTTGGCTCCAAATATGTCTCCGAGGGCGGCGAGGATTTCCATGCTTTTTCGGACGGCATAGCCTTCGTTGCCGTCGAGCATTGCTTGCTCTTCTTTAGTTAACTTCATGTTTATCACTATGTTGGTATCCTGTACTGTATGCCCAGCTTTTCATTTTTTCGCTAATTTTGGGATCATTTGTGCGCAGTCGAAGATACGCTATGATAAAGTTTGCGTGTACATGTCCTAGTCCTATGTCTGATTTAAGCCATTTTAAAAGCTGAGCATGCGTTGCAACAATCTTACCGTCTTTTATAAAGCCTATTTTGTTAGCTAATAACCAGAAGTCTTCCGCTGACTTACCAGTCTTGGCTTCGATATTACTCATATATGCCTTATATGTCATAATCGATCCTGACTTAGAGATACTTGTTTAAGCTAACTTTAACGTAATCTTCCTTCTTGAAACCTTTGCCTGTTGTCAATAGCGGAGCAGTTGCGTCTAAGCCCGCTTTGGCGGTTGTGGCTTTTTTGCCTTCAGTTAAATCACTTGACGGGTCAAGCGATGAGCCCGGCTGGTTTGACAGGATAATAGCGTTTTTGTCGGCTTGGAAACGTGTAGCGATTGCCCATTCCACGTCATGTGGATTATAAATGTTAATGTCTTCATCCACGACAACACAGTGCTTGAGTGAGTGGTGACCAGCAAATGCGGCGGCTATAGCTTTTTTGCCATCATCAGGGTTTTGTTTTTTGATTTGTACGACAGCGTGGAGCCAACTGCATCCGCCTGGCGTGATATAAACATCTTTGCATTGGCAGACTTTGCTGACTTCATTGTAGATGGTGGGTTCTTTGGGCATGCCCATGAGGAACTTGTGTTCGTTTTTGCCCGCCAGAATAGTTTGATAAATGGGGTTTTGCCTGTGTGTGACGCATTTAATCTCAATGACTGGTTGTTGGCGTGTTCGGTCAACAATGCCTGTCAAGTCTAGAAATGGTCCTTCAGAGGCTTTTTCTTTGGTAATGCGACCTTCGAGGACGAATTCGCAGTCTTTTGGGACTTCCAAATCGATGGTTTTGCATTTGACGAGCTCTTTCTTGTCTAAAGCGTTTGCCATTCCCAACTCGTCAATACCCATGGGCAAGGTTGTCGCCGCCGAAATTAGCACTGCTGTCGAGTTGCCGATGCAGATAGCTATGTCAAGTTCTCCGCCAGCCTTTTTAAGCGCCGAATCCGTGCCTCTGTTTTCGACGATGCGGGCGACAAAATGGTTTTCGTCTTTGAGCATGAGTCGGTGGAAGCACATGTTTCTACCTAGTTGTGGGTCTTTGATGATGGATACTGCGGAGGCGATGTATTTTCCGCCGTCCTTTTCAGTATAGCGCATTATAGGAAGTTTAGTTAAGTCCACGTTTGTTTCAACGACTTCTTGGCATTCGCCTTTCGGAATAACTTGCGGCGGTTGGGGGTGCTCGATGACGTCTAAAAGTTTCGGCAAGAGTTGGTCTTTGGGTATGCCTAATGAACTGGCGATTAAGTCTTTTGAAGAAACGAGTCCTGCCACCACAGGATAACTTGATTCCTTGACTTTCTCGAAATATACTGGTTTCTCACCCAGAGCATTTATTATGCCAGCCATCTCAAACTCCGTGGAAACTGGCTTGGTTATTCGCTGAAGCTCACCGTTTTTGTCGAGCATTTCAATAAAGTTTCTGAAACCCAAGTTTGTCCATCCCTTAGTAGGTTATAAATCCAATTTTGGCACTTAAAACCTCAAAGCCTGCAGTCTTGATTGCGCTTGCCACTTTGCCCTGCAAATCCTTGCCCGGCGTCAACGCTACCATGCAGCCGCCACCGCCTCCGCCAGTGAGCTTGGCTCCAAAAGCGCGTTGTTTTCTGGTTAAGTCGACAAGGAGGTCGAGTTCTTTGCTGGATACGCAGATTTCTTGGAGCAGGCGATGGTTTTCATTCATCAGTTCGCCGACTTTTTTGAGGTCATAGTTTTCGAGTGCTTTGCGTCCTGCAACCGCCAGGTTTTCTGCTTGTTTGAAGATTTGGTTGTATTTTTCGGGATTTTTCTTTTTGCGGTCAGCAACTCCTTCTACCATGGCTTTGGTGTTGGCTACTTTGCCTGTGCTGCCGATGACAATTTCAATGGGTCTGCGCATATGCAGTTTTTCAACGCTGTCTGGTCCGCCAGCAGGGTTCTTCTTAAACCACATTAAGCCACCATATGTGGCTGCGGTGTTATCGATGCCTGAAGGGTTTCCTGCGTAGGCTTTTTCTGCTTCGTAGGCGATTTGGTTAATTTTTTCGTCCGAGAGACTTAATGAGAGTTCTTCCGAAATAGCTCGTGCGATTGCGACGCTGCTTGCCGCTGAAGCGCCAAGGCCGCTGAAGCCTGGAAGTGTTCCCCCTATCCAGATGTCAAGCGGCGTTTTTGAATCTAAGCCCATGGCTTTTAGCATGCGTTCTATTGATTCGAGTTGTTGGAGACGTTTTTCTTCGCTGTAGCCTTTAGCGGTTTTCCGCTCGTCTTTGACGTTGATGCCTTTCGGGGCTTTTTTTACTTCTGCATCCGTTGAGGCGTCGATTGCAGATACAATACCCGGGATGCCGTGGACAACGAAGTGTTCGCCGAATAAGATTACTTTTCCATACCCAGACCCTTTACCCAAACTCTAACACCTTGGAACGTAGCTATTACACAATCAAAATAAAAACATTCGTTTACTTCACGAAAACAAGCGCCCGCCGCAAAGTCTTAAAACGTGTAGAGCAGAATGTTCACTTCCGAGCAAAAGGTCTAAGCTCAAGTTTCATATTTTGTTGGGTCTTGCACTTTCGCTTCGCTGAAAGCTTTTTTGCGGTTCACACAAGACTCGCAACGTCCACAATGTCTGTGGCCGTCCAAGTAACATGACCATGTCAATTCGAAAGGCACGCCTAACCCTTTGCCAGCCTTAATTACGTCCGCTTTCTGCTTGTTGGTGTAGGGTGCTTGTATTGTGATTTCTTGGCATGTGCCTAGTCGTGCAGCTTTCTCGAACGCTTCATAAAACTCGCGCCTGCAGTCAGGGTAGAATGGTTCATCTGAGCCTTGAGCACCATAGAAGATTTTGCCTGCCTTAACGGAAACTGCGTAAGCGACAGCGGCTGAGAGGAAGATGGCATTTCGGAATGGTACAATGATTGGGGTACTAAATTCCGCTGTAAGCGGAATGTCTTGGCTACATAGCGAAGTGACGCTGCTAAAGATTTCTTTTAGCGCTGAAAGATCAATGATTTTTATTGTTGCGCCCAGACTTTGAGCGATTTTTTGGGCGCACTCTGTTTCTTTGACCGCAATTTGGCCGTACTTGAAAGTAATAGGATAGATTGTGTAGCCTTGCTTTCTTGCCCAGTAAGCTACTGTTGCTGAGTCTAGTCCGCCACTGAGGACAACGACACATTTCTGTTTCTGCGTTATGCTTACCACCACTTGAACCTCGTATCTATTAGTCTGAATATGAAGGCGCCGATTATGTTGACAATCTGTTCGGCAATGAACAATAGCGGCAAACTGGTAATCATGGGGGTGCCAAATTGGCTAAACATAAAACTGAGGCTTACTGATGTTATGGTTGCAATGACAACGCCAGCAACAAAATAGTTATTATGGAACCATTTCGCAACGTAATACCCCACTAAACCAGCAACCACACTCATAACAGGCATAAAGATAAGGTCCCAAGGACCAACAAATTGCCCAAAAACATTACCTACAATAACGCCTATGCCGTAGCCAAATGCTAAAATCCATTTTTTAGCTATCCCCGGTCTTAGCATTCCTGCAACTCTAAATTGCTGTGGCAAGAACGATGTTGGAAGGAAAATAATTACTAATGCTGCGTACAAAGCAGCGAATATTGTTGTTAAAGCCAAATCTTTTGTTTGTATTTTCAGGTGCAATTTGCCTCCCTACTCCGGGTTTTATTTTATCGTTGGCGGAACGGGTGGGAGACTCCACTCACCCGCCAATTTCCCATAAAAGCCTATCTGTCGCCTAAAAAGCTTTAGTAAAAGCCGCTTTCTACAATCAGGTAAGTTTCGGCATTCGGCGAAATATTAATAAATCCCACGGAAATGATTAGATGTTGCTACTTCCTAGTGGATGGCATTCCGCGAAACGAAGTTTTAGGAGCAATAAAAACTATGTCACAAAATAATGCAGTTAACCAATTAGTCCTTAAAGGAACAACAACGATAGGCGTCGTCTGCAAAGATGGCGTAATCTTAGCTTCAGACACCCGGGTAACCATGGGCTTCTACGTCGCCCACAAATTCGGCAAAAAAGTCTACAAAATCGACGACCACTTAGGTATGACAATCGCTGGAACCGTCGCTGACGCACAAAGAGTCGTTGACATCTTAACCGCCAACGCGCAGCTCTACAAAGTAAACTTGAATAGGCCTATGCCAGTGAGCTCAGCCGCAAGACTTGTTGCTAACCTGCTGTTTTCTGCGCGTTATATTCCTTTGGCAACTCAGGTTCTAATTGGTGGTGTCGATGACACTGGATCGCATGTTTACAATTTGGATCCATTCGGAAGCTTAACTGAAGAAAAATCTGTTTCTACAGGTTCAGGTTCGCCGATTGCTTATGGTATTCTTGAGGACAAGTATCGTGAAGGCATGACCATTACCGAATTGCTACCGACTATTGTGAAAGCGGTTAACGCAGCGATGAAGCGTGATGTTGCAAGCGGCAACAACTACAATATAATTGTGATTGACAGCAACGGCTACAGAGAATTGTCAGCGGATGAGAAGAGCAAGCTTCTCAAAGGAAGTTAATGGCTGTGGCGCGAACCCAACAAGAGAAAGACAGAGATAAGATAGAAATAAGTCAATATATTCTGGAGAAAGTTCCGCGAGAGGCAGAGGTCACCAGGATCGAATACGAAGGACCAATGCTTGCAGTTTACACTAAAAAACCAGAAATTCTCTTAGACCAAAGTACTGTTGTTGCTGAAATCGTTGGCGTCATTCGAAAAAGAATCGTCATACGTCCAGACCCGTCGGTTCGCATACCAGAGGTCGAAGCAGAAAGAATCGCACGAGAACTCATTCCGCAAGAGGCGGAAGTAACAGACATAAATTTTGACCCAAGTCTCGGCGAAATCATAATCGAAACTAAAAAACCAGGCTTAGTTATTGGCAGAAACGGCGCCGTGCTGCAAGAAATCATCAGAAAAACCAAATGGCGCCCCCACGTTCTTAGGAGCCCACCAATTAAATCAAAGATTGTCACTCACATGCGACACTACCTTCATTCGGAGAGCAAAGAGCGAGAACGTATCTTACGAACTGTCGGCGAACGCATCTTCAGACCGAAAAGCTACGACGTCGGCGACATACGAATGACCGTTTTGGGCGGAGCCCAAGAAGTCGGACGTTCTGCATTTCTAATTAAAACTCGAGAAAGCAGTGTTCTACTAGACTGCGGCATTAACCCTGGTTCTAACAGACCTTTCGAGTCTTTTCCACGCTTTGATTCACCCGAATTCCAAATCGACTCATTAGATGCAGTAGTCATCAGTCACGCGCACCTTGACCACTGCGGCTTAGCCCCATTTCTATACAAGTACGGGTATGACGGACCAATCTACTGCTCAGCGCCAACTTCAAACTTGATGACAATGCTGCAACTTGACTATCTTGACGTTGCTAGCAAGCAGGGTGTAACGCCTTTCTACGATCAGAAGGACGTGCGCGAATGTGTCTTACATACAATCCCTCTCCGCTATGGTGTTGTCACCGATATTGCACCAGACATTCGCTTGACTCTTCATAATTCGGGTCACATTTTGGGCGGCGCGATGGTTCACCTGCACATCGGCGAAGGTTTGCATAACATCGTTTACACCAGCGACTACAAGTTTGCACGCACCATGCTTTTGGAAGCTGCGGCAACAGAATTCCCACGTATTGAAACCGTGATTACTGAGAGTACTTACGGTGGCTCGGAAGACTTTATGCCCTCCAGAGTTGAAGCTGAAGAAGCTATGACACGCGTGATTAACCAAACGCTTGAGAGAAAAGGTAAAGTTCTCATTCCAGTGCCCGCAGTCGGGCGAGCGCAAGAAATCATGCTCATAATCGATGGCTACATGAAACGCGGCTTAATGAAGGAAGCACCAGTTTTTATCGAAGGTATGATTAGCGAAGCCACAGCCATCCACACCGCGTACCCAGAATACCTCGGTAGAGAAGTCCGTCATAGCATCCTTCACGAAGAAGTTAACCCATTCCAATCAGACTATTTCACAATTGTTGAGCACCCAAGCGTGAGGCAAAGCATCATCGAAGGTGAACCATGCATTGTGCTGGCAACTTCAGGCATGCTTGAAGGCGGACCAGTAATCGAGTACTTTAAGAACTGGGCAAACGACGAGAAAAACACAATTATATTTGTCAGCTACCAAATTGAAGGCACCATGGGCAAGCGTGTTCAGAAGGGTGTCAGTGAAGTAACGATGATGGATAATGAGGGCAAAATGATTGCGTTACAGGTTAAGATGCAGAATGAATCAATTGAAGGCTTCTCAGGACACTCAGACAGACGCCAACTAGTCAATTACCTCACACATCTCAATCCTAAGCCTGAACGCATCTTTGTCGTTCACGGCGAAAAACAAAAAACTATGATATTCGCTAATTTCTTAGACAATAAAGCAGGCATCAATACAGTAGTTCCAGCAATATTGGAAACTTTTAGGCTGCTGTAGGCACAGGCTCATTTGAGACTGGAGTCGGCGTTTTTTCACGCCAAATCCTTATACTTTTTGGGCACAGGACTACTCGTTCTTCTCCTAGGCGTGCGATATCGCCGCCAGTGGATTCAGCAAACTCGTAAAGCTCATTGACGGCGCTTTTTACATCTTCAATGCTTTTGCTGGCAAGAGGTGTAACCCGCAAA
>Ga0153915_10005217_pt1 | contig 12074 bp, 5 predicted proteins | sample Opewatmetagenome_2_FD_107003 | JGI IMG/M metagenome (GOLD analysis project Ga0153915, IMG submission 107003) | Freshwater wetland microbial communities from Ohio, USA - Open water 3 Core 3 Depth 3 metaG | ecosystem: Environmental > Aquatic > Freshwater > Wetlands | place: USA: Ohio, Lake Erie...
TTCTTATGAATTTAAAAATTATTTAGAAGAACAAGGTATAGCAACTAAAGATTCTAATAATGAAAATGGTAAAGCTTGGTTAGTAGATAATGGATTAGATAGAGATTATTTTATTTTACTTAAATGGAATAAAGGTCTATCACAATTAAGAAATAAAGAACCTTACAAATTAAATGCTTCTATATTTGGAAATATTTATAGTAAAGTTTTAAAGAAAGTCTTTACCATTGATGAACTTGTTAATTTAGATACTACAGGATTGTTTGACAAAATAATTCATATATATAGATACCATGATAAATATGCTGTATCTAATTTTCCTTTTGTAAATACTACACCTAAACATTAAAACTTAAAAAAATATGGTAACAAAATTTATTTCAAGTAAAGCTATTATAGCTAGATTGTATGATGATTATAATATACAATCAGATGATTTTACTTCTAGAGTTCCTACTTGGTCTTTAAATGCTTTAAGATTAGCTAAAATTAAACAAACTTATATTTTAGAAAACTTTCGTATTCCTTTTAATGAATATAGAATAAAACTTCCTCAACAAGTTGATAGATTATATGGTGTTAAAATTAATGGAGTTAGAGCTGATTTATGTTTAAATTTAGATTTACCCGATGAACATTTTGGTCATAGTAGAGTTGCTGGTTGGTCAGGTGAAGTTTATAATCATGAAAATAATTTTCTAGAAATGTTTACAGAAGATGAAGGTGGTGCTCTACCTCATGGTTATGAAACAGGTCTGCATATTGGACAAAATAGTTATTCTGACCATGAACATGGAAGAGATAGAGACCATGCTCCTTTTCATACTTATGGACATAGAAGTCATATTCATGGACATCATGATATTCATGAACACGCTCATCATCATGATTATGAACATTCACCTGAACATGACCATCAACTTGAACATTTTAATAATCATACTTATCATAATTATAATAGAAATATAGGTGGATATAATTTTTTATTACCTGATTCTATATGTGGAATTAATTTTGATGAATTAGAATTATGTAATTTTATATATATTAAACCTTGTGTACTTTCAGATGTTAGATATAAAGTTAATAATGGTTGGATTCATACTAATATTGAAAGTGGACAAGTTGAAATAATTTGTGGTACTATTCCATATTTATATGATTATGATTTAGAACTATTATTTCCTATTGTTCCTGATGATGAAGATTTTCTTCAAATGTTAGTGGCATATTGTTTAAAGAATATTTTAATGAGAGGTTATGTACATCCTATATTAACTCTTACAGGTGGAGATGAAGTAACTAATCCTTCTAAAATGTATGATAAATATCGTGCTAGAGCTAGAAATAGCTGTAATGCTCTTTCTCCTGATGCTAAAATATCTTTAGGTAAAATATTAAACATTAATATCATTTAATTATGAAATTTAATAAAGGTTTAGATTTAGTTAATCTACCTCAAAATACAGGTACAGGAAGTTTTAGATATGCTAAAAATATAGTTTTAGATAATACTTTCCAATATCCTATAAATGAAGATGGATTTAGAAAATTGCAAACTGTTGGTTTAACTGATATAAGTATTTCAGATATAGCAGGAATAATATCTTTTGATAAAGGTTTTATTGTTTTTGCAGTTAAATCTATGTATGTATTTTTAACAAATTATACAGTTGTACCTTTAGAAAGACTTTATAAAACTATTAATTTTACTAATTTAACATTTGATATTAATTATCCTGTAAGAGGAACCATATCTTATAATACTAAAAATGAATTAATTATAATTTTTTCTAGTGGAGTTAACGGTAATTTTGAAGATAAAATTATTAATATTGAAGAATATATTAATAATTATACTTTAACTGCTGATGATGAATACTTAATAGATTTAGTTCCTAATGTTATATTTCCACAAATTACTTTAGAAGAAACAAGTGGGGCTTTAATGTCAGGTGCATATCAAGTAGCTATAGCTTATAAAACTATTGATAATACTTATACTAATTTTTCATTATTAAGTATTCCAATTTATATTATAACTGAAGAAAGACCTATAGGTTCAGTTAGTTCAAATGGTATTAAAATAAATATTGCTAATCATGATTCACATTATAATGATATGAGATTAGCTATAATATATACTACAGATAATGCATCTGTAGTTCGTTTTTTAGATACCAAAGTTAAAACAGAAGTTGATATACCTACTTTAGATAAACTTACTGTAAGTGATTTAGATTCAGTAACTATTAATAATAGTTCTTATATTAATTCTGAAACATTAACTATTAAAAATAATATTTTATATAGAGGTAATGTTAAAAGTATATACTTAGGAAATGAAACTAATAATATTGATAAATTAGCTCAACAAGTAGCTAATAATGTTATATTAGAAAATATATCATCTAATCCTGTTAAAGATATTTCTATTAATGCTAAAAATAGAGATTTAGCTCAATATACTAAATTTCAAGAAGAGGAATACTATGCTTTATATTTTACTATACTTGATAAGAAAGGTAATATTATAGGTTCATATCCTATTAGAACAACGGATGTTACAGGTCTAAGTATTGCTGACCATTCAGATGGTATAAATAAACTTTATATTATACCTAAAGATGAATATACTTTTCATGGTATGGACTATTGGAATATGTATTTAGAAAATAATATTAAAGTTACACTTCCTGCAAATTATAATACTATACTTAATGCAATACCTATTGTTGGTGGATGGTGTATTCATAGAGCTATTAGAACTTTTGGTAATAGTAGAATTATTAATCAAGGATTAGTTAAACAAAATTTTGCTAATTATATACAAAATAATACTGCTTATATAATAGATTATGATTTTTTTAGTAATCCTACTAAACAAGCTAATGCAGGAGTTAGATATTATAGCTTTGAAGATTTATTTAATAAGTCACAAAATTATAAAAATTATAGTCTACAAATTATGGCTAATTTACATTCTCAATCTCCTATTAATAATAGTGGTTGGTTAAATGTTACTGCTAATTATGAATTAACACCAGGTCGTCAATATAGTCCTTTATGTGTTAATTATTATAATATTAATCATGTTGGTTCAAGTATTAATTCAAATGTATATTTAGATTATAATGATGTTTTTAGTTTAAATGCAGGAGCAGAATATACAAATGTTCTTATTACAGATTTTCCTGTACCTTATTTAGATTATAATGTTGCTGCTTTTAATAAATTTAGTGAAAGTTATATTATGAGTATAGCTAATGTTATTAGATTTGGAGCAGATTATTATGCAGATATTTATAATCAGGAATTAGCATTATGCTCTACTATACAAAGTATGGATATAGATAAAGTATTGTCTTATGGTGACACTTTTCCTTGTATATATCAAGTTAATACATTATTAGATGATTTAGTTAGGTGGAATGGTGCTGAAGATAGTAATGGCAATTTTATACAATCTTTACATACAGGTAGTTGGAATGTAGATTATTTTGATACAGACCCTCAAATTAGAGAGTTAACTACTTTTTTAGATGTAAATTATAATTTTACCACTTTTAATAAACAAGTTTCAACTAGATTTATAGTTGAATCAAAATATAATATTAAAGCTGCTATTTTAGATAATAATATAACTAAAGAATCTATATATGAGTATGATAATATTAAAGATAATTATTCTAAAGCTTTCAATTTACAATCTACACAAAATGTAGTAACTACTTATGATGCTTCTATTGAAAGAAGAACGTATCAATATATTTATTCTAGTAGAATTATTAAATCTACTAAAACTAATTTAGAATCTGATATTCTTAATTGGAGAAGATTTAATGTAGCTGATTATTATGATATGCCTTATTCTAAACGTTCTATTATTGCATTACATTCTACATATAAAGATTTATATATTCAACAAGAATTATGTCTTTCTAAAGCTTCTATAAAAGATGTTATTAGTGTTGTAGATGGAACTACATATGTTGGTAGTGGAGAATTATTTGATAGACAACCTGAAGAAGTTATTCCTACACCTTATGGTTATATAGGCTGTGAAAGTTATTTTAATACTACATTTTGTGATATAGGATTATTTATAATTGAAATAAACAATCTAAAATATTTCATATAGAGGATGATAAAATAAGTTTGATTACTGATATTAATGAAGAATATTTTATTAATAAGTTAAAAGGTACTAATCCTTTTACAAATCATGGTTGTTTTATTACTTATGATGCTAATAGAAAACGTGTATTGTTAACTTGTAATGATAGTAATTTAACCTTAAGTTATTATCCTCAAATTAAAAATTGGTTTGCTTTTCATGATTACATTCCTACTTATGGAATATATACTAGAGATAATACATTTTATTTAAAAGGAACTAAATTTTATACTTATACAAAATATAACAAATGTTTATTTTTTGAAGTTACAGTTGATTTAGTTACTAATACTCCTATTAGTCAATCTATAATATCTGTAAATATAAATGATAAACCTAGTGATAATAAAAAGTTTAATTGTGTACTTTGGGATAGTAAATTTGATATAGATAATGTTGAAATATATGATAAAACTTATGATAAATTATTTGTTCATAATGATTCTCAATGTACTAAACTTGTAGATATTAATGTAGATGGAGAATGGTTTGATTCTAAAAGTGGAGTTATAAAAAGAGAACTTTGGATGTTTAATGATGTTTTTGATTATGTTATAGATAATAAACTTCCATTTATAACTGATTATATTACATTTATAAATACGAACTTCAATTTAAACAAGGAATGGTTTGATAAGTCAAAATTTATAGGTACATTTGTCTGTATAACGTACATCTTTAATAATTGGTACTATACAGCCAAAGGAGATAATAAGACTGCTACGCCTACGCTAACAAGCAATAAACAGGCTGAAATATTATTAAAAGATTTATATATTAATACTATACCTGATAACAGATAAAATATTATGGCTAAAAAACTTGTTAAAAAAATTCGTACTATTTCTGATGAAGAAATAAATATGATTAGAGTTGCTCAAGGTAGACATCCATTAACTATTAAAAAATTTACTAATCCTGATATATCACCTTTAAGAAATATAGAATTAGAAGATAATAGAACTATTAGAGCAACAAGTGGTAAACCTATAAATCCTAATATTGATTTAAAAAGAGGAACTTATAATGGTACGATTATAAATAAAATTATAGAAGCTGCTAAGAAACAAAATTATGACCCTTATACAGCTATTGCTGTAAGTTTAGTTGAAAGTAATTTAGGTAAAGCTGATGAAAATTTAGGTCATACTCTATATAAAGGTAAAGGAGCTGTTTCTTCTAATAATGCAGAAGATAATATGATTCTTATGCTAAAAGAAAAAGCGTTAGAAGCTAAAAATAAAGGTTTTACATCTGAAGAACATGAACTTCAATTTTATAATGGAACAGGAGTTATACATCCTAATACAGAATCTAGATATTATAAAAATAAACCTAATAAAAAGTTTTATGGTGTAGATGTTACAAAAGGAGTAAAATTATTAGATACCCCATTATACGGTAAAGAGGTTTTAGATATAAGAGAAAACATTATTAAAAAAAATAAAGATATTAAATCTTTAGTTGAATCTACAAATATTGAACCTAGTATTCCTGATTTAATAAAAAAACCTTCTAAGATAAGTAATAGTAGACTTACTTATGATACTATAAAACCTATTAAATTACATCCTAATTTAATTATTAATCCATTAAATGATATGAATAACAAAATTGATTATGCTTGTGGAGGTTCTAAGAAACCAAAACATTTTCTCGGTGCTTTAAGTACTGGTATATCTATTGTTGGTTCTTTATATAATATGAATAAACAAACTGAAGCTACTAATGAAGCTTTAGAACAACAAAAAAAACGTGAACAATTAGCTATTCAAGACCAACAAGAAGTTTATGATATTAATCATAAAAACTTTAATGAATTTGCTCCTATGTCTAGTTATTATGCTACAGGAGGAAATGCTGTAAAACCTATAACTGAAGATTTATCTATAGCTTTTGGAGCTACACATAATGAACAAAATCCTAATGGTACAGGTACAGGAGTTGATTATAAAGGAGCAGAAGTTGAAGGTGGAGGTATAAAAGGTAATCAAGCTGGTGAAGTAATTAAACATGAAAATGATAAAGACTTTATATTTAGCGATAGACTTAGATTTAATGATAAACTAACTTTCGCTGATGTAGCTCAAACTTTAACTAAAAATAAAGCTATGGTACAAAGAACTATTGGTTTAGGTTTAAAAGATATTGAAACTCTAAACAATGATATTAATAAATCAGAAAGTATTGTTAAAGGTAATACTATTAAACGTAACATTGATAAAAAGAAATATAAAATTAAAGGTTTAGAACAAAGTATTTCTGAAATTGATAATGATGTTGAAAAACTTAAACAAAGTCAATTGGAATATGGTAAAGCTATGGGATTGTATAATGAAGATGGTACTCCTAAAGATACTGAAAATGTTCCTGATGCAGGTCAAACATTTGCTGTTGGTGGTAAAAAGAAATATAGTGTTGCAGGTTATAATTATGATTATGATGCAGGTGAATTAAATGAACTTGCTGTATTAGGTAAAAATGATTATAAACGAAAACAAATTAGTGATTTAAATTATTTAAATCTTAATAGTTTTACTCTAAATGAAAATCTTCCTCAACTTAAAGGTATTACTATTCCTAGTACTACAGTACCTTCTACAGCTACCCCTGATGAAAATAAAAATATAATGACTGATAAAGATACTGATAAAGATACTGATAAAGATAAGGGTTCTAAACCTAACAATAAATTATCTACTCAAACAGGTTTAGGTTTATTAAATACAGGTATAAATTTTGTAAGTAATTTAGTATCTGCTAGAAATGCTGAAAGATTAAGTGTAGATAAAACATTTAATGTTGTACCTGAAAGAATTAAAAATGTTAGATTGGATAGTGATAGAATGTTAGTGGAAGATGCTTATACAAGTTCTGTTGATTATGTAGAAAATAATATGGCTAATCCTCAAGTAGCTGCTACTATGGCACAAAATGCTAAAAATAATGCTATTAAGAATTATGGTCAAGTTAATGAAAAAGAATCTATATTGAATACTAATATTGATGCTCAAAATTCTCAAACAGGACTTCATGCAGATATGTTTAATGCTCAAATGAATACAGCTTATCAACAAAGATGGTTAACTAAATCATTAAACGATATTAAAGGTCGTCAAGGTGTTACTGCTGCTCTACTTTCTGATTTACAAAGTGTTTATAAACAAAATCTTGAAGATAATAAAGAACAACAAGAACTAGCTTTAATTAGAGCAAAAAATCCTACATCTGTTAATACTGAAATAGGTCTTACTAAATATGGAGTTTCATATAACGATATTAATGGTATGAAAACTAATCCTGATATGGCTTATCAATACTTATTAGATAAAGGTGTTCCTGATGAACAAATAGATACTATATTATCTATTTATGGTATAACAAAACCTATTGGTAAAACTACTAACGCTAAAGGTGGTTATTTTGCTACAGGAGGTAGTAAGTCTGTAAATTTTAATTCAGGTATGGATATTAATAGTGCAATGAAACAATCATTGTCTTTTTTAACTCCTAGAGAAAGTACAGATACTTTTTCCATACCTAAAGCTAAAGTATCTGCCAATGTTGAAGATGAAAACTTTGATGATGGAGTAGATGAAACTACTCTAGATATGTTTCCTACTTTAGATATGGGTAAAAGAAAAACAATTAAACTTGCTAGTAAAGCTATAAAAGAAACTTCAGATTCGTCTGAGGTTTCTCCTACTTTACAGAACTTTACTAAACTACTTAAAGAAGAAGGAATAGATACTAGAATTACTTCAGGATATAAACCTGGAAAAGGTTCTAGACATGGTAGAGGTTTAGCTATGGATATTATACCTAGAAATGTTTCTTTTGATGAAATGTACACTAAGATTAGAACTAGTCCTAAATTATCAAGATATGCTAAAGAAAATCAAATAGGATTTATTGATGAAAGTGACCCTAGAGTTTTAAAACGTACAGGTGGTACAGGTGCTCATGCTCATATGTCAATAGGTGAAGATATGGCACAAGATTTTTGGAAACCTGAAATGAATCAAGGAAATAAATATACAAGTAATTTTTATAAAAAACATCATATAAATTAATTTATTATGGCTGAAAATATATCAGAAATTGGTAATATAGCAATTATATCAGGTATTCCAGATAGAGTTGCTGCTCCTATTGAAAGAATAGATGCTACAAGTAGTGAACTTACACAACGTTATTATCAACATAAACAAGCTTTCGGTGCTACTAATACAGCTTTAGCTAATATGCCTAGAATTAATGGTGATGTTGCAGGTGAAGAAATTATTCAAGGTGCTTCTAAATATGTTAATGATGAATTTAAATCTGTAATAGATAGTGATAATTGGCAACATGCAGAAGAAAAAGTATTAACTGTTGCTAATAAACTTTCTACAGATGAAGGTCTTAAAACAGTTAGTTATAATACTGCTGCAATTAAATCATCTAATGAAGCTATTGATGGTAATGAAAAACTTGCTGAAAAATATAAACAAGGTTGGAAAAGTTTAAATCAAAATATGTTTATTGAAGGTGGTGGCAGTAAAGATGAAAAAGGTAACTTTAGAAAGTTTAGTCCTTTAATGCCTAAAACTGATATGGATGTTTTTCAATATGTTAAAGATTTCGATAGCATAGTTTCTAAAATGAAAGCTTCTAAAAGTTATTTTCAAACAGGTATTCATGAATTTACTCCTACTAATATAAAAGCTTTTGCTGCTGGTGATGAAAAAGTTGAAGCAATGTTAACTCAAATGTATGATGAAAAAATTAGTATAACTGAATTAACAGATGAAAAATTAGAACAATCTATAACTAATAGATTAAAAGCCAATCCTATATTTGGAAGTACTGTACAAGAAGTTAATATGATGGAACATTATATGGCTACAGGAAGAAAAACTGCAAATAATGAAGACTTTACTAATTTATTAAATGATTATAAATCTGATAGTACTACTCGTTCATTAATACTTCAAAATTCTGGATATGCTAGTAAACTAGAAGCTATAAATACTAATTATAATCAACAATTAGCTAGTGGTGATACTAATGCCCAACGTAATAGAACAGCTTCTATCAATGCTTTAAATTCTAATGTTGATAGATATATAGAAGAAGGTAAACAAAATTTAACTAAACTATTAAAAAATAAAGATGGTAGTTGGAATGATGCTAAAGCTAATTCTGTAGTTATGGCTGTTAAAAATCAACAATTAACCAATAATGTTATATCTACTGCTACAGCTTATTCTTATTCTGAAAAAGATAGTGATAGAGAATATTTAGATAATTGGTTCGGTCAAGAATATCTAAGAAAAGCTTTAGATAAAGAAGATGAAATTGCTTATCCTACAACTAGTACAGAAGGAGTTGCTACAGCTGAAACAGTATTGAATGAAGATGCTATGAATATTGATTCACAAGAATCTGTTGAACAATTAAAAACTATAGCTGATAATAATCCTACTGATGAAAATATACAAGCTTATCAAACTGCTAAAGGACATTTGAATACTAAAATTGAAGTTTTAAAACAAACTTACAATAATATGAGTCCTGAAGCTAAAAAAGAAGCTATTGCCGAAGCCGCATCTATACATCCTACTAGAGCTTTTAGTCAAAGTTCTACAGCTATTATAAGAAGTGGTATGGATAATATTTTTGATAAATCTAGAATGTTAAATAAACCTTTTGGAAGTAGTAAAACTTATAGAGATATTCAAACTGAATATTATACAAAATACAATCCTAATAAACCTAATGAATTACCCAAAGATTTTAATGCTTCAATGTATTTAACAGATAAAATTACAGTTGATGATTTATTAAATTTAACAGATGATGAAATTATAAATAAATATGATACTAAAAAAGTATTATCTAACCCTGTTAAACAAAATGATGGTAATTATGATAATATTAAATATTTTAAAGAAGGTCTTAAAGGTGCTAGAGATTATATGACTAAAGCTATTATTAAACAATCAGGTGGTTCATTAAATTATACTACTAATATACAAGCTATTAATCATTATGGTAAAGAATCTCCAATAACTACTTTAGCTTATGATGCTATGAGAGATGCTTTATTTACTGGTAATACTACTTTCTTAATGGATAGTGAAGATATAAAAGCTAATGCTAAAATACTTCCTAAATATTTAGATGAAATAGGATTTAACTATAAAGGTAGTAATGGTAAAGGTGATGCTGATGTTAATTTTAATGCTAAGGATAGAGTTGAAATTAAAATGTTAGATGCTAAAGATTATGTTATTACAGATGGTGGTATTCCTTTTATGGCTACATATAATGGAGAATTTCCTGATGAAAAAGGTAATAATAAAGACCAAACAGGACTTAAACAAGTTTATGCTGTATATCATGGTGGTAGTCCTGCTGTTGATGCTTCACTTAAAGAAACAGCTATAAAACTTTATCAACAAAATAAAAGTGGAAAATATCCTGTTTTAGCTAGTAATAATTTAAATACTATATTTTCTATATCTCGTATGTTTGGATATAAAAATGAAATAGAACTTAAATCTCCTGATGGTAAAACTATTAAAAAAACTAATTTAAGTCCTTTCTTACATATACAAGAAAGAGATATGAAAATTAATCCTAAAAAAGTAACTTCTTTTTATGTAGGGGATAAACATTTAACAATTCAATATTCCAATCCTGGTAACCCTTCTAGTTCTTATGTAGTTAGAGGTTTAGGTCAAGATTTAATTATAAAAAATATACAAGATTTGGCTATAGCATTAGGAGCTAAAAATGGTTCATTAGGAGATATAGATTTAAGTTTATATGTATTAAATTCACTTAATGACATAAATAAATAATATTATGGATAATTTATTTACAGCCAAAGATATAATAGTAGATAATATAGATATAGCTCAAACACCTGAAATTAAATCTTCAGGTGTTTTTTCAGCTAAAGATATAGAACCTTTTATAAAAAATGACCCTTCAAAAGGAGATAGTAAAAGTGTAGCAGATTTAACATATACTGTACCCTATCAAAAAAGTTTTGAAAATCTTAAAGGTAATCCTTTAATTACACCTAGTAATTTAAAAGCAACTAATGAACAAATTGCTTCTGAACAGAGTGGTTGGGATTTAACTAAATCTGTTACAAACAGAGCTATATTTGGTGAAATTATAGGTGGTACTATAGAAGGTCTTGGTACTGTTATGGGATGGGCTACAGGAGATTTAAAAAATCGTATTGAAGGAACTGAAGATGCTTTTAGTAGAAATTTCTTAGAAGAACTTGGAGCTGGTATTCAAGAATCTGTTAGAGATGATAATCCTATATATTTAACTCAAAATGCTCAAAATAATTTAGCCTTAGATGATGCTACATGGTGGGCTAATTTAATTCCTAGTGTTGCTTCTGCTTTATCTATGTTAATACCTGCAACAGGTGTAGCTAAAGGTTTAGGATTAGTTGGTAAATTAGGTGAAGCTGGATTAGCTGCTCGTGGTATAGGTAAAGCTGGAAAAATTATGGAAGCTACAGGTAAAAGTGCTTGGGAAGCTACTACTATGCTTAATCGTGCTAGAGCTATTAAAGGTGTTACTACTCCTATGACATTTGCTACTCAAATATTAGCTCCTGCAATTGTTTCTAGAAACTTAGATAGTACTCGTGAAGCTTTAAATAGATATACTACTACATATGAAACTTTAAAAGAAACATATGATGATGCTACAGCTAAACGTATGGCTGGTGAAGCTGCTCATTATGGATATTTAACTTCTCATGCTAATTTAGCATTTGATATAATTGAATGGACAGCTTTATTTAAAATGACTAATAATATATCTAAAGCTGTTAAAGGTAGAGTTGCTAATTCATTATTAGATAGAACTGCTATACAAGAAA
>Ga0153915_10005218_pt1 | contig 12074 bp, 8 predicted proteins | sample Opewatmetagenome_2_FD_107003 | JGI IMG/M metagenome (GOLD analysis project Ga0153915, IMG submission 107003) | Freshwater wetland microbial communities from Ohio, USA - Open water 3 Core 3 Depth 3 metaG | ecosystem: Environmental > Aquatic > Freshwater > Wetlands | place: USA: Ohio, Lake Erie...
AGGCCATGCATCCCCTGGCAATGCTGGCGGTCGGCATGTACGAGGAATACTTGCCCCCGCAAAACGGCGCTCCCGTTCGGCTTGTCGTCCCCTGGAAATACGGCTTCAAGAGCATCAAGTCCATTGTCCGGATCCGTTTCACGGACAAGATGCCCAAGAGCGCCTGGATGAAAGCCCGGCCCGAGGAGTACGGCTTCTACGCCAACGTAAACCCCTTCGTCTCCCATCCCCGCTGGAGCCAGGCGACCGAGCGCCGGATCGGTGAAGACGGGAAACGGAAAACCCTGATCTTCAACGGGTACGAAGCCGAGGTAGCGAGCCTCTACGCCGGGATGAACCTGAAGCGCAATTATTAGGCCGCTCTTGTTGCGGCCAAGGAGATAGTCCCTTGAAAAGTGCTCAGGTCGTTTCTGGTGTTGCCGCATTTTTGCTGGTCGCATCCTTTGCGGCCTGCAAAAAGGAATCCTCACCTCAACAGCCATCGGCAGAAGCGGTGGCGGCCCGGGTCACGGCGATGGCAGATGAATATATCAAAGAGGTGATCTCCCGTTTCCCCGAACGGGCCGCATTCATGGGCCTAGCTGATGCCCCCCAGGACCGGCTGACCGACAATTCCCTCGAGGCCCTCCGGGCCTGGCAAGAGATCGAAGACCGCTGGGCGGCGGAACTCTCCAAGATTAACGCTTCCTCTCTCTGGGGGCGACAGGATTGGCTGACCTTCGGCTGCTTGCGCGAGATCGTCGAGGCCTCACGGGCTGAGAGGATCGCCCGGTCGGAGCTCTGGCCGGTCAACCATATGTACGGCTGGCAGGCGGTGTTCGCCCGGCTGGCCTCAATCCAGCCCGTCGGGACAGCGGAGAAACGCGCTCAGACTTTGACCCGCTGGCAGTTGGTGCCGCGGTACCTCGATACCGAGATCTTAAACCTCAGGGAGGGGCTGAGACTCGGCTATACGGCTCCGAAGCTGACCGTCCGTCTGGTTATCGGCCAGCTCGACGCCCTCCTCCAAGCGCCCATCGGGAGCTCGCCTTTCTTCAGCCCGGCGGCGCGGGACGAAACTCCCGAATTCCGGGAGGTCTGGCAGAAGCTCATTTCCGATGAGATCAATCCGGCCATCCGCCGCTACCGCGATTTCCTGGACAAAGAGTACCTGGCCGGGGCTCGCGACTCGATCGGCATCTCCGCCCTGCCCAACGGTTCCGAGATCTACCGCGTGCTCTTCCGTTCGATGACAACGCTCGACCGCCCGGCCGAAGAAACGTTCCGGCTCGGCCAAGAGGCCGTTCGAAAGTATGAGGCTGAGGCCGCCTCTATCGGCCGGGAGATTGCCGGGAACTCGGACCTGGCCGCAATCCGCGCCAAGATCACGTCCGACCCGGCGAACTATTTTAAAACCGGCGAAGAGCTTCTAGCTTTCACCCGCGACGCCATCGAGAGGGCCCGTCAGGCTCTGCCCCAGTGGTTCCTTACTATCCCCAAGGCAGACATCATCATAGAGCCCATCCCGGACTTCCTGGAAAAAACCGCTTCGAGCGGCTATGAACCTCCCGCGGCCGACGGCAGCCGTCCGGGCACATTCTTGATCAACCTCTACCAGCCGGAGAAACAGAAGCGGTCATCGGCTGAGATAACCGCCTTCCACGAGACCTACCCCGGCCACCATTTCCAGATTTCCATGGCTTCTGAGATGCCGGTCGGACACCTGATTACTCAGCTTCCCGTAAGCGGCGGGTACATCGAAGGCTGGGCCCGCTACTCGGAGGCGCTGGCTGAGGAGATGGGCCTTTATTTGTCAGCCTACTCTCGGATCGCACGGCGGCTCTGGCCCGCCCACGGCATGGTCGTCGATCCGGGCATCCATGTCTTGGGATGGACGAGGCAGCAGGCGATTGACTTTGTCTTCGCCACAGGATCCTTTTCCGAGCACGCCGCCGAGTCGCTCATAGACCGAGTCATCGCTATGCCGGCCCAGCTCACCTGCTACGATACCGGGGCGCTTGAATTCTTCGCCCTGCGGAAGAAGGCCGAGGAGGCCCTGGGACCGAAGTTCGATATCAAGGCCTTTCACGACCAGCTCTTGAAATACGGGTCGGTGACCCTGCCGATGCTCAGGGAGATCATCGAGCACTGGATAACTGAAACACGGGCAAGCCATTGAAGCGCTGGAACGGCTGGGGAAGCGACGATATCGACTATTCGGTTCCCCCGTCGGCACGGGCCTATCTCAGCGAAGCCCTGGGCCGGCCCCAGCCCGGTCCCTCGGCTCCGCTTGAAAGCATCCTCATGCGCGTCCCGGCTTCCCGCCTTCCCCATCACCCCCTTATCAGCAGCGACCCGGAAAAACGGCTCAGATACGCCCGCGGGCAATCGCTGCCGGATTGGATCGCTCTCCGGTTCGGCACCCTTGACCGTTTTCCCGATGGCATAGCCATTCCTTACTCCGAAGAGGAAGCGACGCAGATCCTCGCTTTCGCCAAGGAGACAGGAACCTGGCTCATTCCCTACGGAGGCGGAACAAGTGTGGTCGGGCACATCAACCCCCCTCCCGACGATCATCCCTTCTTGACCGTAAGCCTGGAGAAGATGCGGCGGATGTCCAAGCTGGATGAAACGAGCCGCATCGCCGCCTTCGAGGCCGGAGTGACCGGTCCCCATCTCGAAGCCCAGCTCCGCGCCCGGGGCTTTACGCTCGGTCACTTTCCCCAGTCCTTTGAGTTCTCCACCCTGGGCGGGTGGGTCGCGACCCGGTCCAGCGGACAGCAGTCCCTCTATTACGGCCGCATCGAGGACCTCTTCGCCGGCGGAAGGATGATCACACCCGCCGGGAACCTCGAGATGCCGCCCTTCCCGGCGAGCGCCGCCGGGCCGGACCTGCGCCAGACCGTGCTCGGCTCCGAGGGCCGGCTGGGGATCATCACGAACGCCTTCGTGAGGGTAAGTCCGGTCCCGCAGCTGGAGAGGTTCCATGGGATCTTTTTCCCGAGCTTCGACCAGGGGGTCGCTGCGGTCAAAGAGGTGGTGCAGTCGAGGCTCCAGGTCTCGATGCTCCGCCTGAGCGACAGCCTGGAAACGGACACCAGCCTGGTCCTCACTGGGAACGAGCGCACGATCCGGCTGCTCAACGGCCTGCTGAGGGTCCGCGGCCTCAAGGAGAGGGACGAAAAATGCATGCTCTTCCTGGGCATTACCAGAGCCCGCGGGCTGGCCAGGAAGACCCGCCGGATCGCCCTGGAGATCGTCCGCGAGCACGGCGGCATTCACGTCGGCCGCAAGATGGGCAGCGAGTGGCGGAAGAGCCGGTTCAAAACGCCTTATCTCCGGAATACGCTTTGGGATATCGGCTATGCCGTCGACACTCTGGAAACGGCCTTGTCCTGGACCGAGCTTGCGCCCGCAACGGAAGCCGTGTTGACGGCGCTCCGGAAAGGCCTCGAGGACAGAGGGGAACGGGTCCTTGCCTTCAGCCACATTTCCCACGTCTACCCGACGGGGGCCAGCATCTATGTCACCTACCTCTTCCGTCTGGCGAAGAACGCCGAGGAAACCCTATCGCGCTGGCACAAACTCAAGGCGGCGGCCAGTGAGGCCATCGTCGCTCACGGGGGAACGATCTCCCATCAACACGGCATCGGGCTTGACCACCAGCCCTGGATGGGGGCAGAAAAAGGGCCTCTCGGTCTCCAATCCCTGGCCGCTCTGGCTCGAGCCTTTGACCCGCAGGGAATCATGAACCCGGGAAAACTCTTCGGGAGCTCGGCCTCAAAATGATCACGGCCGGCAGAGAATACCGATCGCCCTGGGAGCCAGGCTGGCGGGAGGAGGCACGGGCACGGCTTGAAGACGACTGGGATCTCATCATCGTCGGCGGAGGCATCACCGGTGCCGGCATCCTGGCGCTCGCGGCCCGATGCGGTCTTCGGACCCTCCTCCTTGAAAAAGCGGATTTTGCCTCGGGCACGTCCAGCCGTTCCTCGAAAATGGTCCACGGGGGGCTCCGCTACTTAAAAAAAATGCACATCAAGCTGACCTGGGAGAGTGTCAGGGAGCGCCAGCGGCTGCTGGCCTCGGCACCCGGCCTGGTCGACCCGCTCGGGTTCCTCTATCCGATCTACGAGGGCGAGCATCCGAGTCCCTGGGTGATGGGCATAGGACTTGGTATCTACACGCGCCTCTCCCCGGACGCAGGCGATTACCAGCGGCTCGACGAAGTCGACATCGGATTGCTGGCTCCCGGGTTAAGAACAAACGGCCTCGAGCGGGGCTATCGCTACCTGGATGCGCAGACGGATGATGCGCGGCTGGTCCTGCGGGTCCTGCATGATGGGCTTAGGGCCGGCCAAGGCCGATGCCTCGCTCTGAACTATACCGCGGCCGCCGCCCTGTTGAAGGATGGGGACGAAGTCTCCGGAGTGGCGGTGCGTGATGAAGAGACCGGCACAACGGCCGAGGCCAGAGCCCGCCTGGTGATCAACGCGGCCGGGGTTTGGGCCGATGAGCTTCGCCGGGAGGTCGGCGGAGCCAGGCGGCTGCGGCCTCTGCGCGGAAGTCATCTGTATTTCAGCTTGGACCGGTTTCCCGTCTACCAGGCGATAGCTTTCAGCCATCCGGACGACGGCCGGCCGGTCTTTGTCTACCCGTGGGAGGGGGTGGCACTGGTGGGAACGACGGATGTGGACCACAACCTGCCTCTTAACGTGGAGGCGGCCATCTCGGCCGCGGAGGCGGACTATCTCCTCCGTGCCGTGCAGGCTTATTTCCCCACGCTGGAGCTGACGAAAGACGACGTTCTCACCACGCAGGCCGGGATCCGGCCCATCGTCGATACGGGAAGAGCCGACCCCTCAGCCGAAAGCCGCGACCATGTCGTCTGGGCGGAGGGCGGTCTCCTGACCGTAACCGGGGGCAAGCTCACCACGTTCCGGCTGATCGCGATGGATGCCCTCCGCGAAGCGCACCGCCTTCGGCCGGAAATCCCGGAACCGGATTTTGAAGCGCGGGTCCTGGAGACGTTCGACCCTGAATGGAAGATCCCCGGCCTTGAGCCGGAGGCGGCCCGGCGTTTTTGGGGGCGCTATGGAGAGGCCGCCCCCTGCCTTGCCGCCCGCTTCCCTGACCTTCTTCGCAGGATCCCCGGAACTCCCTATCTTTGGGCCGAGGTGGCTTGGGCGGCTGGGCATGAGCCCGTCCGCCACCTCGATGATCTGCTCCTGCGCTGTTTCCGGTTCGGGATCCTCCTTTCCGACGGGGGGCAAAGCCTGCTTCCCAAGATCGAGCCGCTGCTTAAAGAAAGCCTCGGCTGGACGGAAGAACGCTGGAGCGAGGAGGCCCGACGCTACCCGAATCTCTGCCGGGCGGCCCACGGCTTTCCAAAGGAATGGACCGATGCGCACTCTCGTCATAGTTAATCCAAACGCCTGCGGCGGGAATGCTTTGGCCATCTATAAAAGTATCGAGGGCCGGATGGCCGGCTGGTTTGGTGACCTGACGGTCGCCATCAGCGAAAAGCCCGAGGATGTGGGCCGGCACGTCGATGCCGCGGCTCAAGTTGGGCTCGACCTGGTGATTGCCGTGGGCGGTGACGGGACCAACCACAGCGTGGTCAACGCCCTGGCCGAAAGGCCGGGTCTGGCGGCTGCTTTCGGCAGCCTGCCCGTCGGAACGGGCACCGACTGGTCGAGGGCGCTGGAGGTCCCCCCGGACCCCAAGGCGGCCGTGGACTGGCTGGTGCGGGCGCGGCCGGTCCTTTGCGACCTGGGAAAAGTTGAATACCTGGATATGCAAAAAGGCGGCCGCCCGGCCAAACGGTTCTTCCTCAACATATCGAGCGCGGGCGTAAGCGGCGATATCGTGGCCCGGGTGAACCGACTGCGCCGGAGGACCTCCTTGACCTTTCTGCGCACGACTGTCGCCGCTCTGTTCAAGTACAGGCCGCAGCGGATCACCGTAGAATGCAACGGCTCTGGATTCTACGAAGGGCCCAGCTATCTCTTGGCCGTGGCCAACGGCCGGTTCTTTGGGAGAGGAATGTGGGTGGCGCCTAACGCTCTGATCGATGACGGGCTGTTCGATGTTGTGCTCGTTGAGGGCATGCCCCGCCGCCGCATCCTCCTGGCCCTGCGTACCGTCTTCAGCGGCCGCCATCTCCTGCGGAAGGATGTCCATCACAGGACCGCCGCCTCTGTCCGGGTGCATTCGGCAGACGGGCCTCTCAGCCTGGAATTCGACGGCGAAGAAGGCCGGGGTCAGGACCTGCAATATACGGTTTCACCCGGCGCGCTGAAAGTCCTCATGCCGCCCTCCACGGCCAGGATTCTCAGTACGTCCGCCGCTCCACGAGGACCCACTACAGGCGCCACAGATAGGAAGCCTTGAAGAAAATCGTGCCGCCGGCCAGCGCTGTACCAGACCACGTCCACGGTGTAATCTTCTTTACTGTTGGCGCCGGAGGAGAGGTGGAGGCTGAGGCAGGTCCCGCCAAAAAAAGGGCGGCGGTCAGAAGTGAGAGGAAGGGTTCGTGCTTCTTTTCGCGCCTCGCCCTTCGGGTCAATTAAGTATATTTGCCCCCAAAAAACAAGCCTCTCCTGGCCCCGGCTTTGAGGCGCATCATCCGGTCCGGGGAGGTTGAAGGGGCTAAAAACGTGTGGTATAACGGAGCCAGAGAAAAACCGCGCGGGGAAAGGAGCACCAGAGGATGGCCGAAAAAAAGCGCGACAAGCCGAAGGCCGTTATCGTCTTGGCCATGCATGGGGCTCCCCCGCTCGACTTCCCCGCGGACGAAAAGCTCGAGTTCATGGGGCTTCACTCCCAGCTTGGGCATGAAGCCGGCCCGGGCGCGAGCGCTCAAAAGCTCCGCTATGAACTATTAGAGGGCAAAATGCGCGCCTGGCCCCGGACCGGCCAGAACGACCCCTTTTATGCCGGTTCCCAGGAGCTCGCCCGGCACCTGCGGCAGGAATCGGGTCTTGAAGTTATCGTCGGGTTCAACGAGTTCTGCGCCCCGAACCTGGACGAGGCCTTTGAGCGGGCCGCCGCCAGAGGAGCCGGTAAGCTCATCGTCTTGACTCCCATGATGACGCGAGGAGGGGAACATTCGGCCATGGACATCCCGGAGGCCATCCGCCGGGCTCAGAATAAGTTCCCCGGCCAGAAGATCGTTTACGCCTGGCCTTTCCCGAGCGAGGATATCGCCCGCTTCTTGGCCTCCCAGATCACCCGCTTCCTTTAAGACGGCGGGAATACACATTTCGCTCCCGAGGATGAATCAAGAAATCCTCTCGGCCTTCTTTTTTAGCAGCGGCGAGGGGCAGTGGAGGAGAAACCCGTATGAGGAATGAGGGGGCATGGTTTCTCGACCGGAGGGAGAGAAGAGCGAACGACGAATCGGAGCACGCGGGTCCTCGAGCCCATACCCCGAGCCTCACCAATTTTTGGCTTTTTGAGGTTCCATCCGGCGGAGGTCCAACCCCTGCTCGAAGGCGCCGATGCGGTAGAGACAGATCTCGCGAAGGGACGACGGGTGGTGCAGAACCTCGGACAGCGACTGCACACCCACCGCCCAGACACCCCCTCCTCTGACGACGACGACCTTGTAGTCGTGGAGCAGGCGCACGAGTTCGGCTGTCTCCGTCGTTGCCAGGACCACTGGGATAGCCAGATGAATGAAGCTTCCCTCGGCGTCGATAGGGATGATGCGCGCGAGCGGCCTCTCCTCTCCCGGATAGATGAAATGGGCCTGCGCCTCCGCCTCCGGCACATAGCAGTGCATGACAGTCTGGAAGTCGCTGGCCGCATAGATCCGCTTATGCATCCCCAGCTCTGGGGAATCCCCATCCTCGTCCTCGAGGGGAAGCCTCCGCAGAGGGCCGCCGATCTCGCGGGGCATCGACGCCTTCGGCGCGTACAGCATGTCGGCGACGCCGCGAACGGACATCGAGCCCGTATGAAAAGGGGAAAGCCGGGATTCGAAGATCCTCGCTCCCGCTTTGGCAAATTCACGGAGGATCTCGGTTTCCTCCCGGAATTCGCAGATGCCATCGTCATCGATCGTATATTCGGGCGGGCGGTAGGAAAACGCTTCCTGAGGCGCGCTCTGGATCCTCTGTCGCAACCCCTCGACGTCGACTTGGAGCCGTTTCAAGAGGCGGACGACATAGCCTGCGTTGTTGGCGATGCAGACCCGGAAGAAGGCCTCCTTGAGCGTCCTCCCTTTGGCGAAGGTGCCATGGGCCTGGATGACCGTGGCCGGGTGCTTGGCCAGCCGTTCCGGGATGACCCGGGCCATCTCGGGTGAACCGCTGGGAACGGCGATCCAATCGACCGGAACGACGCCCCCAAGGTGATAATGGCCGAGCGGGTCGATCGGAATGAACGGGGCCGGCTGGTTCGGCTTGTCCTCGTCGTCCAGGGTAAGCACAGTCAGGTCTTTGGTATGGGCATGGATAGAGGCGGCCGCTCCGTCCAGGGAAAGGATGCGGGCGTGGATATCCGTCTCTGAGGAGGCCTTGTAGTAGCCGAAATCCGTTTCATCGGGGGAGAGGAAGCAAATATGGCTCGGCTCGAGGTCGCCCTTCTGAGAGCCTGTCGCCGTGATGACGATCCATTCATTTCCCGACTCGTCCCGGTGCCTGATGGCCATGTTGCCGCTGTGGCTGTCCTGGATATCATAGAGGAGGGAGGCCCGGCCTACGGTCTGGAACAGCCGGAGGATATCCTCGCTGGTTTTCCAGGTCTTCTTTTTCATGGCGATTTCCGTTCTCCGATGCCCAGTGAGGCAAGCAGCGCGGGAGTCGGGTGCCCGTGTTCATCCCAGCCGCGGGCCCGGTAGTAATCCGACCTCATCCTGGCGCCGGCCTCAGCCGAGACCAGGCGCTCACCGCCGGCGACCAGGATGGGCTCCCGGGCGAACCTGTCCGGCAGGGTGTCGTCCGCCTCGGTCAGACCGGCGGCCAGGTTGAAGCGCCTCTCCACGGCCGCGATCCTGTTGGCGACTCCCTCAAGATGGGCAGTGGAAAAATCGAGCCCGGTCAGGCCGCTCATCATCCGGGCCCAGGGGTCATAGGAGAAGGCGTATCCGGTGAAGCGGCAGACCCCAAGGCTGTCCTGGATGATGCCCAGGTTGTGCATATTGCGGATGCCGATGGGCGACTGGAGGAGACTGAAGCGGGGGATCTCTTTGGGGCCCCCGAAAAAGGCGAGGGAGACCGCATAGCCGCCCTTGAGGTGGCAGGCTCCGGTCGGTGAAGTCATATAGCCGAGAGCCTGGGTGAAGGAGGCCCTGGGGTCGTAGGCCGGAATCTCCTGTTTCTTTACGGTCATCGAAAATTCCGGGTGCCCGCAGGAGTCAGCCAGGCGATAGGAACCCTCGGCCAAGCGGTCGCCGATCCCCTGCCGGAAGGCGACGCGGCGGGCCAGCTCATCGAGGAGGTCGCTTCGGCCGAAACGGAGTTCGAGGCCTTCCGTATCTGACGGACCCAGGAGGCCCCGATCGTAGAGTTCCATGGCGCAAGCCAGCGTGCCGCCGAATGAGATCGTGTCCATCCCGAGTTCATTGCAGAGGTAGTTGACCCGGGTGATCGCCTCGAGGTCATAGATGTCGCAGTCCGGGCCGATCATGACCATGGTCTCATACTCGGGGCCTTCGCCCTTCCGGTCGCCGACCTGGGTGTGCCGCTGGCAGCCCATCGGGCAAAGGTAGCAGCCGGCGGCCCGCTGGAGGAGCTTTTTAGCCAGGGTCTCTCCGGAAACCTTCTCGACATCATCATCCCGATGCCGGTTGTCCTTGAAGTTCCGGTGCGGCAACATGCTGATCAAATTGATGAGCTCGACCAGTCCGGCCGTGCCCAGCTCCCGGAGCAGCCGCTTCGTGGCCGGCGCCTGCTTCAGGAGGTAGAAACTCTGGTCCAGCCCGCTCTGGTATTTTTCCCTGTCCTTGATCCGTATTTTTTCCTGCCCGGAGACGCGGATAGCTTTGAGATTCTTGCTGCCCCAGACGGCGCCGGGCCCTCCGCGCCCGTAGGCCCGGTTGCGGTCGTTCATCACTGAAGCAAAGCGCACCCGGTTCTCCCCGGCGGGGCCGATGCAGAGGACTCGCGTGCGCCGACCGTCCGCCCCGGACTGCAGCGCCTCGGTCGTTTGATGGACGTCCGTGCCCCAGAGATGAGCCGCGGGGAGGACCTCGGTCCGGCCCGGCCGGATGTCGATGAAGACGGGTGCGGCGGCCTTCCCCCGGATGATGAGGGCATCGTACCCGGAGGACTTAAAGGCCGGCGCCCAGGTGCCGCCGCAGTTGGAACTGCCGATCCCGCCGCTCAGGGCCGACTTGAAGACCATGTGACCCCGGCCCGCTGTCGGAGCGTTCGTGCCGATAAGTGGGGCCGCAGCGATGACGATGATATTTCCGGGGCTGAGGGCGTCACAGCCCGGGTCGATGTGATCAGAGATGAGGCGTGCCCCCAGGCCGCGGCCGCCGATATAAGCCGCGACTTGAGTTCGATCCAAAGGGGTCTCGGCGATCCTGCCGCTGCTCAGATCGACCTCCAGGACCTTTCCATGAATACCCCAGGGAAGCTCGCTCATCAACGATGCGCTCCGTTAATTTCATGAGGAGAATATCAAATCAAGGTGCTTAAGACAAGGCGAGGGTAAGTCGGCGGCAAACCCATTTGAGGGCGCCGGTCAATTAAGGCGAGGGGTATAGGCGAAGAAGGTCATCCGCAGGCGAGCGGGCAGGATTCCCCGAAGAGGAGAGCGAGCCGAGGAATAAGGGAATTTCTCTCGCTGGGGGAAATTCGCGGGCCTTCGAGCCTATACCCCGAGCCTATCCTCCGCCCAGGAAAGGGAAAATGGCGATGACATCGCCGGTTTGAACCGGACGATCCAACCCGCCCGGGCCTTGGACCGGGACGCCGTTTTGCATGATGACTACGTGCGGCTGGAGGATGCCCGTTCCCGCGAAGATCTCCCTCTTGCGTTCCAGAGTATCACTGATCCGGGTGAGAAGCTCCCCGAGAGAGGCATCCGCGGAAAGGGCGAGCTCAATTTCCCGGCCCCCAAAAACATCACGGAAAGGGCCGAAGAACTTGACCGTGAGCCTGATCGTCCGCGGTTCCGTCAGGCTTTTCAGGATAGCCTCTTGAGCGTATTCGTTCTTGACGTCGAAGACATAGAACCTTCGATCTCCGAGCCGGTGCCGGAGCTTTTCTATCAAGGCTTCTCTCACCACCAGGAGACAGTCGACCGCAGGTCTCTTAAGAGCCTCCGCGAGAGCCGGCCAGACCCCGTCGCCGGAAAATTCCGCCGGTCCGACTTCATCGACAATGAGCAGAGTCCCCGGCCCGCTGCTAAGGATCGAGGAGGACGCCGTTTCCAGTCCCTCCGGGAGAAAGCGATAGGGCCCGGCTGCCTGCCAGCCGGCCTCCCCTCCTCGGCGAAGAAAAGGGACCGACCGGCCGCTCTGGACCAGGAGAAGATCATAGCCCGAAGGTTCTCCGTCAACCAGAACCGCCGGGCTTAAGTATCCTGAGGCGGGCACGCCGAGCGCTTGGAGCTTGGCCAGAAGCTCCTTCAGAAAAGTCGTCTTCCCCGAGCCGACCGGCCCGGTCAGCACCAGGATCATGAAGGGCTAGCGGACGACCACCCGTGATTCCTGCGCAGTAAAGTTAATGGGCTGGCCGGACGGGCTGTTGGCCGAAACCGAGGTCACCATGATCCGGCTCTCTCCCGGCGCGAGGGCATCGAAGATCAAGGTGGCCATGTTGCCGCCGCCCCTGACGCCCTGATTGAGCTGCGGACTGGAGAACCCGATGGTGCAGCTTCCCTCGGCGATACTTTTCAGGAATGGGATCCTGGCTCCGGACATTCGGATGATCCCCCCTTCGATGACGTCTTTGAGCTTGGTAACTTGGGGGTTAAAACTGAGGCTGAGCGATATGTTGCCGATCTCCGGCCCGCTCCTCAAGTTAACGCTGATCCGGAACTCCCGGCCGCGCGGGACTTCGAAGTCGGCCGGGTCGAGGGAAACCTGATTCTCCCCGGCCTCTTCCGGCTGTTCTTCTTCGGCCGGCGCTTCCTCCTCC
>Ga0153915_10005219_pt1 | contig 12073 bp, 9 predicted proteins | sample Opewatmetagenome_2_FD_107003 | JGI IMG/M metagenome (GOLD analysis project Ga0153915, IMG submission 107003) | Freshwater wetland microbial communities from Ohio, USA - Open water 3 Core 3 Depth 3 metaG | ecosystem: Environmental > Aquatic > Freshwater > Wetlands | place: USA: Ohio, Lake Erie...
CGCTCATAACCCAGGTTTCATCGACCAGCTGGAAGGCGTACAGGGTTTGTAAGTCGATGCCAGCGCCGTCGGCGATGCCGCGCACTTCGTCCAGGAGTCCCGGCGTCCAGCGTTCGATAGCGGGCTTAAAGTCCGACGCCTCGAGCAGCTTTTTGACGTAGGTTGTTGCGGGAACCGAGTAGGTCTTTTCGAGGTCCGCTTTCCAGCGCTTGATGAGCTCCTGGATTTCCGGTTTGAGACTCTGGCCGTGGGTAAGCCCCCGCTGGTACGGCGTTCCCTTGAGCTCAATAACTCTGAGCTTTCCCCCTCCAGCTTGAGGTGTGACCTCCTCCGCCACGAGGGCTAGCGAGACGGTGAGGACGAGGGATACAGATAAAAAAAGAAGATAACACTTTCGCATAGAAAGAATATATCGCCGGCCGACTGGATATGTCAATTTTCGCTAGTCTGGCAATCGCAAAACAGGACCGTCCCCGTTTTTCAAATTTTAGGAAGGGGCTTCGTTGAATTCAACTGGTGTATGCGCTAGCATAAGAAGTATCTGATCTGGGGAGATTGTCATGCATATTCTTAAGGGAACTTTCTTCGTGCTTCTTTTCTTCATTCTTCATACGGCGACAGGGGCGACCCAAAATGCGCAGAAAACACGAACCCGAAAGGAAAACGGCGTTATCGTCGTCGAGAATCCCAAAATGCCCGTGTCTTTAGAGGGAATTCCGTCCCATCCCGTGCTTAAGGAGGATCTGATTATTGGCCGAGCGCGCGCAGACAAGACACCGGTCTTTTCAAGCGTCCGTTGGCTGGGAATCGATGATAAAGAAAATATCATTGTTTACGATGCCAAAGAAGTCTGCTTCAATGTGTTCGACAAAAACGGAAAATTCACCCATAAATTCGGGAAAAAAGGGCAGGGACCTGGTGAGATCATGAATCCGATGGGAATCGGGATGGTCGACCATAAACTCATCACTGTCAATGACAGCGGCAGCAACCGGTTTGCCTACTATTCTATTACCGGCGAATGCGTGAAGGAGACCAATCGGGGAAAATACCGACTTTTGCAGGGGCTCGCCGATCACGACGGGAACATATATGGAATTACCCTAAAGTTCGGGGACGCGGTTAACCAGGAGCTTGTTAAATACGATTCGCATTTTATGCCCCTGAAGACAATAACTTCGATCATTCTGCCCAAGGAACCCCCACCCGCCGAGTTGATGGAAAGAATACTTTTTCCGGTTCAGGATGATGGATCTCTCTTGTGGGCTAGCACCTATGCCTACGAACTTTATCTTCATGACAGAAACGGTATACCGGTACGAAAGATTACAAAAGATCATGACCGTACCAAGATCACTGAAGAGAATTTGAAAAAGATAGCTCCCAGGTTCTATCCTGACCGCCCTATCCCCTCATCGTTTCGCGTTCCCGGCAACTGGCCTGAGCATTATCCAGTCTTTAGTAGTCTTCTCCGCGATGACGCCGGACGGATCTATGTCGGCCTCTTTCCAGTCGAGGACAAGGAGCTGGCTATTTATGATGTATTTGATCCTGAGGGCTGTTATTTTGCCGTCCTAGCGCATTCCTATAAGGAAAAAATCGTGCATATTGAAAACAATAAAGTTTACTGCCTGGTTGAATCAGACGAAGAGGGCATTCCCCTGGTTAAACGCTACCTGCTCGATTGGAAATGATCTGATATCCGGCAAGAAGTCAGTCTTTCAAACCTTCTAGGTTCGGCTCGAGCCGCTCCTTATCCTTCAAGAGTTCCTCCCAGGTCACGCGACGCTTCTCGAAGGCAGCCTTTCGCCCGAGTATTGTGATCAGGTTGCTCTGGACGCTCGGCGCGACGGTCGGGTTCGCAAAATCTCCGGTCGTTATGGACTTGTGGAAGGCCGCGATATTACTGACGGCTCCGGACTCGTATATTTCGGTCGTTCGGCCGCCGTTGAAAAAATTTTCACCCCGGATGACGACCGTCCCGCCGTACTCGGTCTCCAGGATTCCCTTGCTCCCGAACATCCGGTTCTTGATCCCCTCGGCCGTGCCGTGGCCCTTGAACTGCCGGCCGCTGAATTGAATGGCGACATCGTTGGGATATTGATAATAGGCAACGAAGTGGTCCCAGCAGGTGCCGACTTTCGGCCGGACTTTGAGCCCGCCAGTTCCGACGGCCCACAGGGGAGGCTCCCGCATGACCCAGTTGGCCACGTCGAGCGTATGGATTTCCTGCTCGGTGATGATGTCCCCGGAGAGGGCTCGGTCCAACCCCCAGGCGCGAAGCCGGACCTCATGATCGTTTGGGCTTTTTTCGAGCATCTCGTAATACTCTTCCCACGGGCTTTCCGCGTGATAGGTCGCTTCTCCGAAGACGGGCTCGCCGATCGCCCCGTCATGGACCCGCCTCAGGGCTTCAATGAAGGCCGGATGGGCCCGTGTCTGGAAGTCGACCAGGAACCCGAGCTTCTTGGCGGTCGCCTTCTTTCCGCATTCCTCAATGAGATGGCATCCCGGAACGTCCACGGCCAGGGGCTTCGCTAAGTAGGCATGGATTCCCTTGGCGACGGCGGCGGCTGCCTGCCCGGGATGAAAGTAGGGGGGCGTTTCGATGGCCACGGCCTCCACCCCGCAATCGAGGACGCGTTTGTAGCCGGAGAGGCCGGAAAAGAGCCGCTCCCGCGGCCCGGCGAACTTGGCGCCGAGGACTTCCACCCGATCGGCGAAATAGTCCGACCCGGCGAATATCTCGTAACCTCCGTGGGCCGCGAACAGGCCCGCTATCCAGAGGCCCCGGCCGCCACAGCCTATGAGCCCCAGCTTAATCTTCGAGTTGGCTCGAGAACCCCGGACCAGTTCCGGGCGAAGGATGGTTAGCGAGGCTGCGGCAGCGCCGGCCTCTTTCAGGAAGCGACGTCGGCTGATTGTGTCCATGTCCCGCTCCTTGCCTTGAGTATTCTTATCGATTCGATCGAACTAGTATCCTAAACTTTCTTGATTTTTTGGACGACGTGTCCGGTCTTCCAGTCCTGGAGCAGTTGTTTGAGCGTACCGTCAGGCATCCGCTCTTCTTTGATCAGGGAATACCTCCCGCGGGCGGCCCTTTTGACCGCTTTGGCCTTGGCCGCTTTCGCGCCCTTGTACCAGCGCTGGAGTTTCACCGCTTCCCAGCGCCGGGTCTTGGCTGAACGGTAGCAGGCATCCATGATGGCGTTGACGATATAGCCGTCGAGAAACGTCTCCACCGGCTCGCGGCCTTCGTCGAGAGCGTTGAACATGTCGCTGAACATATGGGTGTAGCCGAGCTCGTGGACTTCGTCGCCGACCGGGAAGAGCCAGCCCGTTTCGCCCTCGGCTTTCTCGGCGACATAGCCCTTGCCGCCGGCGGCGGTGAACATCTCGTAGCCCGTGCGCAGGAAATGGTTGAGCCAGATTGTGCCTTCGGTGCCGGCCACTTCGTCACGCAGGTCCATACCGCCGCGGAAGGCCCAGCTGACCTCGAACTGACCGACCGCCTGGTTTTCGAAGCGGATGAGTGCGATCGCCGAATCTTCGGCGGCGATTGGGTGGACCACGGTATCGGCCAGGGTCACGACCTCCGTTGGCCGGACCTCCTTGCCGACGAAACTCCGGATGATCTCGATGCAGTGGCAGGCGAGGTCGACGATGGCCCCGCCGCCGGCCAGCTTTTTGTCCCAGAACCAGGCGCTGTGCGGACCGGAATGGGTTTCGCGGGAGCGGACCCAGAGGACCTTGCCGACCGCCCCTCGCTTGACCGCGGCAACGGACTTCAAGGTCTTAGGGGTATAGACCAGGTCCTCGAGATAGCCGGCGAATACACCGGCCTTGTCCACGGTCTCCAGGATTTCCAGGGCCTCGCGGGCGTTTCGCGCCAGCGGCTTGGTGCAAAGGACGGGTTTTCCGGCCTGGGCTGCGAGCGTGATCGCCTTCTTGTGAAGATAGTTGGGTAAGCCGACGATGACGATGTCGGTCTCCGGGTCCTCGACCGCCTTTTTCATACTCGCAGTCCATTTCGGGATCGCCCATTTCCGGGCGAATGCTTCAGCCTCTCCTTCGGTCACGGCGCAGATTGTGCGGATCCGGTCCCGGCTTCGCTGTCCCTGGATGGTCATCGTATAGAACGTCCCGATGAGACCGGCACCTAGCAGGGTTATGTTATGCGCTTTTTTCATGCGGCCTCCCCTTGAATGTGATTTTCATCCGGCGATTCCCGGGTATTCTATCACAGAAACTCTGCTTCTGGCATAAGTAAGGCAGGTCTCCTCGCTCGGGTCTGCTCCGGCGCTTGACAGCGGTCTCGTCCGGACGCTAAGCTGGACACATCATGGCGGATGTGAAGTGCCCTGGTCAGGACACGAGATACTGGAAGAGGGGAGACATCTTCGATGTCCGCTGCCCGAAGTGCGGGAAGGAAGTGGAGTTTTTCAAGGACGACGTCAGGCGCCGCTGCCGCTGCGGCCAGGTCATCGTTAATCCCAAGCTCGACTTGGCCTGTGCCGAATGGTGTCAGCACGCCGAGAAATGCGTGGACGAACTTCCCGACGGGCTGAAGACGCCCAGAAAGAGGACTAAGGGTAAAGCCTAAGAATCCGGCTCCTGATAAACTCGGATCAGAATTCGGTACTTTCCCAACTGTGTCTGACGCGTTCCATGAGCTTTTGGAATCGCTCCTCGCTCCTGATATTCGTCAAGAGAGGGTCTATCCTGGAAAACAGGGGGTAGTTCACCCAGCCCCGGGCGATCGCGCGTTCGAGCCACAAGAAAGCCTCGTTTTTGTCATTGAGGTGGGCAAAGCAGCCCGCCATGAGCCAGGGACCTTCGGGGTCGTTCCACAAGATTTCCCGATTCGTCTTGGTCAGTGCTTGGAGCACCTTGTCCTTTTCGTGCTGAAGGGCACCCTTCAACGACGAACTCAGGATGGCCACAAGATCATGAGGGCTCTCCTCAACCATCCGGCTGAGGAGGTCGACGGCTTCATCAGTCTGATCATTCCAGGCCAAATACCATGACTCCCAAAACCTGAAATTCCTGTCCTCAGGATCCATCTGGACCGCTCTCCGGATCATCGAGAGTGCCCGGTCCGCCTTGCCTTTCGCCAAATAGTAAGCCGAGGCCACGCAATAGTTCCAGGCCACCAGGGGGTCGATCTCGATAAGCCGCCTGATATGAGGCTTTGCCAAGTCTGGTCTACCCAGGCAAAGGGAAAGCATGCTCCCGAGCAAACCCAAAGTATCGGGATCGTTTGTATCAAGCTCCACGGCCTTTTTCAAGGATCGGACCGCCTTCTGCGGAAGCCCGCGATATCTCTCGATTGTCCCCATAAGATGGTAGCGATGGGAGGACTCGGGTTCCAGGGCGATGATCTTTTGGAGGAGTCGTTCGGCTTTCTTCAGGGTTTCTTCTGTTGTTCGGAATCCCATGTTGTAGAGCTGGAGGTGAACCAAACCCATGGCCGCATAGAGGAGGGCGCTCTCGCCATAGATCTCCAGGGCATGGTCCAGGGACTTAAGAGCTCGCTCCATGGATTGTTCCGAGCATTGGTACATATCCCTTCGGGCCATGAGGTAGGATTCATAGGCCCGGAGATTCTGGATGGGCCGGTCGGATAGGGTTTTCTCTTCGTCCGGCTCGAGCCGTTGCTTGAGGGCGATGACAATCGCCCGCGAGACCTTCTCCTGGATATCAAACACATCGGCCAGAGTCCCGTCAAACTTCTCGGTCCACAGATGGGTGTCACGGGCCGCCTCGATCAGCTGGGCGGTTATCCTCAGGTTGTTTCCGGCTTTCCTAACGCTCCCCTCGAGGACATACCGGACCTTAAGATCCTTGGCGATTTCGGGGATTGTTTTCGTCGATCCTTTGTAGGTCATCGCGGAGCTTCGCGAGATAACGTGGAGGGTGCGAATCCGCGAGAGGTCGGAGATGACTTCGTCGGTTATCCCGTCACTGAAACAATCCTGGCCCTCTTCGGGGCTGATGTTCTTGAAAGGCAGGACGACGATGGATTTTTCGGGTTTCAACTCCGCGGCGACGAATTCCTTGATTTCCTTCACGGCCGTGTTGTGAGCGCCGGCCGCCCACTGGAGCGACTTAAAAACAATCCAGGCTACGCCGATGCCCAGGGAGATTATGCCGATAGTTGTTGACTGGCCGGAGAGAACGAGGTTCACATCAATGGCCAGGGTTAGAAGGATGATCAGGGGGACAACGAGGACTTCGAACTTAACGCTTCGCGACCTCTTTTCGGCGCCTCGACACCAAAGCCAGATGATCACGCTGACGAGTCCCCCAAATAAGGTGACCAGAGTGATATCGAGCAGTCTCTCCGGAAGATGAAAGTGCACCACCAGGATCCAGTGGACAACCTCGTAGGCAATCCACCCGAAGCCCACAAACGCGGCCACCGTCTGGACGATCTTTCGGTCCTTTAGCTGGTGCAGGAAGGAAGCTTCTTCCGGTCCGGATTCTTGGGCCCGAAGATCTTTAGCCCGAGTTTTGCGTTCGATTTCCCTTTTGCGCGTGGGCAATTCTCAAACTCCCTCTTGCTAAGAGGATAGCCTTGGTCGGGCGGAGAAGTCAAGAAATAGAAAACTGACCCCAAGACAGGACTGTCCGGAGCCGTCGTTAAGAGGCAGGACCCTCGATCGACCGGAGACGTATTGTGTCCCCCGGATTCAGAGTTTCCACCCCAGGATATTCCAGAAATTCAAGAGCCACAAAAAGGCCAGGGCGGCGAGAAAGACCAGGGTGTAATGGACGCGGGAGCACCCGGTCCAGTATTTCTTTCTCCAGGCGAGAAGCGTGAAGACCAGCGCTCCGATGGCCAACGCGGCAGCGGCGACCGGGAAGGCCAGGCTGACCTTGAAGACTGAAGGGACACCGTAGAAAAACTGCTCCAGGTCGCTCGCCGCCGCCGCCAGGCCGACGAGAAAGAGCAGGAAGAGGGCACTCATCCCCCCCGCCAGCCAGCGCGCCGCTTTGGGCGCAGGGTTCCCGAAACGCGGCCTCCTGCACACGACCCTGCCCAGAGCGCCGACCGGCCAACCCAGAGCAGCGGTAAGAAAGAGGATTATAGAGACGCCCGCGATGAGGTAATGAAACGACGGAACCTGAGATCCCTTGAGCTTGACGAAGGCCATCTCCGGGAAGGCACTGTAGAACGCATACCGGACTTGTCCAGACTCATCCTCCCTGAAGATGATCGTCTCCTGGCCGGCGACTTCGCGAAAGACATCCCGTTCCATCTCCACGAATGCCTTGGTTCCGAGCCCCGCGGGCATGACCAGCAAAAGGTTGCCCTCCGGCGTCGCTCCGAACTTGACCGGAGTCAGCAGCGCCGCGAACTTATCGAACTTGGTGTAGGAGCGCCTGTTCATCTCGTACGTCCCCACGTACCGGCCCGCCCTCTTCTGGAAATCCGCGGGCGGCGTCGCCTCCGGAGCCGAGGGCCCGGGGTAGTAACGATTGAGGAACGCCTGAAAGAGCTCGTAGCGGGTCAATCCCGAACTCCCGACGCTGTTGTAGGAGACAAAAAAACCGATGTTCTTTTCAGGGATCAGCATGAACAGAGAGTGGAAGCATAAAATATCGCCGCCGTGCTCGAGGATCGACAATCCGTTCAGGTTTCTCTCCCAGAAGCCATGGGCGTTCCCGCCGATGCGCGGGTCATGAGAAAATAAGCGCGTGTGCATGAGCCTGGCGGTATCTTCTTGGAGGATCCTCCTGCCTTCGTACTCTCCGTTTTGCAGGTGAGCGACCATGAACCGCGCGATATCCGTGGCCGTCGTGCTCATCGACCCGGCCGGGTAATCGCCGTTCAAGAGCTCAAATTCCTCGCTCTTGAAGACGCCGTTCTTAAAACGATAGCCGGCAGAGACATCCTGGGCCAGGCCGGGCGGAAGAGGCTGCCGGAAAGAGCTGTGCTCCATCCCGAGGGGCTTGTATATGTTCTGCTCGACATAATCCTCGAAGGGAATCCCCGAAACGAGCTCGACGATATAGCCTGCCAAGGCCGTGCCGTAGTTCGAGTAGGCCGTGAACTGCCCGGGCGGCCAGACTCGGGTCGGCATGTATGTCTTGATGAACTCGCCGAGCGGGATGAGCTCTTCCGGTTTCCGGGCGGCGTAATTCATTACGTCCTCGAACCCGGGCGTATGCGTAAAAAGATGGGTCAGCGTGATCGGCTGCGGAAAGGTCGACGGGATCTGGACGGCCTTGAGATAACGGTTGACGTCGGTGTTGAGGTCGAGCTTTCCCTGTTCGACAAGTTGCATCACGGCGGTCCAGGTAAAGAGCTTGGAGATGGAGGCGATCCGGAACAGAGTCCGGTCGGCCAAAACCGGCTTCCTGTCCTTGATATTCGCATAACCGTAGCCCTTGGCGAAAAGGAGCTTCCCGTCCTTAACGACAGAGATCGTCGCCCCGGCAATGTGGTGAGTTTCCATGTGGGCGGCCATGATCCCGTCCAGGAAGGCCTCAAGAGCAGCGGGGTTTTGGAGGCCCGCTCCGGCCTCAGCCGGAGCCGATTCCTGCGTGGGTTGGGAAAGGGGTTCTTGGGCCTGAGCGCCGGTCGCCGCCATAGGAACTAAGGCCAGGAGAATTATTGCGCTCCGGATGATGGGTTTCATGCCTTCTCCTTTCTCGAGAAAATCTCGATCCTCAGAAAGAGTCCGATCTCATCTCATCATACGGAAAAAGGAGGGGCGAAGTTCCGGCCGCTTGATCCCAATCCAGAAATCGGTTACGTGTCCCCGCCCATATCAACGTCGTCGGGAAGTTCGTTCACGTCGGTGGTGGGCTCGTACGGGAAATGGACGGACAGGCCAGCGGCTGCCGCCCGGATTCCGGCAATGAGGCCCTCCTCGAACTCACCTTTCCGGAAATGGCCCGACATACTGGCGGCTATCCCATCCCAGAAGTCCTGGCCCACCTTGTCATGGATCCCCTTGTCCCCCAGGACGACAAAGCGTTTTCGGGCCGGCACGATGAAAAAAAGGATTCCATTCCGCAAACGTGTATTCGCCATACCCAGGCGCCGGAAAGCGCGTTCGGCCGCGGGACGCACCCGGCCCCAAAAGAGGCGGGCTACTGATACGCAGATCTCTCCGGAGGTCTCTTTTTCAGCCTCAACTATGGCCTTTTTAACTCGCTCTTTGTCAACGAGCTTGAATAGCCTGCGGCGATGCATGATAGACATAATGATCACGCCCTACCAGTGGCCCGAGGCGCCGCCGCCGCCGGAACGGCCCCCGCCGCCGCTGAAACCACCTCCGCCACCCCCGCGGCCCCACCCGCCAAAACCGCCGCCTCCACTCCCGCCGCCGCGAAACCCGCCGCTTCCACCCTGACGGCCCCCGCCGCTCAAACTTCCGCCTCGGCCGCCGCTAAGAATATTGATAAGAAGCCATAGGGCCAGTGAAGGGTTGGTGAGGAAAATGATCAAGAAAACGATGATCCCGAAGATGATGAAAACAGCTTGGCCGGTTTTCTTCCCCGGCTTCGGGGTTCCGGGAACGGCCTCGCCTGAAATCGCTCCGAGAATGGCCGAGACCGCAGCGCTCACCCCGCCGTCGGCGTCGCCGGCCCTGACCTTCGGGATCAGGATATCATTGATGATCCGGCCGGCCGTGATATCCGGGATGACACTCTCCAAGCCATAGCCGACCTCGATCCGGACGGCCCGGTCCTCGGCCATGATGAAGAGCGCCACCCCGTCGTCCAGTCCCTTCCTCCCGACTTTCCAGGCTTGGAAAGCCTTGACCGCGAATTCATCGATCGAGTAGCCCTCAGTGCTTTTGCCGATATAGACGATGACCTGGTGTCCCGTCTGTTGGGCGTAGGCTTCGAGCCTCGCGTCCAGAGTCTGGATCGTCCCTGGAGAAATGAACCCGGCCGTGTCGGTCACCCAGCGGCTGGGTGACGGCGGGATCTTGAGGTCGGCCGTCCCGGCAAAGGACAGACCTGAGCCTAGAACCAGAATGAGAGCGGTAACGCCGGCGCGGAAGGATCGCACGATCAGAACTTGACTTTAGGCGCGGTCTCAGCCCCTGCCTGGGCCTTGAAATAGGCCTTCTCGGCGAAGCGCGAGCCGAAGAAACCGGCGAAGAGGACAGTGGGGAAGCTCATCCGCTTGGTGTTGAACGTCTGGGCGGTTTCGTTGAAGCGCTGTCGTTCGACCGTGATCCGGTTCTCCGTGCCTTCGAGTTGAACCTGGAGGTCACGGAAGTTTTGCGTCGCCTTGAGGTCGGGGTAGTTTTCGACCGCAACCAGGAGACGGGAGATGGCCGAACCCAGTTCATCCTGGGCGGCCTGGAATTTGGCGAAGGCCTCGGAGTTGTTGAGCAGGCTCTCGTCGAGCCTGATCTGTCCCACCTTGGCGCGGGCTTCGGCAACCGCGGTGTAGGTCTGCTGCTCGAATCCGGCTGCGCCCTTGACGGTCTCGACCAGGTTCGGAATAAGGTCAGCCCGGCGCTGGTAGGCATTTTCAACCTGGGCCCACTGCGACCGGACCTTCTGGTCGAGCGAAACAAGCGAGTTATACTGGCTGACGCCCCAGGTCCCGAGGATAAGGATGGCGATGATGATAACAGCCAGGCAGCCCAGCCCGAACAGCCGTTTCTTTGCCGGGGCTTGAGGAGTTGTTGGAGTTGCTTCAGTAGCCATGCGCGCACCTTCCTTTCAAAAGAGATTGGATTCTTTCGTCTAGGCAGAATCTTAGCGGGAAGTTCTCCGGAAAGCAATACCGAAGTCGGCCGAGGCGTGTTTCAGTGGAGCTCGCGGATGTAGATATTCTTGAAACATAGGGGAGTGTTGTGGGCTTGGAGCTCGATCTGGCCCGCCGGATAGATCGGTTTGTCCCGCTCCCAATAGTTCTCCATTACGGCATCATTGGCGACGAGGGAGCCATTGAGATAGACGGTTACGCGTTCGCCCGCCATCCGGATGTAGAATGTGTTCCATTCGCCCACCGGGTTGTCGGCCGGCTGGAGCGGCTTGGCCGGACCGACCTTGTTGTTGTAGAGTCCCCCCGAGCCTTCCGGCCACTGCGCAGGATCCCAAATCTGGACTTGGGGCGACCCTCGGAGATAAATGCCGCTGTCGCCCTTTGATTCGATCTTCCAGTCCACGAAGAGCTCGAAGTCGGCGTAATCCTTGACCGTGCACAGGCTTTGGCCTTGGCCATCGAAGACAAGCGTCGTGTCGATAACCTGCCAGTGCCGCCGCATATCTTCGTCGGCCGTTTTCTGTTCTCTCCGCAGCGCGTCCGGAGTCATTCTTGCCCGCGCCGGTGGATCTTTGACCAAACCCTTCCAGCCGCTCAGGTCTTTTCCGTTGAAGAGCGGGACAAACCCTGCTTTGATAAGAAGCGAGTTGGCGTAGTTTTCGACCAGCGCGCGGTCATATTCACTATTGATGAATAGAGCGGCCCGCTTCAACGTCCGAGCGGTCTCGAAACCGGTGAGGCCTTCAAACCCGGGGGAGGGGAGTGCGCAATCGACGGCTGCCCACGCGGCCTTGTCCCTTAAAGCGGGGTCCTCGATAAAACCGGCGATCGTCGCAAGCGATTCTTCCGACCTGATTCTTCCCAAGCCGTCCAAGACCAGGTTCGTCTCCGCCGGTTCCCGGGCGATCACCATGGCGTTCCTGATAGAAGCCAGCTTCTGTTCCGCTGAGTTCCGGGATTCCGTGATAAGGCGGAGGTAGCCTTGAAGGGCCAGGTAGACGAATTTACGGCTGACCGCGGAAGCCTCTACCCTGGCTATCTTGAGGAGCTCTTCGGAAGCGGGGAACTCCGTCCAGTTGGCCAAAGTGTAGACCGCAATAGACCGGACCTGCGGGTCGGGACTCTGAGTCTCTGCGACGACCGTCCGGAGGGCATTCCCGCCGCCGATCCGGCTCAGAGGCCGCAGCAGGTTGATCCGTTTCTGGCCTTGGGCCTTTTCCAGATTCTCGATGATCAGGTCGGCCCTCTTTTCCGGATCATCGATCTGTCGGGCGGAGGCAACCAGCGCGTCTTGGAGAGGCGCGATCGAGGAGGGCTCTGTCGCGGTCTGCA
>Ga0153915_10005220_pt1 | contig 12072 bp, 9 predicted proteins | sample Opewatmetagenome_2_FD_107003 | JGI IMG/M metagenome (GOLD analysis project Ga0153915, IMG submission 107003) | Freshwater wetland microbial communities from Ohio, USA - Open water 3 Core 3 Depth 3 metaG | ecosystem: Environmental > Aquatic > Freshwater > Wetlands | place: USA: Ohio, Lake Erie...
AAAGCCTGATTTTCAGGATTTAAATTAGAATTAAAGGATATATTTAGAGAGATAGTTCAGCTTGAAGTTGTTATGGGCAATGTAAAATTTAAGTCCCTCGATAAATTCCTTTTTCCTGGCATCAATATCTTCCTGCGAATCCAGTTCATAGATAATATAAATATTATCCAGGTATTTATATGCTGATCTGCATATTTTATATGGTGTAACAATCCGGCCTTCTTTCAATCCATATGCAGCAAGTATCCGTTGGTCAAGCCAGTTATTATAATCATGCTTCATTGTAAATCCTCTTTTTATAGTCAGCGGATCATCGCATTTGCCATTCATATTATGAATGCATCCATCGCAAACGGAATCAACGCCTACAACAATTTTCATTTTTATGTAAGGTGAATCCATAATAGTATTTGCCAAGCTATGATAAGAGTGCTTGTAATTTGTGTCCGGTATAATTTTTTCGCCTGTACTGAAATCCCTTATTATATCAAAAAAATGATGGATCCTGATTGTCATATCATAATTTTTAGTGTTTTTTCCTTTTGCATAAATTTCAGTAGAAATCACCGAACCAGCTGTCATAAGACCTGCCATTTTAATGAAATTTCTTCTTTTCATTTTTAAAACTAATTCAGAAATTTACAAAATTTTTTTTCAAACTCTACATAGACCTATACTAATGGTTCTCCCCTTCTCTTCTTCTCCCACTCTCCTCTTCTTCCACTCTTCTCTCCCACTCCTTCTATCCCTCCATCCCTCCGTCCCTCTATTTCTCCGTCCCTCTTTCTTTGATGGATTTGCTTCACCTTGTAGATTTGCATCCAGATAATGCTTAAATTTAGAACACTATTATCCCCATGCCTGATCTGTTAAAGACTGACATACAATATCTTCCAGGGGTAGGTCCAAAACGGGCTGAACTGCTGAATAAAGAGCTTAACATCCGGACCTTCGGAGACCTTTTATATTATTTTCCATACAAGTACATTGACAGGACCAAGTTTTATACTGTAAGTGAAGTCCGATCAAGTCTTCCATACATTCAGGTAAGGGGAAAAATTAAATCTCTTCAGGCCGTTGGGGTCCGGAACAGTAAGAGACTCGTAGCCGAATTTTCAGATGGGACAGGTTCAATAGAACTAATTTGGTTCAAGGGGGTAAACTGGATCAAAGACAGTCTTAAGCCAGGAGTCGAGTATATTGTTTTCGGAAAACCTTCATTGTACGGAAGACAGATCAATATTATCCATCCAGAAATTGAAGATGCCTCCAAATATGAGAGTCAGATATCCTCGGCTCTGCAGGCATATTATGGCTCCACTGAAAAAGCAAAAAAAAGCTACCTTACATCTAAAGCTATCCAGAAACTGATCTCCAACCTGTTCAAGAATTTCAGGATTGATGTTCCTGAATCCCTTCCGGATTATCTATTGAAAAAGCTCAGGCTTCTTCCGATAAATGAATCATTGCGCCAGATTCATTTCCCAACTTCTCCCGGGGAGCTGAGCAAGGCACAATTAAGGCTTAAGTTCGAAGAGCTTTTTTACATCCAGCTAAACATTTTAAAGCAGAAATACAAAAGGGAAAAATTTACTGAAGGATTTGTTTTCAGCAAGGTAGGCAGCTTCTTTAACTCCTTTTACCACGAGAAGCTTCCTTTCGAGCTGACAGAGGCTCAGAAGCGCGTAATCAAAGAAATAAGAAAGGATCTTGGCAGCACGAAGCAGATGAACCGTTTATTACAGGGGGATGTAGGAAGCGGAAAGACTCTTGTTGCCCTGATGGTAATGCTTATAGCGCTTGATAATGGATTCCAGGCATGCCTGATGGCACCAACCGAGATCCTCGCATACCAGCATTATAATACCATAAGCCTGATGGTGGAAGGACTGGGTATCAATGTCAGGCTGCTGACCGGCTCTTCCAGGAAAATGGACAGGGATGCTATGAATGGACAACTGATGGACGGCACTCTGCATATACTGATCGGCACACATGCGCTTATTGAAGGAACTGTTCAGTTCATGAACCTTGGCCTCGCCATAATTGATGAACAGCACCGGTTTGGAGTCGCCCAGAGAGCAAAATTAAGAACCAAGAACCAAAAGCCTCCACATGTACTTGTCATGACTGCGACCCCGATTCCGAGGACACTGGCAATGACACTTTACGGCGATCTTGATGTCTCAGTAATTGACGAACTTCCTCCTGGCCGGAAACCGATCAAAACTGTTCATTATAATGATTCAAAGCGCCTGCGTGTTCATGGATTTATGAGAGAACAGATTGCTGAAGGAAGACAGATTTTTATTGTTTACCCTCTGATCCAGGAATCAGAGAAAATGGACTATAAGGACCTGGAAGACGGATACTTCAGTATCAAGCAGGCTTTTCCTTCTCCCCAGTATGCAGTCAGTATGGTACATGGAAGACTAAAGGCAGAGGATAAGGAATTTGAGATGGGAAGGTTTAAAGAGGGCAAAACTCATATCATGGTTGCGACGACTGTAATTGAAGTTGGCGTGGATATCCCCAATGCCTCCGTGATGATCATTGAAAGCGCCGAGAGATTCGGGCTTTCTCAGCTTCACCAGCTGAGGGGGCGTGTCGGAAGGGGCGCAGACCAGTCATGGTGTGTGCTGATGACCTCAGACAGGCTCACCGATGAAGCAAGACAGCGCATAGAGACAATGGTAAGAACAAATGACGGATTTGAAATTGCTGAGGCGGATCTCAGGCTAAGAGGCCCGGGCGATATTGAAGGGACTCAGCAAAGCGGTATCCCGTTTGACCTGAAAATAGCCAATCTTGGAAAGGATGGGCAGATCCTTCAATATGCAAGGGATACCGTCATCGAGATCCTTGATAATGATCCGTTATTAGAAAAAACTGAGAATAAGGTTCTTAGAGAACAACTAAAGTACCTGTCAAAAGGTTCATTTAACTGGAGCCAGATATCATAGGGAGTGCTGGGTGCTGGGTACGAGGTGCTGGGTACTGGGTGCTGGGAATCAGGTTGGATGATAAGAATTATTTTTTTTGGTTTGACACAATCTATTGAAAATTAACAATATGAAACTATTCAGGATCGTAATTAATTGCATAATATTAATTTCTATTGCAATATATTACGAAACAGATTTAATAGCTTCGGATCTGACCGATATTTTGCCTCTGACAGATAAGATCATTATGCTCAGGTTTGATGATGGGTACATTAAACATTATGGTTACCACCAGACAGGAGAGAACTGCGTTACTTACAACTATCCGCTTAACAGCACAAATTCTGATAATCCGGCAAATTATCTTATTTCAAGTCCGGATGATCCGGCATATTTTGCTGCACTAAATCCCACGGATATCGGGCGAAAATCAAAAGGGCACGATTTCTCAAGAAAATGCCTATGGACAGGATCTATCTGCAATAATGATTACATCAGCGAACATTTTTTATACCTGGTTTTGCCTTTCGCCATGCAGGAAGGGAAGACCTATGTTATCAACATCGGGAACCTGGCTTATAATAAATCAGCAGATTCACTGGTTTTTGATATAAGCAGAGCACGCAGTGAAGCCATTCATGTTAACCAGATCGGGTATTATCCAGGGGCTCAAAAATATGCATATATCTCTCACTGGATGGGTGATTTGGGCCCCCTTAATCTTGATGCATACAGCGGAGTTGCGTTTCATCTTGTTGATCTTACCTCAGGGTCAATCGTTTATTCAGGGAATTTGCAGCAAAGGACAGATCTTGGATCTTCTGTTCAACCGGATCTGCCGGGTCAGCCGGAAAACCGGCAATATTTCAGCATGTCTGACGTCTGGGAATGTAATTTTTCTGAATTCAATATTCCTGGTGAATACATTATTTCCGTGGAAAAAATCGGATGTTCTTACCCTTTTGAGATAGGTACCGATATTTATAAGGAAGCTTTCTATCATGCCTGCCGCCAGTTATATCATAACCGGACAGGCATTCCTCTTGAAGAACCTTATACAAAATGGACAAGGCCCAGAACATGTCACCCTGATGACGGATATATCCATTTCAAATATACTTCATCCAGATGGATTGACTGGAATGGAACTGAAAATGGCAATTCATCTGAAGTGCTTGCCGCCGTTGACACGAGCGTTCATTTAACAACATGGGGGTGGTACCAGGATGCTGGAGACTGGGATGGATATTATTCGCACACAGCAATACCAAGATATCTCATGACTGCCTTTGAACTTGCGCCGGAAAATTTTGCTGACAGCCAGTTAAATATACCTGAAAGCGGCAACAGCCTTCCTGACATCCTGGATGAAGCAAGTTGGCTGATTGGGTACCTTGATCGGACAAGAGGGCCGCTTGGGGGAATCGCCGGAGCAAGGATACATCCGGACTTTGAAGAGATCCAGGATGGTATTCCTTCATGGGAAGATACGCGAAACTGGATAATATCCGGTGAAGATTATGTCACAACTTTTACTTTTGCCGGATTGTGCGCTCAGTTTGCTTACTGCCTGAATATAGCAGGCCAGGGAGATCTTGCATATACCTATTTTGCTAAAGCGGAAGCCGCATTTGATTGGGCCAATATTCACCATGAAACAAGTGATGACCTTTATAACAGCAGGTTATTTGCTGCAGCCTGGTTATATAAATTCAGCGGAATAAGCACTTACCAGGATATTTTCAAAGGCGATTTTAACCTGATCTCATCCAGGCCATATGCTTCCGAGAACAGGAATTGGGCCATATGGGCATATATAACCACTGATCAGGATAGTATTGATAATAACCTTAAAGCGACTTGTTTGGAGATTACACGGAATCTTGCTGAGGATGATATAATTGATCCTGCTTCAAAAAGAAGTTTTCGAGTCGGTTTCAACTGGTACTATCCAATACTTGTTGGCCAGGCAACAACTCCGATGGTTTTGCCGGCACTCATAATGTATAAAACCACAGGGGATTTGAAGTATTTAAATGCAAGCCTTACCAGCTGTGATTATTACCTGGGTGGAAATCCATTGAACATTGTCTGGATGACAGGATTAGGGGATAACCGGGTAAAACAGGTTATGCATCTGGATACGTGGTTCAGTAATCGTGATGAAATGATACCGGGAATTATACCCTATGGCCCCACTTATGATGGATGGCTGCCGAATAATGGGCCCTGGAGTTCCGAGTTTGCACTTGAGAGGATCTATCCTGATCAATCACTTTGGCCCCCTCACGAGACCTGGTTTGAAAACCGTTACTGTCCTCCAAGTAATGAATTCACCGTGCACCAGAACTCCGCCCCTGCAGCAGCTATATATGGATTGCTCAGCAACACCTGGCAGGGCACATGGCAACCTAACCAGCCGCCGGTCATTACTATTACAAGGCCTTCACGGAACGGTGAAATATCATATGGCAGTGATGTTACAATTGATGTCGATGTTTCAGACCCTGACGGATATATACGTAAAGTAGAATATTATAACAACTGGCACAAATTAGGGGAATCCACAATTGCTCCCTTCACCTTTATTTGGAAAAACAAAATGTCCGCTCCTTATCATATATCTGCAGTTGCATTTGATAATAAAGGGGCATTTTCCAGAGCAGAAATAATTACAGGCCTTGAGCAATCCTCAGTCGACGAAGATATGCACGAATTGAAACTGTACCCGGTTCCGGTTGAGAAAAAGCTTAATATTGAATTCAGTACTGATTTCCCATCTAAGACTACTATCGAAATTATTGATATTACAGGCAGATTAGTATTGCAAAAGAAATTTGATCTGCCCGGTCCGCAGCATCATATTTTATCAATAGATCTGGATGAAGGCTTGCATTTTGGCAATGGCGCCTATATGTGCAGACTGACAGCTTCATCACAAAATAACTTCTTGAAGCTTACTAAGTATTTTATAATGAATTAATTTTACTGCACGTTGTAATTGGATTTTTTTGATAAAAATCTGTATTTTTAATAAGTCTCATTTTTTATTAACCCTAAAACTTACTCATCATGGGAATTGTAAAAGAATTCAAAGAATTTGCCGTTAAAGGCAATATGATTGACATGGCAGTCGGTATCATCATTGGTGCCGCCTTTGGAAAAGTCGTTTCGTCACTTGTCTCCGACGTCCTTATGCCTCCTCTCGGGTTACTGATTGGAGGACTGGATTTTGCGGATTATAAAGCCACTCTCAAAGCAGCGAGCGTTAATGATGCCGGACAGGCTGTAAATGCCGTAACACTTAATTATGGCATGTTTATTAATACAATAATTGATTTCCTTATTGTTGCTATTGCGATTTTCCTGGTCATTAAAGGAATAAATCAGCTGAAGAAAAAGGAAGCAGCAAAACCCGCAGAACCGCCTGCTCCTTCAAAACAGGAAGTATTGCTCGGCGAAATAAGGGATCTTTTAAAGAAATAGAAAGCCATTGAGGTTGTATTAAAATTCATAAATTTTAATGCAACCTTTTTATTGAAAAGAAAGGAAAACAGGAGAATGAAAAGAATTAAAGCAATTAACCTGGCAGTTCTACTAACGCTTATTTGTATGATGAGTCCCGCACAGACAGTAAATAAAATTGAAAGCACTCTGGAAGTTGTCAGTATCAAGAATGGCAAAAGGCAGCCAATACTTCGGGAAAATAGCCATTTTGAAGCTCCTAACTGGTCAAGGGATGGAAGTTATTTCATTATAAACAGCAGTGGGAAATTATACAGGGTTGACAGGGAAAGGAAGAATAAAGAGGTTATCAATACTGGTACTGCAACTCACTGTAACAATGACCATGGCATATCACCTGACGGAAAACAGCTTGTGATAAGCAATGGCATTGAAAAATCCCCGGGCAATTTTTCTTCAGCCATTTTCATCCTTCCTGTAAACGGTGGAGAGCCGAAATTAATAACCGGGAACACTCCTTCATACTGGCATGGCTGGTCGCCGGACGGAAAGACTCTTGCATTCGTTGGAATGCGCAACAATGACTATGATATATATACAATCCCTGTTACAGGCGGGACTGAAAAACAAATAACTTTTTCGCCTGGTTTGGATGACGGACCAGAGTACTCGCCAGATGGAAAGTACATCTATTATAACTCATTTCAGTCTGGCAGAATGCAGATCTGGAGGATACATGCCCAGGGAGGAACACCGGAACAGCTCACTTCCGATGCCTATGCAAACTGGTTTCCTCACCCATCACCCAATGGAAAATACATAGTTTTTATAAGCTATATAGAAGATCAGAAAGAAAGCCATCCATTCGGCAAGGATGTAAAACTCAGGATAATGAATTTAAAATCAGGTAAAGTCAGGGACCTGACAAATGTTTTTTGGGGGGGACAGGGGACTATAAATGTTCCATCCTGGTCACCCGACAGCAAGATGGTGGCATTTGTCAGTTACCGGAGCCTGGAGTAAGGGAGATGCCAGTTCAGTCTTGCCATACCAATGGCTTCCAGATGTGATGAAGAATGGCTGGGTAGCTGGAAAAACGTCCCGGTTTATGTTATTCAAGCGACCGCTTATGAACTCTTTCCATTTGCAAAAACAGAAAAGACAGTAAGTAAGCTCGTAAACAAAGATGTAAAAGTCAAGTTCATCAAAGTTGAAAATACATCTTATGCTGAAAGCAGAAAGTTTATTGTTCCCCTTCAATATTCTTATAAATGGTTATCAGAATTGAACTTACAATAATCTGTTTTAAATAATTTATTTTAATTATCAAATAAAAAATCATACCTTTGGCGGGTTATTTATTTTTTTTCTAATTAATTTCATTTTTTTATGAACATTTATGTAGGTAATCTTCAGTATGGTGTAACTGAGGATGAACTTAAAGAACTCTTCGAAGAGTTTGGTGAGGTAATGTCGGTTAAGATTATTACGGACAAGTACTCTGGCAGAAGCAAGGGCTATGGTTTCGTTGAAATGTCGAACAACAATGAAGCAAAAAAGGCCATTGAGAACCTGAACGAAAAAGATTTGAGGGGCAGGAATATCAGGGTAAATCAGGCAAGGGAACGGGAAGAAAACTCTAAACGTAATTCCCGGCCAAAATATTAGGATTAGGACTTATCGACAGAAACAACCCGCGGTGGTTGGATGATTGATAAAACTCAGTCATCTTTCAGATCTTCTGAAATTTTTCTCTTACACTGAACTCAGTTTACGGGTGAGTTATTACCTTTAGACTGGGTTTTTTATTTAAACACAATGCATTTCAATTCAAAAGTTAATCTTGGCAAGACAGGACTTCAGGTCGGCAAGCTTGGCATTTCCTCAAGCTATGGAAACCGGGCTAATGAATGATGAGGAACTTGAGAGAATGAAAGGAATTGGGGATTACTTGAAGAAAGCATAGAAGCGAAGAGTAGAGAGCAAAGAGCATAGAGCATAGTGCGTAGTGCAGAGAGCGGAGGGCGGAGAGAGGACACATTAATCTATCTTTTAATATCCATAATCCAATTATCAGTTGAAGAGCAATTCAGGATCGGGGTATTCAATGAAAGGATTCTTTCTCAATGCTTCAGGAAATATTATTACATGGATTGTGGTTTTTTTTCTTATCAGGCTTGTTGGAATCACCAATCCGCCATTAGAAACTATCGATAACTGGCAGCAAGTCATTAGCTGTTCAATTGCCAGGAATTTTCTTGAATCAGATCCGAATATTCTTTATCCGCAGGTTGATACATCAGGGAATCTTCCTGGATATGTGGCATCCGAATTTCCTTTATTCAGCTATCTCATTTTCATTATATCATTAATTTTTGGATATCAGCACTGGTATGGACGGTTAATAAACCTTATTATTTCCAGTATCGGCGTTTACTTTTTTTCATGGCTTACAGAAAAAATTACTGACAGGAAAACAGCACTTGTTTCAGGTATTATCCTTCTGTCTTCAATATGGTTTTCATTTTCAAGAAAAATCATACCAGACACTTTCAGCATTTCGCTAATGTTTATAGGGCTTTATTTTTGTCATTTATTCATTACCAGAGGCTTACAGTGGCATTTATGGCTCTTCGTCATCTTTGCATTATTGGGAATCCTCACCAGGATCCCTTCAATATCATATCTATGCATACTCATCATTCCGCTGGCAAATAAGAATCAAACAACATATGTAAAAGAAGGATTGCTGGTGGGAGTTTTTGTAATAATAATCGTGACAATGGCATGGTATTTTTATTGGATGCCAAGATTATTAGGAACATACCATAACCAGCTCTTGTTTCCCAGGTCAATCAGTGCAGGCTTTATTGAACTATTAAGGAACTGGCAAGGAACACTGGAAAAGTTCTATTTCCGGTCATTTCATTCTTACCTTGCATTCGCCTGTTTTCTTGCAGGACTGGTTCTTATAATAAAGGATAAAAAGAAATACCTTATCTATGGATTTCTTCTATTTTTCATGGCTTTTGGAGTGTTCATGATAAAATCCGGAAGTGTTTTTTCAACTCGCGGCTATTATATCATCCCATTCACACCAGTGATGGCCATTATAAGCGGTTACGCAGTTTCACGTATTCCATCCAGATATTATTATATTGTTTTAATTGCTATCTCGCTTGAAGGGATTTTGAATCAGCAGCAGGATTTTTTCATCCGGAAATCCCAATCTTATAAACTGGACCTTGAACAAATAGCCGATTCATTCAGCACCAGGAAAGATCTTTTCATAGTTAACGACAATGGCAGTCCCCAGATGCTTTATTTCGCTCATAGGAAAGGATGGACCGTTAATAATAAAATAATAACTGATGAAAGTTCAATCAATGCACTTATTGAAAAGGGAGCTGATTATCTATTAATTGATAAAAAGTCTTTAGAAAATAAGTGGCTTAAATATCCGGTAGCATTTCAGAATAACAATATCACAATTTATAAGTTAACAGACCAGACATAATTTATTAGCTTTTCTACCATCCTCTGTTCTGCTTTAATTTACCCTGCATAACATTAATTTCCGATAAAGGAATTGGCAGAAACTCGCACTTGTCTTTTATATAATTAGTAACCAGCTTTTCAGGTTCAGCCCATTTTTCTCCATGTTCGTCAGGCTTGCTCCAGCGTACAAGATCAAAGAAGCGAATACACTCAAATGCAAGCTCAACATCTCTTTCATGTATTATGGCATCCTTACTAAGAGCAGCTATCGGTGGCATGCTTACCCTCGTTCTGACCCTGTTGAGAGCTGCAAGGCCGTCAGCAGATCCAGGGTCAATATGGTACTGAGCTTCAGCGTACATCAGCAATACATCTGAAAATCTAATAATCCTCCAGTTATTTGGATCCTGAAAGGGAGCTGCCGCATTGGCGAGATGCACGGGGAAACAATACTTTTTCAAACCATAGCCCTGAGATATAGCTCCCAGGTTATGATAACCATCCTTGAACGGGACCATATAATAGTCTTCCTTTTCAGGATACCAGATATCAATAATATCACCGGGCGTAAAAATACTGGCATAAAACCTGGGATCCCTTGGATAACCTGCAGGATGTGAAGAAACAGATTCATATTGATTGGCCATGACTTTTGTCGGAACAACATTTCTCCATCCATTTATGCCAAAATAGGCTGAAAATAATGAACCATCATTCTGCCATCCGGGATTCCAGTAATGTCCCCATGTTGAGAATCCATCATTGAACTGGGCTGAAAAAACAGATTCAATATTATTTTCTGCCTTATAGGTTTTATTGGAAGTAGATAGGTCAAATGGTGAAAAGTTGCATAAATATGCGTAAATATAATCCAGTGAATCAGCATTGGTTTCTGGCGGTTGTATCAGATCATTGGGGCCATTGTCAATTAATTCCTTGAGAAAATATGATGCTGAATCCCAGACCTGCTGATACAGGTAAGTTTTCCCTAGCATAGCCAGAGCTGCTCCTTTTGTCGCTTTCCCAATATCCTCCGCATTTGTCCATTCCCATGGAAGAAGTGGTATTGCATTGCGCAGTTGATATTCAACAAAATTATAAATCTCTTCCTGAGGTGTATTCCCATAAGTAATGTTTGGATCTTCAGTAGCGTAAGTAACAAGGGGAGGTGCATTGAAAATCATGGCCAGGTAGAAATAATAAAATCCCCGCAGAAAGTACAACTGGCCGTAGTAGAGGTCTTTTGTATCCTTATCCATAGGAATATTCTCAAGATTCTGCAATAAAATATTGCACCTGTAGACACCTTTATACAGGTCATAATAAAATGAGCCCAGCCTGGAATCATTTGCTGTAAAAACAAATAATTCATATTGTGCATTCTCATGAACAAGCCTGTCGTCTAAAGTGAGATAAAGAAACTGAAAGCTATTACCATTGAATCCCCGCCAGCATATTGCTGCGTAGGCTGCAATAAGGGCATCTGCCGCATCACTTTCTGTCCTGTAGAAGTTGCCGGTTGTGACTGCATTCATATTCTCCAGATAGAGGTAATCCTCACCGCAGGAAGTCAAGATTAAAATTAAGGCTATCGTGATTATTGTTCTGAATCTTTTTCTTTTCATTGGAATTGGATTAATTGATCTATAAATCAATAATTTACCGGTCATATTTCGACCTGTAAACCTGCCATAAATGTCCTTGGCAAAGGATAAGTCCCGCTGTCTATACCAAAGTTAAGATTGCTCCTGCTGCCAATTTCAGGATCATAGCCTTTGTATTTTGTCAATGTATACAGGTTAGTAAAACTCAGATATATCCTGAATTGCTTGATGTGCAGCGTATTAATTAGTTTATCCGGAAGAGTATATTCAAGCTGAAGATTCTTGATCCTCATGAATGAAGCATCTTTTACGAAAAAGCTTGAAACCCTGTTATTATCATTCGGATCATTGAAATTTGCCCTTACCTGGTCATTTGTTTTATGGTAAGGGCTCCAGAAATTCATTACTTCTTTCAGCTTGTTATTATCCTTGCTGTCAGGATCTGTTGCAAGCCCGGTATTTGCCCTGAACTGATCGTATATATCGACATTCATGACACTATAAAAAAAGATTTGTAGATCAAAGCCCCGATAATTTCCATCAAAAGTCAGTCCCCAGTA
>Ga0153915_10005221_pt1 | contig 12069 bp, 14 predicted proteins | sample Opewatmetagenome_2_FD_107003 | JGI IMG/M metagenome (GOLD analysis project Ga0153915, IMG submission 107003) | Freshwater wetland microbial communities from Ohio, USA - Open water 3 Core 3 Depth 3 metaG | ecosystem: Environmental > Aquatic > Freshwater > Wetlands | place: USA: Ohio, Lake Erie...
AAAGTTACCCAGCATCTCAAAAAAGGTATGATGGCACGGGGTTTTACCGACATTATCCAAGTCGCCGGTGCGCAGGCACTTCTGCGAGCTGGTAGCGCGCTTGATATCTTTCTTTTCGCCCATAAAATAGGGCTTAAACTGATTCATGCCCGCGGAGGTAAATAATACCGTCGGGTCATCCGGCACCAAAGAATCAGAAACAAAAACCTTATGATTTTTGCTTTTAAAATAGTCCAGGTACTTTTTACGTAGTTGGTTGACTGTCATAATTTACAGATTATAACACAACAAAAATAAATAAGCTAGCATTCGACTTTTTCTAAAACTTGTAAAATATCCTCGAAATCAAAACCACGCGCCGCTAAAAAACGTATCAATTTTTGTTTAGCATTTTTCTTGCCTTGGTAGAACTTGGCTTTACGTACAGCTAGTTCACGCAACTGTTTACGCATATCGGCACTGGAAGGTAAAAATGAACGGTAGATATCCTCCACGATATTCAACCGTTTCAGTGCAGCGGCAATACGCCGAACGCCCCAGCCGCGCGAAATACGCGAATTAACAAATAACCGGGCAAAATCACTGTCGTTGATATAACCGAAGCCTTCCAGCTTTTGCAAAGTAAGCTCGATCGTGTCTGCATCAAACCCTTTACGCTTCAAGGCGCTTTCCAGTTCAAAGCGGCCGCGCGGACGGTACTTTAAAAGAAAAAGGGCGCTTTTCAGCGCCCTTTCTTTATCGTCATTCATTTAACAACCTTATTCTTTATCTTCGTCTTCATCCTCAGACTTAGCCCCTTGCGCGTCTGCTGCGCCAGCCGTAATCATCTTAGTCATTTCATCCTCGATATCCTGGCGCAACTTTTCATCGCCTTTGAGCACGTCACGCAGCTGCTCTTTGCCCTGAGCAAGATTCTTGCCTTTATAGGAGAACCAGCTACCGGCCTTGGCAATCAGGTTGGCATCAACTGCGGCATCGATCAAAGCGCCGACCTTAGAAACACCTTCGTTATACAAGATCTCAAAAATCGCTTCTCTAAACGGTGCCGCAACTTTATTCTTAACTATCTTCGCCCTCACACGCGTACCTACTGTGGATTCTCCGGCAGTGATAGCCGCTACCTTACGCAGATCAATGCGCAGCGACGAATAAAATTTAAGCGCCCGTCCGCCAGGGGTCGTTTCCGGGGAACCATACATCACACCGATTTTCTCACGGATTTGGTTGATGAATACCACACACGTTTTAGATTTACTGATCGCCGCAGTAAGTTTTCTCATCGCCTGGCTCATAAGCCGCGCTTGCAAACCCATAATAGAATCGCCCATCTCGCCTTCGATTTCCGCCCGCGGAGTCAATGCAGCAACAGAATCAACAACAATCAGATCTACCGCATTGGAACGGACTAAAGTCTCTACAATATCCAAAGCCTGCTCACCGGAATCCGGTTGAGAAATCAATAAATCATCCAAATTCACACCGATCGTCTTACCGTAAGTCGGATCAAAAGCATGTTCCGCATCAACAAATGCCGCCACACCACCATCTTTTTGCGCTTGCGCGATGATGCTTAAAGTAAGTGTAGTTTTACCGGATGATTCGGGGCCGAAGACTTCGCATATCCTGCCGCGCGGCAAACCGCCTACGCCAAGAGCACGGTCAAGCGAGATAATACCGCTGGGTATAACCGCAACATCTAAACGCGTACTGGAACCAAGTTTCATGATCGCCCCTTTACCGTGATCTTTTTCGATCTGAGCGATCGCTAACTGTAAAGCCTTCTTTCTGTTATCGGCGGCCGCGTTCTTTTCTTTATCTTTTTCCTTAACTGCAGCAGTTGACATAAAAACCTCCGTGGATTTGATTGTTGCTAAATTATAAACCTTTTATATTAATCCGTCCAGAAAGGAATTATACATAATCCTAAATAACAATCAAGTAATTTTTTTTATATATTTTTGTCAGTCGGCTAGAAACGATTTTCTTTCTTCGCTAATAGATTAATAATATTTTTCTTATGCCGTATAACAACTAACACGAAAAGTAATCCGGCAAAGATCTTAATCTCCAGCGGCAAAGCAAAACAAAGCGCGGCGACAAAAAACGCTACGGCTGAAGCTAATGATGCTACAGAAACATAACGCAGGATGAAAAAAAACAATATCCACACGATTACCGCTGCCAAAAGAGCTAAAGACAGAAAAGGAAAAGAAAGGCTTAAACCGCAAATAGCCCCCACACTGGTCGCTACACCTTTACCGCCTTTAAATTTTAAAAAGATAGTCCAATTATGCCCGCACACTACCGCCGTAGCGGCCATGATCACGACCAAAGTAGGAAACCCTCCCACGGCTTTTGCCACAGCCAAAGGAATCAAACCTTTTAAGAAATCTAAAATGAACACTGTAACACCCCAACGCCGGCCTAAAACACGCAGTACGTTAGTGGCACCAATATTACCTGAACCATAATTACGGATATCTATACGCTTTACGCAATAAGCAACGATCATGCCGAATGGAATACTGCCGATAAGATAACTGAATAACAGCAATACCGCCGACATCATAAAACCACCTTAGTCAATATTATGCTTAAAATCGTGATCTTATCAGCAAAACTCATTTACTGTCTTTTAGTGTCTGTCCGTCATAAGGACACATTTTCACAGTATTATCAAAACGCCTTTGGCAAACCGGGCATATCTTATATTCCGTTCCGGTCAAAGATTGCGATAACGCAGCGGCCACGGGTTGAGATTCCGTCGCTACACGATCCCCCGCTTGCTGCGATGCCGCACAACCCGATAATAAAATAAAAATAAATATAAAGAATATTCGCATATACCCTCCGCTAATCGATCACTTTGATACGCTTATAGGGCCACCAAATAAAAATAGCTTTACCCACAATATCTTCCTGTTTAGCAAAACCCCAAAAACGGCTATCCAAACTGGAGATGCTATTATCTCCCATAAAAAAATAATTACCTTCAGGAACAGTTACTTCTTTACCATCTTTGCCATAAACACCCTGATTGTAATAGTAATTACGCGTAATACGCGGATCCGTCATCAATTCGCCATTAATATAAAGGTTTCCCTGTTTGATCAACACACGGTCTCCCGGCAAACCGATCAAACGTTTAATATATTGTTTACGCACATACCACGGCCGCACTGATTCCTGCGGAGGAACAAATACTACGACCTCACCACGCTGCGGTTTACGCTTGCCGGGAATACGCCAGTTTACGATAGGCAGTTTCGGGCCGTAATGAACTTTACTGACAAATATTTTATCGCCCGGCATCAGCACGGGGACCATCGACGTAGTGGGGATCTTATATACTTGAAAAAAGAAGGTACGCAAAAAAATCGCCAAAACTGCCGCGATGATGATCGCCTCGGCCCATTCACGTGCTTGGCTCTTCTGCGGCTTTGCCGGGTTTTCCGACAACCGTTGCGCTTGATGATGTTTGCTTTTATGCGTCATTCACCCTCCCTTAATACTTCGATGAATGCTCCCTGCGGTACTTCCACGGTACCGAACTGCTTCATCTTCTTTTTACCTTCTTTCTGCTTTTCCCACAATTTACGCTTACGGGAAATATCGCCACCGTAACATTTTGCCGTTACGTTTTTACCAACCGAACTTACACGCTCCGCGGCGATAATACGCGCACCATCGGCGACCTGGATACTGACCTGATACATCTGCCGAGGAATAATATTTTTAAGTTTTTCGCAAATGGCCCGCGCTTTAGTTTCAGATTTAGACTTATGCACCAAAATCGAAAACGCCTCAACTGGCTCTTTATTTAAAAGAAGGTCTAATTTCACTACTTGTGTTACACGATATTCAATAAACTCATAATCAAGCGATGCGTAACCTTTGCTCAATGACTTTATTCTATCATAAAAATCGACAACGATCTCACCTAACGGCAGCTCGAAAGTAATACTCAAGCGGTCACGGCCTAAATATTCCATCTTTACGAATGTTCCCCGACGCCCTTTGGCCATTTCGCATATCGCGTCCATGCTGTCGACCGGCGTTACCACTGTAGCTTTAACAAACGGTTCATAAGCCGCTTCGATCTGCGATGGCTCCGGCAGTTGATGCGGGCTTTCTACCTTTATCTCGTCACCATTAGTTTTTTTAACCTTATACATGACATTCGGCGACGTTAAAACCAAATCTAATCCGTATTCACGTTCTAACCGCTCCTGGACTACCTCCATATGCAGCAAACCTAAAAATCCGCAACGGAAACCATAACCCAGCATACCCAGATTATCCGGCTCAAAAGTAAACGACGGGTCTGTAAGGCGTAATTTTTCTATGGCATTACGCAATGCCGGGTAATCTTTCGGCAATGTTGGAAAAATACCGGAAAAAACCATCGGCGTAAGTTTTTTATATCCCTCAAATGGTTCCGATGTAGGATTTTCCGGGCGCGTAATCGTATCGCCCAAATCGATATCCGAAGGGTTTTTTATGCCGCAACAAATATACCCTACCTCGCCGCAAGTAAGTTTTTTCTGCGGCGTTAACTGCGGCAAAAACACTCCGACCTCATCCACTTTATACTCTTGCTTCTGATGCATCATCAAAATCTTATCCCCGACTTTTATCTCGCCATCAAAAACGCGCACAAATAATATTACACCTTTATAGGAATCATAAAGCGAATCGAAAAGAATCGCTTTCAAAGGTTTATCTATACTTCCTTGCGGAGCGGGTATTTCCTTGATCACGCGCTCAATCACTGTATCAATGCCGGTTCCGTCTTTGGCACTGACGGAAGAGATCTCCGATGTTTTAAAACCGAAAATATCTACCAATTGGCCACAGACACGCTCCACATTAGAACCAGGTAAATCGATCTTGTTTAAAATAGGGATAATATGCAAATTGGCATCTAACGCTAAATAAAAATTTGCCACTGTCTGCGCCTCGACACCCTGTGACGCATCGACCAGCAGAATCGCGCCTTCGCAAGCCTTTAACGACTTCGCTACCTCATAGGTAAAATCCACATGGCCGGGGGTATCGATGAGGTTTAAGATATAATCCACACCTTCATACTTATACGTCAAACGTACGGTTTTAGCCTTAATGGTAATACCACGCTCACGTTCAAGCTCCATCGAATCCATCGCCTGTTCTTGGGTCTTGCGCCGTTCAACCGCGGAGGCAAGCTCTAAAAACCGGTCAGCAAGGGTCGATTTGCCATGATCGATATGCGCAATAATGCAGAAATTCCTGATGTTATTATTCATGTTCATCGGGGTAGATTATATGCTATTTTCTAAAATACGTCTATTATTATATAACTAATTTAACGTATATTATTCATCAAGGTCAAGGCAAGCCTTGACCCTACAAAAACAAAACGTATCAATGTAGGGGCCGGGCCTGCCCGGCCCTCGATAGTATTCGATAGCAGTGTTTAATTTATTATTTCCTTACGTACCCGGCTAATATATCCACAACTTGCTCGATCGTCATCTGTGTAGTGTCGATAAATATCGCGTCACCGGCTTTTTTTAACGGGCCGACGGTGCGGGAAAAATCGGCATGGTCACGTTTAGCCAAATCTTCTTTGACCTGTTCAAAAGTAATATCGATTTTTTTTGCCTGAAACTCTTTAAAACGTCTTTCGGCACGCAGATTAAAATCCGCATCAATATAAAACTTATAATCAGCATCAGGGAATACTACGGTTGTAACATCACGCCCCTCCGCTACAAAATCTCCAGTATGAGCGATTCTTTGCTGCATCGCTACCATTACTTCGCGTACTTTAGGATGCTTGACGATGGGAGAAATATTTTTATCGATCGTAGGTGTGCGGATATCCGCCGAAACATCTTTACTATCCAAGAAAACTTTACGCCCTTCAAAATTTATCTTTATTTTCTTGGCTAATTCGGTAAGCTTTGCTTCGTCTTCAACACCAATATTATTTTCTAATGCCGCAAAAGTAAGAGCCCTGTAGGTAGCTCCCGTATCCAAATAAGAAAATCTTAACTTATCGGCTAATAATTTTGCAACCGTAGTTTTTCCCGAGCCTGCCGGCCCGTCCATGGCAATGATCATATTTTTTAAACCTGCTTATTTTTAATAAGATCGTCGTAAAACTCCGCCTGGGCAGTCATAAGATACGGGTAATACCAAAGCGATCCGATAGACAACAATAATATTATGCCTATCGCCGGCAACGCCATAATAGGATTAGACGCAGGCCCGAATTCATGGGCCACAGAACCCAGCCAAACAAACGATATGACAAACAATAACAATACCCACCACAATAATTCAAATTGCAGGCAGCATAAACGCCACTTATTACCCTGCATCAATTGTTTACTTTTACGTATTGCCTCCATCGGGTCAATATCCGGATCATCGGCTAAAATATAAAAAGTCATCGAATAAGCATAAACCGCAATGATTCCGGGTATAATCAATAAAAGTGTCCATAGCAATGTGAATATTCCCACCAATAACCCCGCTGTGAACGAACGTTCAAAGATCTTAAACCCGGCAAATATCTGTTCAAAACGCACATCGCACCCCCTCACCAGATTTAACGTAAATAACATAATTCCGAAAGCAAGCGGGCCGGCAATAATAATACATAAAATCAATCCCACTAGCGGTATCATCGAACATAATTGAGAAATAACACCGCTAGCAAAAAATGACTATACAGCGATACCCCATTTACCGGATAAAGCCTTTAATGTCTTCGCTATCAACTCTTGATTCGAAGCCGGAATATTTAACGGCGCGTTTGTTTGCAAATGCTCATAGGCCATCAGATACCTCCCCGTTTTTTATGGGCATCGGAGATCAACTTCTCCAGGGCCACACGGTCACCTCGGCGAATAGCGCTTTCCATCACCCCTAAAAACTTACGGTATTTCTCAACCGCTTTTATCATCTCTTTTTTATTAGATAGAAAAATATCACTCCACACATCAACCGGTGAAGCGGCAATACGGGTCATATCCTTTAAACTGGGTGGAGCAAATCTTAAATATTCTTCCTCTACGCTGTTCATCAGCGAGAAAGATATGAGATGCGGTAAGTGCGATATCGCGGCAAGCATCCGGTCATGTTTCTTCGCCGGCATAAACACCACGCGTGAATCCAGCTTTTCCCAAAATGATTTTATCTCCCGGGCCTTAGGTGACTTCTCATCGGCGGTTATGATGCACAAAGCACCATGGTAAAGGTTATCAACCGAATTCTGCGCGCCAGCCTTTTCTGAACCACACAGCGGATGGCATCCGACAAAAGTGACATTTTTAGGCAAATACTTTTTTGCCCATTTTTCAATCAATTCCTTAGTGCTGCCTAGATCAAAAACTACCGCTCCCGATTTCAAGAAAGGCGCAATAGCTTGCATATATCTTTCCATGGCAAAGATCGGTATACCTAAAACTACATAATCCGCATCTGCCACCGCCGCTTTTAATTCACACTCGACATGGTCAATAAACTTTAGTTTTTTTAATTTCTCGTAAGATTCTACCGAACGGGCATAACCACTGATAAGAACATCGGGAAAACGGCGTTTAACCGCTTTTGCTAAACTCCCGCCCATCAGCCCTACACCCAAAATGGCAAGTTTCTTCATAAAGTACGGTCGACTGCCTGCGCGACACGGCGTAATTCTTTCATCAGCGCATCAAAAGTATCCGGCTTTAATTGTTGCGGGCCGTCACTGAGCGCCTCTTCCGGATTGCAATGTACCTCGATCATCAACCCATCCGCACCAGATGCGATACCTGCCTTGCTCATCGCTGCTACTAAACCCCATTTACCAACCGCATGCGATGGATCAACGATCACCGGCAGATGTGACATCTGTTTGACTACCGGAACCGCGCTTAGATCCAACGTGTTACGCGTCTCCGTCTCGTAAGTACGGATGCCACGTTCGCAAAGAATGACACTCATATTCCCACCAGATAAAATATATTCCGCACTCATCACCCATTCTTTGATCGTCGCGCTTAACCCTCGTTTTAAAACTACCGGTTTACGCGTTTGGCCTACAGCTTTAAGCAGATTAAAATTTTGCATATTGCGTGCACCGATCTGTAAAATATCTGCATATTTTGCCACTAGATCTACATCACGTGTATCCATAACTTCTGTCGCCGTAGCCAAATCATATTTTTCACCGGCTTCTTTCAAAAGTTTCAAGCCCTCCTCGCCTAACCCCTGAAACATATATGGGGATGTCCGCGGTTTAAAGGCACCGCCGCGTAAAATATTCGCACCGGACTGCTTGATACGCTCAGCTACACTGAATAATTGGTCGCGTGACTCAATCGAACATGGCCCGGCGATCATCGCTAGTTTGTTTCCACCGACCGTCACGCCTTTACCCACATCGATCACGCTGTTTTCTTTTTTAAATTCCCGCGATGCCAGTTTATACGGCGTGATAACCGTCATGACTTTTTCTACGCCGGGAAAAACTTCCAAAGGCTGCACACGGATAACATCTTCCGGCCCGATGACACCCACAATCGTACGTTCTACACCCCTTGAGACCATCGCCTTCAAGCCGATATGCTCTACCTTATCGATCAGGTGCTTAATATCACCTTCGGTCGCTTCTTTCTTAAAAATGATGATCATTCCCTATCTCCCTTAGTTTTGCTTAAATAACTGCTCAAGCATTTGATGAACTTCATATTTTCTTTAGGCAAACCGGTCGTCACGCGAAAATATCCCGCTAAACCCCAACCTTTTAATTCACGGATAATCAATCCGTTTTTCAACAGATAATCATTTAATTTAGTCGTATCTGTGCCCCATTTAACCATAATAAAGTTCGTGGCACTTTTAACATACTCAACACCAAGCCTGTCAAACTCTTTATAAAAACGCTCTTTTTCCCGGTTGTTAAACGCAATCATCTTCTTTACAAAATTTTTATCTTTTAAAGCCGCAATCCCGGCTACCTGAGCAAACCGGTTGATATTAAACGGCTCACGGATCGTATTTAAAATATTAGCGATCTCTTCGCTGGTAATGCCGTAACCTAAACGTACTCCCGCTAAAGCGTAGACCTTAGAAAACGTCCGAGAAAAAATAATATTCCCGCGCTCATTTAAAAGCTTTAAACTATCAGGGAAATCTGCTTGTGCAAATTCAAAATAGGCTTCATCAAAAAATACCAAAACACTCCTGGGTATCTTTTCTAAGAACGCCTTGATCTCTTTTGGCGTGCAGTAAGTACCTGATGGATTATCCGGATTAGCAATGATCACGATCTTAGTCTTTTCCGTGATTACTTTCGCCATTGCGTCGAGGTCGTAGCGGTAATTCTTTGCCGGTATTTTCACGACCTTCGCCCCGCGGACTAGCGCCTGTATCTCATATACTAAAAATGTCGGGTCGCTAATGACAATCTCATCCCCTGGAGCGCAAGCCGCTGTAATCGCCAAAGCAATAACTTCGTCCGAACCGTTGCCAAACACGACCTGTTCGGGTTTGACCTTATGCTTTTTCGCAACTAATTCGCGCAGGTAAAAGCTTCCCCCTTCAGGGTAACGATTAATATTTTCTATCTCTTTTATGACAGCCTTGCGGATATAAGCAGGCACAAAAGGGATCTCGTTAGAGGCCAGTTTATAGACCTCTTCCAATTGCAAAGCACGCTTCACTTCTTCGATCGGTTTTCCGGGCTTATAGGGCTTAATATTATTAAAATTTCGCATAGTGAGCATTATACAATAGCCAATAAGTTGTAGCAATTATTCGTTTTAAGAGGCTTACGCCGGGTAGGAGCCAAGGATCTTGACCGATAAGCAGTGGCGTTTAAGGTCAGTCAAGGCCTTTTCAACATTCTTATCCTGCCGATGGCCTAAAAAATCGATAAAGAAACGATATTCCCAAGGTTTTTCGCGTGACGGACGGGATTCTATTTTAGTGAGATTGATATTACTTTTTTTAAACGATGCCAACACGTCGTGCAACGCGCCCGGCTTATCTTTTATCGCTAAAAGTATTGATGTCTTATCTTTGCCGCATGGCGCACTATCACCCTTAGCGATAACCAAAAACCGTGTATAATTATGTGACGAATCTTCTATCGAAGCGCGTACAACTTTTAAACCGTAAAGCTCGCCTAATATCTTATTACCGATGCATGCGGCATGTTTTTCTTTCGCAGCGATCTGCGCAGAACGTGCAGTAGAAATGCAATCTTCTAAAGTTGCATGGCTTAAATTAGCAGCCAACCATTTACGGCATTGGCCAAAAACTATTGATTTTGAATATACCTTCTTGATATCTTTCAGCGCACAGTTCGCCATTAAGCACTGCTCTATGCCTACTGTTATCTGCGAACATACCTGCAGATCAGAACTGTAAAACATATCCAGCGTATGGCTGACTACCCCGTCGGTAGAATTCTCAACCGGCACTACACCATAATCACAACAACCACGCTCTACCGCATCAAAGACATCAGAAATATTATCAAACGGCAAATATTCCGGCTTCTTACCAAATTTTCTGACCGCTGCCATATGAGTAAAAGTACCCTCCGGGCCAAAATAAGCAACCTTCAAGTGAGATTGCAAAGAACGGCAAACCGACATGATCTCACCAAAAATGATATCAAGATCTTTATCCGAAAGCGTACTTTTATTCATATCCTTTAACCGGCGTAAAACCTGAGCTTCACGGGCAGCAGAAAAAATCGCCATATTGCTGCCCTTTTTAAATTCATTCACCTTCGCCACATTACCTGCCCGGGCGATTAAAAGCTTAAGGATCTTTTCATCGATCGTATCGATATTTTTACGTATTTTTTCTAAACTCATAGATTTTTATTAAAAAATTTTTTCGCCCGTTTTAAATCTTCCACTGAACCGATATCAAACCAACGCCCCTGTAAAGTATACCCATACACTACATCATGATCAACCAACCAGGAAATATATTTACCCGACGCATCAACACCAGGGCAGCTATTTAAAAAACAGTTTAAAAAATTTATCGATTTTTCCGGAAAAAAATAAACACAGCTTGCGGCCAATGTAGAAAAAGGTTTCTGTGGTTTTTCTTCCATGCGTAAGACTTTACCGCTCGCCGCTACTTCTACCACGCCAAATTTTGCAGCCTCTTTTTTCGTCTTAACGTCCTGCAGCCCCACAGAGACATGCGGCCGGTTTTCGTAAGAAAAATCAATGAACTCTACAAGATCATCCTGAAAAATATTATCGCCGCCTAAAACTAACCAATCTCCGCGTTTTTTTCCAATAGCAAAATTAATATCACCGACAGCTCCCAGGCGTTCCTGCGGATTATTCGTCCTGTCGTTAATGATCGTAACCGGATATTTATATTTTTTTCCCCATTCTTCAAACTTCTTATGGAATTTATTATTCGATACGACAAGAATATCATCGATATCATGTTTCTCGCCTAAAGAGATGACCTTTTCCATCAATAAATTAATCAAAGGCTTGTTGCCTAATTTCACCAACGGCTTAGGCAGATTATACGTCAAAGGGTAAAGGCGCGTACCGTATCCTCCCGCCAGGATCAATACCTTCATAGCATTACAATCCGTTCAAAATCATCCCCTAGAATATTACGTACCTCTGTTAATAAAAACTGTTCTACTTCTTTAGCTGTCATTATATCTAATGCCCGCATAGCAATGCCCTGTGCTTGTTCAAAAGTGACACTACGGATCAACTCTTTTACCTTAGGCACATACGGCGGCGGCATACTGAACTCATCGAGCTCTAACCCTAAAAGCAGGAAAGCAAACAGCGGTTCCCCAGCCATCTCGCCACACATACCGACCCAAATATTATTTTTATGCGCACTGTCGATGACCATCTTGATCAAACGCAGAACTGCAGGGTGGCCTGGCTCATATAAATACGCAACCTTTTCATTAGCACGGTCTACCGCCAGCGAATACTGGATAAGATCGTTCGTTCCAATAGAAAAAAAGTCGCATTCCTTGGCTAACATATCGGCCGTCATCGCAGCCGAAGGCACCTCTATCATAATGCCGAC
>Ga0153915_10005222_pt1 | contig 12069 bp, 8 predicted proteins | sample Opewatmetagenome_2_FD_107003 | JGI IMG/M metagenome (GOLD analysis project Ga0153915, IMG submission 107003) | Freshwater wetland microbial communities from Ohio, USA - Open water 3 Core 3 Depth 3 metaG | ecosystem: Environmental > Aquatic > Freshwater > Wetlands | place: USA: Ohio, Lake Erie...
CCGTAACCGCGCAGCTTCCTGTACAGGTTGGAACGCTCGACCTGGAGGGCTTCGGCGGTTCGGGATACGTTGCCGCGGTGGCGGCGGAGCGAAGCCAGGATGTAGCGGCGCTCGAAGTCTTCCCGGGCGTTCTTGAGAGGCGCGTCGGCGGGCACGGGCGCGGTGGTCTCGCCTTCGGCGATCTCGGCAGGGAGGTCCTCCCGGCGAATGTCCTCGGAGGGACAGAGGATCATCAGCCGCTCGACGAGGTTCTTCAGCTCCCGGACATTGCCCGGCCAGCGGTATCCGACGAGGGCCTCGACGGCCCCGGCGGAAAGGGCCTTGGGCTTGCGCCCGAAGCGGACCGAGGCCTGCTGGAGGAAATGGCGAGCCAGCAGGGCTATGTCTTCGCGCCTCTCGCGCAGCGGCGGCACCGAGATCGGGACGACGGCCAGGCGGAAGAAGAGATCCTCGCGGAAGGTCCCCCGGCGGATCTCCTCGGCGAGATTCTTGTTGGTGGCCGACAGGACCCGCGCGTCCGAGGATATCGCCTTGCTCCCTCCGACGCGCGTGAAGCGCCCCTCCTGGAGGGCGCGCAGAACCTTCGACTGGGTCCGGGCGGACATGTCTCCGACCTCGTCCAGGAAGAGCGTTGCACCGTCGGCTTCCTCGAACTTCCCGCGCCGGTCTTCGGTCGCTCCCGTGAAGGAGCCCCGCACGTGGCCGAAGAGCTCCGACTCGATCAGCTCCTCGGGGATCGCGGCGCAGTTGACTTCGACCAGGGGCGAGTCGGCGCGCTCGGAGAGCCGGTGGATGGATCGTGCGACGAGCTCCTTGCCCGTGCCGTTCTCTCCCGTGATCAGCACCCGGGCGTCGGTCGGAGCGACGCGGGCGATCTCGCGCCGGAGCTGCTCCATGGCCGGCGACTCGCCCAGGAGCGTCGCCTCCGATTCGCTGCGGCCCCTGAAGGAGGCGACCTCGGCGAGCAGGTCCCGCCGCTCGATCGCCTTCTGCGCGGTCAGGACCACGCGCTCCAGGGAGAGGGGTTTCTCCAGGAAATCGTAGGCGCCCAGGCGTACGGCCCGGACGGCGGTCTCGACGTTGGCGTGGCCCGAGATCATCACGACGGGGACCTCCGAGAGCTTCCCGTCCGCGGCTTCGAGCACCGAGAGGCCATCCCGATCCCGCAGCCAAACATCCAGGAAGGCGAGGTCGAAGCTCTCCTCCCGGAGGCGCTTCAACCCTTCCTCTCCCGACTCGATCGCGGTGACCGCGTAGCCTTCGTCGGCGAGGATCTGCGAGAGCGTCTCCCGGATCGCCTTCTCGTCGTCGATGACGAGGATGCGCCGTTTCTTCATGCCGCCGGCAGCTCGATGATGAACCGCGCGCCGCGGGGGCGGTTCTCCTCGACGCGAATCGTGCCGTTGTGGTCGGCGACGATGCGCGACACGATGGCGAGCCCGAGCCCCGTGCCGCGCCCCTTGGTCGTGAAGTCGGGCAGGAAGAGCTTGTCCCGGTCGAGCGCCGGAACGCCCCGGCCCGTATCCGCGACCTCGATCGAGATCCCGCGCGCGTCCTCGGAGAGCCGCACGGTGATCTCGCCGGAGGCGCCGCAAGCCTCCAGGGCGTTGTCGAGGAGATTGATCAAGGCCCGCTTGATCTGATCCGGGTCGAGCACCACGGTCTCGCGGGAAAGGCGCGACTCGACGCGGAGCGTCACCCCCTCGCGCGCCCCTTCGAAGAGGCGAACCGCCGCGCGTGCGAGCGCCGGCAGGTCGGTCGGCTCCGGGCGCATCTCCGGCAGCCGCGCGAACCGCGAGAACTCGTCCACGAGAGACTTCAGGAAGTCCACCTCCTCGACGATGACCTTCGTGCCGCGGACGATCGCTTCCGGCAGGTCGGGCCCCCCGGCGCGCAGCCGCTTGGCGATCCGCTCGGCCGAGAGCCGGATGGGGGTCAGGGGGTTCTTGATCTCGTGGGCGACGCGGCGCGCCACTTCGCTCCAGGCGGCAAGCTTCTGTTCCCTGGCCACGTGCGTCGTGTCCTCGATGGCGAGCACCCATCCTCCCCGCTCGCTGGCCGAGGCGGGAGAGAGCGGCCGGAGCGAAATCTCGAGCCGCCGCTCCCCCTCCCGGGAATGAATCGTGACTTCCCGGGGGACCGCGGAGGCCGCCGCGGACCGCGCCTGCTCGACGAGCGCAACGAGCGGGGCGAGCTCCGGACGCTGGCGCAAGGCCTCGGCCGTGACCTCGCCCTCGAAGGAGAGGAGGGCGCGGGCGGCGGGGTTGCAGACCGTGACACGCCCTTCCGAATCGAATGCGAGGACGCCTGTCGTGACCGACTCGAGCACTGTCGCGAGCAACCGGCGCTCCAGGTCCAGGCGCCGGTTGGAAGCCTGCAGCTCCTCGTTCGAGGAGAGCTGCGCGTCCCGCGCTTTCTGCAGCCCGTCCGCCATGCTGTTGAACGACTGCACCAGGACTCCGATTTCGTCGGAGGCAGGGACGTTGACGCGGGCCGTCAGGTCCCCGGAATGGAGCCGGCGCGTGGACTCGGCGAGAGCGGCAATGGGCCCCGTGATGCGGCGCGCCAGCGTCGAACCGGTCCAGATCGCCGCGAAGAGGATCGCGAGAGTGATGAGCAGAAAGGTCGAGATGTTGGCGGCCTTGATCGCAGGTTTCTGCGCCTCGAGCTTCTTGTAATCGCTCCAGGCGGCCGCGATCGCGTCCAGGGCCCGGGCCTCGGCCGGGCCGACACGGGTCCCGGCCGCCCAGATGAGATCACCGGCCTTCACGAACGCCCGGTAACGGTGGGACTGGTCGGAGAGCACCTCGATCTTGACCTCCTGCCCTGTGGCCGCCGCCCTGCGAAGCCGCTCCGGGGAGAGGGGCGCGACGCCATCCGGGGCCTCCGCGGCGAGGGCGACTCGCAACGCCCCTCGATAGGCCTCGATCGAATCGAGCTTCTCCTGCCGCCGCAACTCCTCGAGGCGCCCGGCCGCCGCCGGGTCCGGAGAATTCCGCGCAAGCCCGCGAGCCTTCTCCAGCGTCTCGTCCACGACCCGTTTCTCCGCCATGTCCTGGACGGCTCGCGCCCGGCCGACGACCTCGCGCACGGGGGTGGAGAACCAGCGGTCGATGGAGCGTTGAAGCAGCCCCGTCGCCGTGAAGAAGAGCAAGCCGATCGGGATCGCGGTCAGCCCGAGGTACGTCACGAGCAGCTTCGTCTGGAAGCGCGAGCCGAGGATCCGCCTGCGGCGTTCGAGCCAGGTCTTGAGCAGGACCCGGCAGAGAACGAAGAGCACCGCGGCGATGAGGGTGATGTTCAAGTAAGAGAGCACGAACAGAAGGAGCCCGCGCGTGATCGTGGCTGGTTCCATCTCGCTGGCCCGCTGTTCGAGCACCGAGACGATGGACCAGACGACCAGGACCGCCAGGAGCAGCCCGACGATCAGCCGGTTGTCGCGGCGAAGCCGCGCGAGATCGGATCGGAGCTTCATCGCGGCGCTACCTTGATCTCGAAGCGGTTCGACTCCTTCCAGGAGGTCCGGGAGTCGACCGGGATGATCGTGAAGAGGTAGCCGGAATCGAAAGTCGCGCGCATCTGGACATAAAGGTTGGTCCGCCAGTCGTTGTGGCGGACCCGGAAAACGAGGAGGTTCTCGCGCGACAGAAGATGGCGGGCGACCTCGGAGAAGTTGTGCGTCGTCGAGCGCTGGAGGGGATGCCCGTCCATTGTCTCGACGACGACGTACTCTCGGGTGACCGGGTCGTAAGTGACGCCGACACGATACTTTCGGGTGTCCATGTGGTCGTCCCAGAGCCAGTGCGCGTTGTGCCGGTTGAGGCGGATCTCATAACGGACGACCGTTTCGAGACCGGACTCGATCTTCGTGGCCAGCTCGGGATTCAGCGCCCCTGCCAGCCGGAAGCCCACGAACACGTCCGGACCGCGGGCATCGGCCCGCAGCGCCTCGATCCGAGGCTTCTCCTGCTCGGCCGCCCCCGCACCCGCCGCGAACAGCCCCGCCAGGAGCGCCCCCGCCGCCGCGCGGGAAACCGCGTTGGGAGAAGACACGTGTCCATTCTAGCCGCCCGCCGGCCCGGCCCTGAGCCCGCCGGGGACGCTGGAGACTCTGGACGTTGGACTCTGGTGTTTGGCCGTGGACCCTGGACCCGAGACGCGGGACGTCTATCCCGTCAACTCGCCTGCTTCGGCGACGGCCTCGGGCTCCGCCACGGGGGCGCGCAGCGCGGCGTCGAGAGCTCGGGCGAACTCGATATGGAGCGCGTGCCCTGCCTTGCGCGCGAAGATGCGGCCCGAGAGCGGCCGGCCAAGCAGCGCCAGATCGCCGACCAGATCCAGGATTTTGTGCCGGACGAACTCGTCCCGGAAGCGCAGCGGCCCGGAGATGACGCCCGTGTCGTCGAGGACCACGGCGTTGTGGAGACTGCCGCCACGAGCCAGTCCCCGGGCGCGCAGGACTTCAACATCGCGCGCGAACCCGAAGGTGCGCGCGGGGGCGATCCGCGCGGAATACTCCTCGGGCCGGACCATCAGCGTCAGCGTCTGTTTGCCGACGACCGGGTGGGGAAAATCGATCTCGTACGTGATCGTCAGGCCGGGCCCGTCGGGTTCGAAAACGATGCGCCGGTCGCCGCGGACGACTTCCACCGGGCGCTCGAGCGTCAGCGGACGCACGCGTGCGGGCTGTCTCTCGAAACCGGCCGCGTGGAACAGCCGGACGAAGGGGAGAGCGGATCCGTCCAGGATCGGGACTTCCGGTCCCTCGATTTCGATCAGGCAGTTGTCCAGGCCCTCGCCGGCCGCCGCGGAGAGCAGATGCTCCACGGTTCCGATGGAGACCCCCTCCGCCGTCAGCGTCGTCGCGTAATCGAAGGTGGCGGCCGACGGGAGGAGGGCCGGGACACGTATGGCCGGATGGTCGCAACGAACGAATACGAGGCCGTGATCCGGCGGCGCCGGCCGGAAAAGCGCGCGCACGGGATGGCCCGAATGAAGGCCGACTCCCTCGATCGAGACGCTGGTGCGAAGGGTGGTCTGAGCTCTCAAACCAGAGTCCGTTACCGCAGCTTTGGTGCCACGTCGGAAGAAAACGCTGCCGGGGCAACTATCCCATCTCTTTTGAAGAGGTTGAGGGGAAACAGCCGGCTCTTTTCTCGCGCCCCTGGCGTGGCCCGGCCGCAACACGGGCGTGGCTCCGCAGCCACGCTCACCGATCTGCCGTGCTCCTTGTGTTCCGCCGCGACCAGCCGTCTTCCGGCCCTCCCTTCTGCGTGGACTAGACTGCCGAGAGTCATGTCGAAGAAGGATCCCAGAGCCGGAGCCTCGGCGTCCGTCAAGACCGTCGCGACGAACCGCAAGGCGTTTCACGACTATTTCATCGAAGACCGGGCGGAAGCGGGCCTGGTGTTGACCGGCACGGAGGTCAAGTCACTGCGGGAAGGGCGAGCTCAGTTGAAGGATTCCTACGTCAGTTTTCGCGGAGGTGAGGCCTTTCTGATCGGGGCGCACATCTCGCCCTACGGAGCCGGGTCCTGGACCAATCACCCGCCCGAGCGGGAGCGCAAGTTGCTGCTCCACCGACGGGAGCTCGACCGCTGGGCGGGCGCCGTTTCGACGCGGGGAGTCTCCTGTATCCCTCTCTCGCTCTATTTCAGGGGTCCCAGAGCAAAGGCCGAAATCGCTCTGGTCAAGGGGAAGAAACTGCACGACAAGCGCGACGCCATCCGCGACCGGGATCTGAGACGGGAAGCGGACCGGGCGATGCGCCGGCGATGAGAGACTCCGAGACGGGAAGAACGGGAGACGCGGGTAAGGACGCTCACCGCGGGCCTGCCGGTCCCCATGTCCCCCGGTCTCCGCTCGAGTCCGCCTGGAGGCCGGCAAGCACGCTGCGCTCGGTCGTCCCGGCAGATTTCGAAGCGCTCTATCGCCTCGATCAGATCTGTTTCGAGCCGGGAATCGCGTATTCCCGGGAGGAGCTCGCGCGTTTCCTCGGCATCCACACGGCGGAGGGCATCGTCGCCGAAGAGGACGGCAGGATCGTTGGCTTCGTGATCGGGTACCTCGCCGCCCGGCGGGTCGGGCACGTCGTGACCCTGGACGTGCATCCGGAGCGGCGCCGTCAGGGAATCGGCAAGGCTCTGATCGAGAAGCTGCTGGAACGCTTCTCGCGAACGGGCTCGCGAGCGGCGCGCCTCGAGGTCTCGACCGAGAACTCCACCGCGATCAGATTCTACGAAAGCCTCGGCTTCCGCCGGCGCCGCCGAATCCCCGACTACTACGGCCCCGGCCGGGACGCTCTGGAAATGATCCGTCACTTGTAAGCCACGGATCGCGGGCGCGTCCGAGTCCTCTCCGACGTATCACAACCGCCGTATTCCACGGCAATCTTCCCCCTGTTCGTGGCGCAGCGCGTGGAAGAGACAAAGCGTGCGGCCACGCCGCGGTCGTGGGTGCGTCCGAATCCTCTCCGACATATTGCAGCCGACGTATTTCGCGGCAATCTCACCCCTGTTCGCGGCGCGAGGAGTCTCCCGAGGGAACGAGGGAGGAGCCTTGCGCCGCGGGAGGCGCAGCGCGTGGAAGAGACAAAGCGTGCGGCCACACGCGGTCGCGGGTGCGTCTGAGTCCTCTCCGAAGTATTGCAGCCGACGTATTTCGCGGCAATCTCACCCCTGTTCGCGGCGCGAGGAGTCTCCCGAGGAACGAGGGAGGAGCCTTGCGCCGCGGGAGGCGTAGCGAGAGGAAGGGACCAGGCGGGCGGCGACGCCGCCCGCCGACGTCCCGAGCGAGCGAAGCCGACGTGCTAACGCGCGACGCGCCTGCGCCGGACCTCCAGCGTCCTGCCCGACTCGAGAATCTGCTCGAATCTCGGCGGCGGTACGGGGGGACTGAAGAGATACCCCTGCATCTCGTCGCAGCGCTGCTCCCCCAGGAAGTCGAGCTGCGCCTCCGTCTCCACGCCTTCGGCGACCGCGGTCAGGTTGAGGCTGTGCGCCATCGCGATGATCGCGGCGGCGATCGCGGCGTCGTCGGGGTTGTGGGTGACGTCGCGGACGAAGGATTGGTCGATCTTGATCCGGTCGATCGGAAAGCGCTTCAAGTAGTTCAGCGAGGAGTAGCCGGTGCCGAAATCGTCCATCGACAATCGGACGCCGAGATTCTTCAGGTCCTGGAGGGCGGAGATCGAGAGCTCGGCGTTCTGCATCGCGTTGGACTCCGTGATCTCGAGGTCGAGCGCCTCCGGTGGCAAGTCCGCCTGCTGCAGCGCCTCGGTGACCTGGAAGACGAGGTCCGCCTGCTGGAACTGGCGCGAGGAGAGGTTCACGGCGACCGACATGTGGGGATATCCGCCGCTGTGCCAGATGCGAGCCTGGGCACAGGCTGTGCGGAGGACCCACTGGCCGATCGGGACGATCAGCCCGGAGATCTCCGCGATCGAGATGAAGTCGCCGGGCGGAATGAGGCCGAGCTCCGGATGCTGCCAGCGCAGGAGGGCCTCGGCTCCCCGGATCCGGCCGGTCGCAAGGTCGATCAGGGGCTGGTAGTGCATGACCAGCTCCCTGTTCTGAAGTGCCTGGCGCAGCCGGCTCTCGAGCGACAGCCGTTCGAGCGCCCGGGAGTTCATCCCGGGCGCGTAGAGCTGGTAGTTGTCGCGCCCCTGCTCCTTGGCGCGGTACATCGCGGTGTCCGCGTTGCGCACGAGCGATTCGGCCTCGGAGCCGTCGGCGGGATAGAGGGTCACGCCGATGGAGGTCGTGACGAAGAGCTCGCGGTGCTCGATGAAGAAGGGGAGGCGCACGGCTTCCAGGATCTTGTTGGCGATCGTGGCCGCATCCTCCTCCCGCGCGATCCCCGGAAGCAGGACCGTGAACTCGTCCCCTCCGAGCCGCGCGATCGTGTCCTCCTGGCGGATGCACCCGCCGACCCGCTCGGCGACGCGCCGGAGCAACTCGTCCCCGATCGAGTGTCCGAGCGAGTCGTTGATGACCTTGAATCGGTCGAGGTCGAGGAACAGGACCGCGAGCTTCTCCCGGTAACGGTTGGCGTGGACCATGGCCACGCGCAGGCGGTCATGGAAGAGAAGGCGGTTGGGAAGCCCGGTCAGCGAGTCGTGGAACGCCAGATGCTTGACCTGCTCCTCGGCCCGTTTCCTCTCGGTGATGTCGATGACCGTGCCCTCGATCACCGCGGGCCTCCCGTCGGAGCTCTCGATCAGGTTGCCGTTCTCGAGGATCCAGACGTGGCTCCCATCTTTGCGGCGCAGGCACTGCTCGTAGTTGGTCAGGCTCTTGCGCTCGGTCAAGCGGGCGAGGGAAGTCTTCCGGTCCTCCGGCGTCAGATAAAAATCCCAGGCGGGAAGGCTCAGGACTTCTTCTCGAGAGCCGTAGCCGAAGATCTGGGCGAAGGAATCGTTGCAGTCGAGGATCTTGCCCTCGAGGGTCGTCTGGTAGACGCCGGCCAGGTTTCCCTGGAAGAGCATGCGGTATCGCAGTTCGGACTGGTCCGCCGCGCGCTCGGCCCGCCGCTGTTCGGTTACGTTCGTCGCGACGCCGATGACACCGGCGATCCCCCCCTGCGGGTCGCGCCGGGGCGCGAACTCGACTTCGAAGGTCATGGTCTCGACCTCGATGGTCTCCTGGAAGGCCTCGCCGGCCAGGGCGCGGCGCAGGAGGTCGAGCGCTTTCGGGTACTTGCCGTAGATCTCGAAGGCGCTTCGGCCGACAGCCTCCAGGAGGCTCAATCCGACGGTTTCGAGCCCGCTCCCCTCCAGGTGGGTGACGACGCCGTCCCGGTCGAGGGCAAAGAGGACGATCGGCGCGTTTGCGACGAGCGTCCGCAGCCGCTCCTCGGACTCGCGTAGGGCGCGCTCCGAACTCTTCCGCTCCGTGGCGTCGCGCGCGATGAGAGTCCCTAGGATCCGGCCGTCCCGCGCAGCGAGGCCGATCGAGACGTCGAGAGGGATCTCCCGGCCGTCGGCGTGGCGCCCGGCGAGCTCGATCGTCCGCGTCGTCGATACGGTGGCAGCCTCGCCCCTCTTGCCGGGCGCCGGTCCGAGCTCCGAAAGAGGCGGGCAGTCGGGAACGAGCATCGCCAGGGGCTCGCCGATCATCGCCGATACGGGATGCCCGAAGATTTTCTCCGTGGCGTCGTTGGCGAAGAGGATCTGTCCGGCTTCGTTCACCGTCAGGATCGCATCGCAAGCGGTTTCGACGAGAGCGCGGAAACGCCCCTCGCTCTCCCGAAGCGCGCGTCGTGCCTGACGCCTCTCGCGCCGGATCTGAGCTTCTCGCAGTTCCCTCTCGACGGTCGGGCCAAGTCGCCCGAGCGACTCCTTGAGGATGCAGTTGTGAGCGCCTGCCTTGATCGCCCTGACCGCCGTCTCCTCGCCGATCGTGTCGGAGACGATGATGAAGGGGATGTCGTAGTCCTTCCGCTTGAGCAGGTCCAGCGCGGGAAGGGCGCCGTAGTCGCGAAGCCGGAAGTCCGACAGGATCACGTCCCAGTGGTCCCTGGAGATCGCGCGTTCCAGCTCCTCCTCGCTGGTCGCGAGCTCGAAGAGCGGCTCGTAACCTCCTCTGGAAAGTTCGCGCAGGAGCAGTTGCGCCGTTTCCAGCGAGTCGTGGAGTATCAGGACGCGGACGGGCGTTCCCATTGAGTCTTGGAAATAAACAGTATAAGGGTTTCCCGCGCTGGCCGCGCCTTTCCAGTGTCTTCGACAGCGGCGACAGGCCCTTCTCCGCCGCGGGGTCAGCCGCGCCAGGCTTTGAGGATGTCCAGGAGGACGGCCGTGACCCCGTTGATCACGAACTGGATGCCGACGACCGCCGTGATCAAGCCCATGACCTTCGAGACGATCCGCTGCCCCGTCGTCCCGATCCGGGCCACGATTCCGGGCGCCGCGAGCAGGATCAGAAACGTCAGCACGACGTTGACCGCGATGGCGCCCCCCAACGCGAGACGCCGCGCGCCGTCCTGCGCCTGGCCAACGAGCACCATCACGGTCGTAATCGCGCCGGGCCCCGCGATCACCGGGATGCCGAGGGGAACCACGGATGGATCCGCGCTTTCGTCTTCGGGCGCCTCCCTCTCGCCGTTCTGGAGCGTTCGGACCGAAAGTATCGCGAAGATCACTCCTCCGGCGATCTGGAAAGCCGGCACGGTGATGCCGAAGAACGAGAAGATCGCCCCGCCGGCCACCGCGAAGACCGCGAGAATCGCCGCGGCCGCCAGACACGCCTTCAGCGCCATGCGCCGCCGAGCGCCGGGGAAGCCCGCCGTCATTGTCACGAAGATCGGAGCCGCCGAGATCGGGTTGATGACCGAGAACAGCGAGGAGAAGGCGAGTAGCGCGAACTGTTTTTCCGCCGGCGTCAGCATGGATCGGGGCGGATTATCCGCGAACGCGGCTGGTCCGCGCGGCCGTCGGGGACAGGACACTCTGGAATCCGGTGGAAGTTCCCTCCCGCCCGGGCGGGCCTGGAAACGAGAAGGGGGAGCGGGCCATCCCGCTCCCCCGTTTCAACGACCGTGAAAGAGACTAACGGCGAATCAGCAGCAGAGCGGCCCCGATGAGCGCCAGAGCCAACAGGCCGAGCATCGCGAACGAGAGCGTCGGCACGACAACGCTGGGTGGGGGCGGGCCGCCCGGAGTCGGCGTAGGCTGCGAGACCACGAGCTCGCCGAAGACCCCCAGGCCGGCAACTTCCTGGCCGAGCCTTCCAGAATTGAAGGTCGTAATCGGGGGAGCGGCCGGGCTGATCGCGAACCTGTAGACGTTTCCGCTGGAAAGCCCGGCGCTCCAGAAGGTGACCCCGTCGGGGTCGCGGTTCAGTGCGAAGAAGACGCTCTCGCCGGGCGCCGTGTACGTCGCGGTAACGGCTCCCGTGGAGTCCAGCATCTTGACATTGGAGCTGTTCGCGACCAGGGCGCCGCCGCCCGGCAGAAGGCGGAAGGCATAGGCCGTGTTGAGGGCCGTCGAGAAGTCGGCGAGCTGGGTGTTGGTGCACACGTTGTAGCGCTTCACCGCGGAGCCTTCGGACGTGTAGAACATCGTGCACTGGTCGGGGGCGAGATCGATCCAGTCGGTGCCGCGGTTCTGGGTTGCGACGGTGAACTCGGTCAGGAAGGCCCCCGCCGGACTGTACTTGCGTATCGTGTGCGTGCCATCCGGCTGGCCCACGTAGTAGTTGCCCGAAGCATCGAAGACGATGGATTCGGCAGAGGTCAGGCCGGGCGCCACGGGTCCGATCAGGTTTCCCAGGGTGTCGAACTTGTAGACCTGAGGCGTGCATCCGAAGTTGGTCGTCCCGAACAGGTTCCCCCCCGTATCGAAGGCCATCCCCAGCGTGTCGCCGCCGCCGCAGAGGGTATCGAGCGTGTCGAGAAGCGTCCCGGTGGGAGAAAAGTGTTTGATCTTGCCGGCGCCGACTCCCACGAACACGTCTCCCTTGTTGTATGCGACGCCGGCCGCGCGAAGCGTCGGAGCACCCGCGGCCCAGACAGCCAGTCCGAATCCGAAGATGAGCGCAGTCCTCGCGAATCTAGTCTGACGCATCGACCTTCTCCTCCTTCTTTCCCGATCAAAAAGTGGCCCGAGAATACCAGAGGTTCTTGCCGTTAGAATCGTCGCCTCATGGAGTTCCTGCGGATCCGGGGCGCCCGGCAGCACAACCTGCGCAACCTTTCCTGTGACATCCCCCGCAACCGGCTCGTCGTGATCACCGGGGTCTCGGGCTCGGGGAAATCCTCCCTCGCCTTCGACACGATCTTCGCGGAGGGGCAGCGGCGCTACGTGGAGTCCCTCTCGGCCTACGCGAGGCAGTTTCTCGAGCAGATGGAGAAGCCGGACGTGGATTCGATCGAGGGGCTCTCGCCCGCCATATCGATCGAGCAGCGGACGACTTCGAAGAATCCCCGCTCCACGGTGGGTACCGTGACGGAAATCTACGACTACTTGCGCCTGCTCTACGCCTCGATCGGGAGCCCCCATTGCCCGAGCTGCGGCCGTCCCATCCAGGCGCAGACGGTCCAGGAGATGGTGGACAAGGCCCTGCGGCTGCCGGA
>Ga0153915_10005223_pt1 | contig 12069 bp, 6 predicted proteins | sample Opewatmetagenome_2_FD_107003 | JGI IMG/M metagenome (GOLD analysis project Ga0153915, IMG submission 107003) | Freshwater wetland microbial communities from Ohio, USA - Open water 3 Core 3 Depth 3 metaG | ecosystem: Environmental > Aquatic > Freshwater > Wetlands | place: USA: Ohio, Lake Erie...
TATGACGTTATTTTTGATGCAGTAGGCAAGATTGCATCTTCAAAACGTAAAAAGTCCCTGACGAAATCCGGAATGTATCTAAGTATTTTTTCTTTGTCAGGCAACATTAAGTTAAAGGTTAAAGACCTGATCTTTCTCAAAGAACTCTGCGAGGCAGGAAAGCTAAGAGCTGTAATTGATAAATGTTATCCTTTTGAACAAATGGTAGAGGCTCATAGGTATGTTGACAAAGGACATAAAAAAGGAAATGTAGTAATAACCATTGAGCATAAAGACAAAACCTAACAAGCGGTTCAAGCTGACTGCCCCGCAGAGCGGGGTAAACTGTTATCGCATCCAGCGGTCTGTTCTGAGCCGACACTTATTGGCAACTTCGTTAGGTCTAGTTCTCTTTTGAAAATATAGACACGCTAATCTTTTAATATTTATATGAATAAATGGATGAGTATCGAGCACGTATGTCTGGATTCAAATGGAAAATTGAGAAAATCATTATTCCAATTAAATAATTCTAAAATAGAAATAAATATTAATTGTCTTGAAAAATATTCCAATGATGGTTCTATTGCTGCAGAAAATAAAATTGCCACTTTATTTGAATCTTATAGAAGAAGAGAGATTACCCCAAATCAATTTATCATTGGATATTATCAATATGATGAAAGTTTTACCAGGAAATTTTTAGAAAAATTTGAAATATTCGATACTGAATTTTATATCTATTTTTATAAATCAAATGATATATTGATAGGCTCAATTTTATCAGGGTTACGAGCTGAGTGTTTAAAATTCATTCAATCCAAAAACCTCCCATTTATCGATATTTCCGACTGTTTGGTGAAAATGGAAAATGCCCCACCGGGTAGTAAGCAGTCTTTTGAGACAGTTATTGAAAACTATGAATTTAATAAAGATATTTTGTGGAATTTAGAAAAGCAGACTTATTATAAGATCGAAAGAATAGTAATTGTAGATGACGTAATTTCCAGAGGGAAAGCAATCTACACATTACTGAGAAACCTTTATAACATTGGTGTAATTACTTCTGCAACGATGATTAATGCAAATTTTATTTATTGTGTTGAGAAAAGATTTTCTCATTTATTGGCAAAGAAGTCATCCAGACTTGTTAATGATGATAATCAGAACGCAGCACTAATTAGTTCGTAAAACTTAATCCTGAGTGTAAGACCGTGACAGCCGGGTGATTAGGTTCCACGATTACTTTGATCTTAGATTCTATAAAGCGGATTAATCCCTTCCTGGTTCCTCACTCTGATTTCTCCGACAGAATCCTAGGAACCAACCTTTTGCTTCTCCAAATTGATAGATTGCTTCATTCCACCTGGTGCGAAAGTCGGAGGCGGAATTCGCAATGACAGAGTGTCCCAGTTATTGCTATAAATCTCTTCCTGACATCTGACTTCTCCGAACGGATAGATTGCTTAATACATCAGGACGTAAACGGGAGTGGTACTTGCAATGACAGGTGTATCGTAACGAGACCGTGAATATAAAATCCTGTAAGTAAAACACTTGAAGGATTTTGATTTTTTAAAGGATTTTCTCTGTAGCAAATTCTGTAGCAAAATTTCCTGCTGCTTGAGTTTTTTTAATTCTTTTTTCAGGTGCCTGGAAGAGAGTTTTGTATAGTAAGTAATTGCGGTTTTTATATTGCTGTAGCCAACTAATGAAGCTGTAACATTGATGGGTATTCCTGCTTCCTGATTTCCGGAAATAAAATCTATAAGGCATTATATCAAAAGTATATATAGGATAAAGCTACTGTCCAATCAGATTTTTCAGGGATATGTACCACGTTCAATATAATAATATCATAAAAGGTCATTCCTGCCTGGTACGAAAAATATGTGTTCCGCTTATCAGTAAATTTATGTGACAACGGGTCAAATTCAGGCTCGATATCCTCATTATAAAAAAGACCGATAACAGGTTTTGAAAATACCGATACTTTTACTTCATTGAATAATTTGTATAACTGGATTGCTCTGAATCCTATATGACTTATATTATTTGGAATCATCTCAATTCCCTGACTAAGGTAAACATAGAACAAAGTAACATCTGAATTTCTATAATCATCGGTTATGCTCATGAGCTGTCCCTGTCTGAGTTCGCTGTTTTCTCTGAGAGCCGCACTGCTTATGAATATTCCCTGGCTCATACCTATTGCGGCGGGGTGAACAAATAAGTTATTTCCGCCCCAGAATAGACCTCCCAACTGAAAATCGTAGTTATCCCTGTGTTTCCAGATAAATATTGTACTTGGCAGCCCGTCAGCCCGGAAAGGAGCCGAACGCCCGATGGCTATTGTCCGGACATTTTCTTTCGGTTCGTCGCTTTTAATGTATCCACCCAATAAAAATGTATTATAGGGTCCTTCAATTAATCCTGCACCGCCGAAACGGGTATTTAATGCATCGTCAATTTTTCCGCTTCCTACAAGACCGATTATAGAAAACCGGTCAAAAGTATACTTTGCGACAAAGTAATTTGAATTGACAATTGTATTCCTGTAAGGAGAATTATGACCTACAGTATATCCATCAAAATATTCCACTCCGACACGGAACCAGAAACCCGGAACCGATCTTAATGTAGCCCTTGAGTAAAATGCTTTACCGTTTAGCAGCGTATCTGTTAATTTTTCATATGTTCCACCTATATCGAGCTGATAACGGTCGTCGTCATTAATAGGAAAAAGAATTGCCCCGCCGGTCAGCTCCTGCACACGAAACTCATTTCTGTTATTCAAGCTGTTATTTGCCATCTTAAAGAACAAGGTTTTATTCCTCTGATCCTTTCTGTAAAAGTCAAAAGAAGAAACATTCTCAATGCCTTCTGTCTTGTAGGACAACTGAAATTCCCATATTGAGGGACGGGGCGGACCGAATACGGAATGTCTTAAATCCTCCTCCTTCCCGGGAGGAGGCTGTACTTCCTGGCAGAAAGTGTTTAAGTTCGTCAGAAATAATATTGCTAATAAAAAAACCTTAGTTTTCATTTTCGAATTATTCCCTCTTTTACTTTCTTTACAATCAATCTTAAACATTACCGGCTATTTTTTCGGACCAAGGTTCAGAGATGAAATATCCATCAGAAAAGGTTTTAATTTTCTTTCTCCGTTTTTAGCATCACGGTTTGAATCGAATGTTAACAAATTACCATCCGGAGAGATTGCAGGGAAACCGTCAAATGCATCGTTGTAAGTTAATCTTGTCTGTTCTCCTGTACTTAAGCTCATAAGGTAGATCTCATAGTTGTGAGGAGGAAGCACTTTCACAAACACAAAATGGTCACCATCAGGAGCCGGGAAAGGTGCCCAGTTAGTACCGGGATCATTAGTAACCCGGACTCTGTTACTTCCATCGCTCTTCATAGTAAAAATGCTCATCGGCATTCCGCGCGGTGCCTGTTTCTCTAATTCCCATCCACGACAAATAATAGTTTCATCATCAATAAAAAAAGATCCTCCTTCCTGCCAATCCGGTGTGAATGTTATCTGCTGCTGTTCACTCCCATCGGAACGCATTTTCCATAAGTCCAGCTTACCATTTATCTGCCGGGTAAAAAGTATCCAATTCCCGTCAGGGGATAATGAAACTTCTGCATCATAACATTTATTATTAGTTAATCTTTTTAAATCACTTCCATCCGGATTACATGAATATAGCTCTGCCCCCTGCGGATAGTTAAACGGATCAGAATAATTACCCTTCTGCATATCTGTATTATCCCGTGTCGAGGTATAAACCAACCGATTACCATCCGGGAAATAATATGAGCAGGCATCTTCGCCTTTATTATTTATTCGTACAATATTTTTGCCGTCAATGTTAAAAGTATATACATGGTGGACAGTGTCACCATTTAATTTAGCATTACCTATTAAACTTTTACTATCGGGAGAAAAATAAAATTCAGCTCCTTCATCTATATCAGGCACCGCCCAGACTTTTAACTCAGATTGCTTCCCGGTCTGACAACGATTTTCTTTCTGAGAAAAACAGATTAAAATTGTCAGGATAAATAGTACCTGTACAATTGGCATAGTCCGCAATACAGCTATGTATTTTTTCAATTTATTTCCTTATTGATAAAGTCTAAAACTGTTATTCATATTTTTCTCATTTCGCAATTAATGTGATTTGAGTTTGTTTTTCTTTACCATCACGCAAATATATAAGTTCAACAATATCACCGGGATTGAAATTTTTTAATGCATCTGAATAGTCACGTAAATTGGCCACTTTATATTGTCCGAGTTTTATAATTACATCACCTTTTTGCAAGCCTCCCCTGTCTGCAGGAGAACCTGGAGTAAGATCAGCTATTCGTACACCTTCACCTGAGTAAGCGAAATCCGGTACACTGCCTGTGGAAACTTTTCGTTCGCCGGGCTGAGTCTGAGTTTTATCTTTTTCATTTACTACCTGGCCCTGGAAAGTAAGCGGTTCTTTTCTATCAGCCAGGTAAAGAATTCCTTCACGTGAGAACATAGCAACTTTAACTAAACCAGCCGCATCAATCTTGTCCGGTGTATCTGTTGGTTTATGATAATCTTCATTTGCACCGGAAAATATCTGAACTCCGGGAACTCCGGCTTCTATGAAACTTCTCTGGTCGCTTGCATCCAGATCCTGTGTTACCATTTCGGATTCAACCCCTGTGACATAACCTGCCCCCATAAAAATAAATTTCCATTCCCTGGCACTGTTGCTGCTAAGCACCAAAAGTTTTTTTTCTCCAAGCCGGCCAATAGTATCAAAATTGATTACTCCGATTACTTTTTTAGCCGGGAACCGTTTCATATTTTTAACATAATATTTTGATCCGAGCAGACCGTTTTCCTCACAGGTAAAAGCTATAAAGATTACCGTCCTCTGCGGTTTTAATGTCTTACCCAGTAGTTCTGCCATTTCAAGCATTACTGCAACACCACTGGCATTATCATCGGCACCTGGATGTATCTTACCCTCATTTCCCTTATTAACGCCCGGCCAGCCTAAACCAAGGTGATCATAATGGGCACAGACAATTACTGATTCATTTTTCAAATCAGGATTTGTACCCGGAATAATTCCAATGATATTTTTCACGACTGCTTTAGTCCCATTAGCATCTACAACTTCATCCCAGGTCTGGAAGTAAGTACTATCATCCGAACCTGGCAGGAGTCCAGCATTCTTAAATTGTTCAGTTATGTAGTCGGCTGCTTTATTAATACCAACAGAACCCGGCCCCCTGCCTGCTAGTTCATTGCTGGCAAGGTAATTTACAGTCTTCATCATTCTATCGGATGAAAAGACCGGAACGAGTGAAGCCAAAGCGTTGCGTTTGGGTAAATCGGTAAAGATCGTGACGGGTGTCGATACATCAGGAGTACCTAACCTGGCTGCCAGGGGAGAATTGACTGTTTCCCATTCACCTTTTGCAATATTTGTCGGCTCAGTCCCTTCAAAAACGAGGTAACTGTACTTTCCGTAATGAGGCAGCTTTCTTGCGAGTCCGGGCACAGCATCCTTATTATCACTGGAAAGCAGAACAATAACTAAACCGGGATTATCTGGATGGCGGACTGAAATAACAAAGCTGTTTTTATCAGCGGGGAAAGAAGTATTTGCAAATCTGACAGATTCACCTGTTAATTCAGCATCATAATCCTTCAATCCTTCCTTTACAATATTTGCAAACAAATTCTCAGTCCCGAACACCCAGATACTTTTATCTGCCGGAAGATCATTGATATCACTGTCGGATATAACTTTAATTTTTTTTGTCGTATCAGAAGACCAGGTGTCCGCCAGGTTCTTATAATATTCCTGTTTTAACTTATCTGCTTTTGAGGGAAGCAATATCAGCAGATCATCTGATCCGAATATTTTGGATAATGAAGGGGGAATTTCATTATAGTGCAGCTTACGGAACAGGTTGAATTGCGGGTCAACCTGTACCAGTAAAGGTTTTTCCGGAAAGGTCATTTCATAAGTCTGCTGTTTTTGATTCATCTTAACTTTTTTCACTTCAGCTTTTTTCTCAAATGAAACTGCAACCGGCACTTCCAGATCAAACACATCTTCACTTTGAATTTGTTTAAGCGTAAACTGCAGACGGTATTCCCGATTTTTCATAGTCACGGAAACATCGGACAGACTTAATTCAGGTGCTCCTTTCCGATCGACCCATTGATTGAAGAATTGTTTCAGGTCTTTACCGGTAACAGATTCCATAGATAACCGGATATCATCAAAAGATGCGGCTTTATATTTATTATCACGATAGAACTTCTGGAAACCTTTAATAAAATTTTCGTCCCCGATCATTTCACGCAGCATATTCCACATCATCATACTTTTTCCATATCCAATGGCTTCCGAAGAAGCGTTATAACGGGAACCAAATTCTTTTAATGGAAAATCATTGGACGATTTGACATAATCGGTATATTTCTGTAGAGTTGTACGCCGATATTCATCCCCCTGATCCCGCTGTTCAGCTATAAGATGATCGGCCATATAAGCAGTTAAACCTTCACACCAGTTGCCTGATTTAAAATCTACATAAACGCTGTTGCCCCAGTAATTGTGTAAAAGTTCATGTGGATAAGAAGAATTAAGGATGAACGGGAACCGGATAATCTGTTCACCCAATAAGGTAAAGGAGGGCATACCATAACCGGTTTCCCAGAAATTTTCAACCAGTGCAAATTTTGAAAACGGATACGGACCGATTAATTTCCTGTACATTTCAAGATACTGAGCGGTTGCTTCGAGATATTTATTTGCGAGAGTCTCATCGGGTGTACGCAGAAATGCCATTACGTCTATAGACCCTGCGGCTTTGGAATACCGGGTGAATTCAGCAGCGATAAGATATATTTCTTCCATTGGTTCGGGTGAATCCCAGCAAATTACATGATTTTCATTTTTCACTTCGCTGAGAGTCCTTTTCCCCTGACTCACAACATCCCACTTTACCGGAACCGCTGCAGTTAATTCAAAATTTATCCATTTATTATTGAACCATGGAACCCAATATGAAGAACCGGCCAGGTAGACTCCTTCCGAATCAATAATCCCGGGGGTCTGACTGAATCCTCTGGCATATTCTTCACCAACCTGTGTAATTGGATAATTAATCACACCGCTGAATTTCAGAGTAAATGTGACTTCCTCATTGGTCTTAATAGTAAATGTAAGGGAGTACTTATTTGCGGTAATATCTGAAGAAAGATTAAAATCTTCCCTGTCCATTCCGAAATCCTCAGCTTTAATGCCGCTTTGATCCTGTTTGAGTGTAACTTCGGGGGACTCGGAAGTGATTGTAAGATTATTATTAAGCAGAAAATACAGAACCGGTTTAAATTCATTTGCGGGAATAGTAACGATATCTGTCCCCTCAAAGTAATGTTTCCCGGGATTGATTGTCACCGAAATCTTATGATGTATCATGGATTCGGCAAAGACAGTAGAAGCTAATAAAATAAAGGTTAATAGAAGAACAATTCTCCGCTGCATAATTTTCTCCAATTAAAATTCTATAATTTAAATCGTCCTTTAATATTCAGAAACCTATTCACACGATTTCCTGTTCAATCTTATATCTAAAGTTATTTACCTGATGATAACCTTCACAGGATTTTTCGGATGCATATATTTTTTTGCAACTTCCTTAATATCAGCCAGCTTTACGTTTTTTAATTCCTCCAGAAATTGTTTATCATAATTGAAATCATTATGGAAATAAGCTGAATTCGCGAGATAGAATGCTTTATTAATACTTGATAACCTTCTGAACATCATTCTTCCCAGATACATGTTGACAGATTTTTGCAATTCTTCCTGAGTAAGAGTATCAACAGCGGCAGTATTAAAGAAGTGAGGGTACTGTTTAATCAAAATATCCACATTCTGCGGACGGGTTCCCTGCGAAATATAGAAAAGAGCTTTATCGTTATTAACATCTATTCCCGCACTCATATTATAAGCCATTCCCTGTTTCTCCCTGATATCAAAGATAATATTATCGGCAAGCATTAAAGAAAGTGCCTGTAATGCAGGGGCATCTTTGGGATCAATCTGAGTTGTAAATCCCCAGAATAAATATGAACGTTCTCCCTTAAGATCTTTTTCAAATGTAGTATCCTTTGCAGCAAGCTGAAGTCCTCTAGAATAAACCGGTGGTTCTTCTGTAACAGAGGCGCCTTTGAAATTACTGAAAAGAGTATTTATACTATCAGGCGGAGCAGGTGACACCACAGAAATAATCATGTTCTCAGGCTGAAAATATTCTTTTGAAAAAGCCACTAAATTATCATAAGTAAGTTCCGGTTGGTTTAAGGAACGAGGCTCATACACTAATGATTCATAGGTCTTATCAAATAACTTTTTAGCTTTATCTCCTCCCATACTCATCATTCCCTGATTTTGAAATTGTTCAACTGCTTTATTGAACTCATCTTCGGTTGGAATAAAGTTTATGAATTGATTATTCAGGTAGTTAACAGCACCCGGTAAATCTTCAGCGAGACCTTCAACCCTGATATAACCGAAGTCCGGGTGCAAATAAATATCATCCATCGGAATAAATGGATTGTCATTAAATACATACGTAAGTCCGTATTTATTACTCATTTTTTGATTGTCGTCAGACTCCAACCGCTGCTCTATACAATTATGCAGAATTTTTGCCGCATCCTTCCCGTATTTTGAATCATAAAAAGCTTTATGCTTAATTAAATAGTGTATTGCCAGCAGATTGCTCATATCATTCTGAACAGCAATTATGGTTCTCCCGGCAGAGTTCTCCTTAAATTGTTTGACATCAACGGATGCATTATGCAATGTGTCTTCATTTTTATCAGAGGGCGATTGAATAATAATTAATGGCTGAGTTGATAAACTGAGTGTTCCGAGCTCCCCTGCTGCTTTCTTATATTCTTCACCGTAATAAGATGCGAGAACAGGTTCAATACCATCGATAACGAGATCATTAGAATTATAAATTCCAAACATATGGGGTTTCTCAATATTCTTTAAAAACTCCGTACGTGCCTGAATAGCTTGTGATTCAACAATTTCATCATTCAGCTTAAAGCTTAATGCAGTTAACTTTTTTGAAATGGAATTTACAAGGGAGTTATAATCAGCCTCTTTGTCAAGGAGTACATCCACTTCAACAAAGTTCTTAAAAGGAGTTAAACGGGTTGATAAATTAAGGGATTTAAAACCCGACGGGAATTCTGATTTTAATGACTCCTGAATCGCATCCTTATTTTTAGTCAAAACCAGATTCAATAATTTGGAAAATTCAGAAGATTCATATTGGGGAATATCATAGAAAAGCTGCAGGACAATATCCTTACCGTCATAAAACCGGTTATATATTAAATCTTTCTGAAGTGAGGAAAAATCCGGCATTTGAAGACCGGTATACCATCCGGGAGTCAAATCATGTTTAACCATTCCCGGGCTTGCCTGCCCGTAAATATCCTTAATAGACTGAAGCATATCTTTTGTCTGAAAGTTTCCAATGGCAGTCAGTATCATATTGTTAGGTACGTAGTTATTCTTATAAAATGCATAAACATCATCGCGGGCGAATGACCTAATGGTTGAATAAGTTCCGAGTGTAGGCAGAGAAAGTGCATGTCCCTTGAATAAAATTGAAATTGTATTTCTTTCCAATTGTTCCTGCGGATCAGCAAGGCTTTTGGATATCTCCTCGAGCACAATTCCTTTTTCTTTTTCAAATTTTTCTACCGGTAAAGTTGAGTTAAACAACATATCTGCCTGTAATTCCATTCCTTTTAAAATATTTTCAGCAGGGGTTACCATCATATAATCAGTGTAGAACAGGTCAGTATGGGCATTATTGTACCCGCCAATAAGGTCGACATCATCATATAGCTTTTTTTGTGTTCGGGAGGTTGTACCATTAAAGAGTAAATGTTCGAGCATATGACTCATTCCGCTTGTCGAAAATGTTTCATAAGCGGAGCCCACTTTCACAGCGACATTTATTCCAACCATTGGCAGAGCAGGGTTTTCAATTAACAGAACCTGCATTCCATTATCCAGCTGATAAATAGAAACTCCCTTCGGTAAAGTCTGAATTTGTGCCCTGTAACTACTTCCGTTCAGTGTATCCTGAGCAAATAAACCGGATATAACCGATATGAACAGTATTACTATATTGATTAAAGTAAGATATTTTTTTCTCATGAGCGGATTCTCCCTTAACTTCTGTATTAAGTGACTATATTATTTATAGAAAAATTTATTGAGATTCTTCTTTATTCTATGTAAAAAAATCGTAAGTTCATATTCGGTACAGTCTTTATATCTGAATATGAAGTAACAAAACCACAATCAGAATCTTAACTCGAGCGAAAATTGCGAAACTTTTCCCAGATCATTGAAATCAACCATGGCGTAATCAAACCCAACCTGCTGGTTGATGACATTCACCCTTAATCCTAATCCGAATGACCATTTTTCCAGGTAATAATTTATTTTATAGCCGACCCGTGCAAATACCATTTCACTCCAGGCATATTCACCGCCAATATTTATTTTTTCAGTATTATCATTCGGATGGACACCGTCGACAGCAAGTGTAAAACGGTTTTCTGCGGATTCTACAATGGGATCATTCCCTCCGATAAAATTCATAGCTAAACCTACTCTGAATGTAAGCGGTAAAGGCCAGGGTTCTGTTTTAAGATTGGCATCAGGATTATAATTACCCGACACCTGGTTATTAATATCGGTAATTGTAATTAAATCGCGTCCTTCGAGCTGCATATTTCCGCCGAAGTTAGACATATTCATTGCAATTATAAGATCGTGAAAACCGGTTCTTAAATAGGTTCCTATATCGATGGCAAAAGTGTTTGCGGACTCATTGTAAAGATTTTGCTGAATGTATTTGGCAGTCAAGCCTACGGAAAACCTGTCTGTTAAAGTCCGTGCATAGCTTAAGCCAATTGCCAGATCACTGACATCATAAAAGATTCCGGTTCCTTCAGGTTGAGTTACTGTAGTAACTTCCTGTTCACCGGTATTTAGTGCTACTACGTGCAGAGCCACAAAATCACTGGAACTTAAAGAATAAACGAGTCCGGCAAAATCGTGCGATATATCAGCAAACCATTCATTATGGCTTACTGCCAATGAAAATCCGTTCAAATTAGTAATGCCGGCCGGATTCCAGTAAATGGTGCTTACATCGTTGGCTATCGCGGTAAAAGAACCGCCTAAAGCCATTGCCCTGGCTCCTACTCCTATCTTCAGGAATTGTGCTGCTGCTGTTCCTACTTTGGAAAAATCGCCGGCATGACATGCAGCCTGAAAAGCGATAACTATTAAAATCAGAATATGTTTTTTCATTTACTTTTATCTCCAATTTATCCGGCAATTATTTAATAACCAGAAATTTTCCAACTTTCTTCTGACCATCAGGGAGAGAGACAACAAATACATATAACCCGTAGGCTATGTATTGATTGTTATAAGTACGCATATCCCAGAACAAGAAACCAAGGTTATCATCATGATTAAGATCTACAATATGATCTCCTGCTACTGTAAAGATTGATATTTTACATTGGCTGGGTAAATGATTGAACATCAGTTTCTTTCCGAACTGACCGGTCTCCCATTCGTTAGTAACAATGTAAGGATCCGGGACAACCCGGATTTTATTAAGATCAATGCCTGCAGAATTAGAATAATCAGCCTTATTTGTATTAAACTTATAATAAATTTCCTTCCGGAAAGGTTTGTATGTTTTTATAGTAAATTGATCGCCCTGAGAAGGAGCGGCGGCATTTATGTGCATGGTGTCGCCGTTTGAGTTTACATATGTATCGGGCATATTATTCGTTTGAAGAAGAAGACCTGTAAATGTGGTATCTCCTGTCGTAGTATTAATATCGTATTTTTCAAAATTCAGGATGTCAAGATATCTTTCATAAAAACCGGGACTTCCCTGGGTATAAGCCAGGCCGCCTGGAATAAGATCCCATCCAAGCTGACTGTAATAATA
>Ga0153915_10005224_pt1 | contig 12068 bp, 9 predicted proteins | sample Opewatmetagenome_2_FD_107003 | JGI IMG/M metagenome (GOLD analysis project Ga0153915, IMG submission 107003) | Freshwater wetland microbial communities from Ohio, USA - Open water 3 Core 3 Depth 3 metaG | ecosystem: Environmental > Aquatic > Freshwater > Wetlands | place: USA: Ohio, Lake Erie...
ACGCAGCCAGCGAGCTCGACCGTCACAGCCCCTCCCGCGGGCGTCGCGACGCCCACGCCGCAGCCCCAGGCCTCCGATCGACGCGCGACACGGCCGCCGGCACGCCAGCCCGCGCCCGTGCGGCCCACGCCAACGCCGGTGACGCAACCGCCGGCGCAGCAGCCGCCGGCGGCACCCGCCGTCGACCAGGGATTCCTGACGATCGATTCCGACCCGGCGGGGGAGGTGTTCATCGACGGCATCGACGTGGGGCCGACGCCGCTGTTCAACCAGCCGGTGAAGGTGGGGCGCCACACCGTGCGGATCGAAGCCCCCGGATACAAGGCCGCGACGCAGGCGGTCGATGTGGTCGCCGGCAACCCCGTACGCAAGCGGTTCACGCTGATTCCCGAATGAGGATGCACGCGATGCGCTACACCGTCCTCGGCTTGCTCGCCCTGCTCGCGCCCGCGGCCATCGCCGCGCAGGAAACGGTGCAGAACGCCACCCTGCAGCAGGCCATCCAGGCCTACGAGGCGCTGGATTTCCCCAAGGTGATCGTCCAGGGGCGCGCCGCCCTGCGCCAACGTCTGACGGCCGCCGAGCGCGCCCGCGCCGAAGAGCTGCTCGGGTTCGCGTTCAGCGCCACCAGCCAGCCCGACTCGGCGATCAGCGCGTTTCGGGAGGCGATCCTGCTCGATCCCGACCGCCAGCTCGATGCTCGCCGCGTCTCGCCCCGCATCACCGGGTACTTCAACGCCGCCCTGGGACAGGTGCTGGTCGTGCGGCAGCTCCGGGTCGACACCGCGCGGTTCATCAGCGGCACGCCGGGGAGCGGCGTGCCGATCCGGTTCACCGTGACGAGCCCGGCGCGGGTGCGCACCCGGGCGATCAACGGCAACAACGCGCTGCTCATCGATTCCAGCATCGTCGCCGGGACGCTGAACCTCCGCTGGAACGGCACGCTGGCCAACGGCGACCCGGTGCCGGCGGGGAAATGGACGATCGTCGTCGAGGCGTTGGGCGCCGGACAGAACACCTTCTCGGTCTCCCAGGAAGTGCAGGTCACGGCCGGCGCGGTGGACACCGTCCCCCACTTGACGGCCCTCCCCGGCTACACCGAGCTCCCAGAGACCGAGATCCCGCCGCAAAGCGGCCGGCCGCTCGGGATCGCGCTGCTCTACAGCGGCTTCGCCGGGGCCGGCGCACTGGCGCTCAACAACGGCGACCTCGGCACCTCCACCGGGCGCGAAATCGGCGTCGCGGCGGGTGCGGCGCTGATCACCGGGTTCGTGATGATGCTCAAGAAGCCCGCGCCGCGTCCGGCGCTCGGCAACATCCAGTACAATCGCCTCCTCAAGGAGCAGCTCGCGCGCCGCAATACCGATATCGCGCAGCAAAACGCCCAGCGGCGCCGCCAGGTCCAGCTCTCCGTCGTGCCGATCGCCAGGGGGACCCGATGAACCGCGTGATGGTGCTGACCAGCCTGCTCGCCGCGACCGCAGTGTCGGCTCGAGCGCAGACCGTGCTCCTGGGGATGCACGGCGCGCTCGGCGACTATCGCGAAGTGTCGCCGAATCTGCGCTTTCGCGGTACCGGCATAGGGGGGTCCCTGGCGCTCCGCGTCGGCCGCTTCAGCGCCGAGGGAGCCGTGACGCGCATGAGCTACGATCCGCGCGACAAGACCGGCGGCGACTCGAGTTTCCATTCATCGCAGATCGACGCCCGCCTCGGCATCGACGTGGCGTCGGGTTTGACCGCGGAATTCGGCCTGCTGCGCCGCACCATCGATCCCGAGCTCTCTGCCCAGGAGATGGGGGCCGCCCGCATCGGCGTCCGCTACTCCAAGCTCATTGGTCCCGGCGCGACTGTCGGGTTGCGCGGCAACTACCTGGCCGGCGCCAAGTTCACCGGCGCAGGCTCGGCGGGCCTCGCCTTCGAGCTCGGCCTGCTCGTGTCGGTCGGACCGCAGAACGGCCGGTATCGCCTGACGGCGGACTACGGCTTCCAGCGGATCGATCGCAAGGTGAAAGGCGCCAAGGTGCCGATCGAGCAATCCCTGGTGCGACTCGGCGTGGCGGTGGGATTCTAAAGAAGGCCATCGGCTATCGGCCATCAGCTTGGCGATAGCTGATAGCCGATAGCGCAGTAGATTTCCCCCGTCATGCATGCGTATCCCCACGGTCACGTCTTCTATCGCAAGCTGACCAGGCCTTTTCCCGAGATCGTGCGCGGGGAAGGGTGCTGGCTCGAGGACGCCGACGGCAAGCGCTACCTCGACGCCGTGGGTGGCGCGTTCGTCGCGTCGCTGGGCCACGGCAACGTCGAGATCGCGAATGCCATGGCGGACCAGGCGCGGCGGGTCGCCTACGTGAACGGGACCGCCTTCACCACCGACGCCGCGGAGCAGCTGGCGGCCGAGTTGGCGGCGACGCTCCCCGGCGATCTCGATCATCTGTACTTCCTCTCGAGCGGGTCGGAGGCCGTTGAAGCGGCGCTCAAGCTGGCGCGCCAGTACTGGGTGGAGCGCGGCCGCGCGGCGAAGCACAAAATCATCGCCCTCGCCCCCGCTTATCACGGCAACACGCTGCTCGCGCTGTCGGCCTCCGCCCGCGAGCACTACAAGACGATGTTCGGCGACTGGCTGGTGGACGTGATCCGGGTGCCGGTCCCGTGCTATCGCTGCGCCTGCGGCGGGATCGACGCGACGTGCCCGACCTGCACCGGATCGGCGCTGGAGCAGGCGATTCTCGCGGCGGGTGCCGACACGGTCGCCGCGTTCATCGCCGAGCCGGTGGGCGGCTCTTCGACCGGGGCAGCCGTGCCGGCGCCCGGCTACTTCAAGGTGGTGCGGGAGATCTGCGACCGGCACGACGTGCTGTTCGTGGCCGACGAGGTGTTGTGCGGCGCGGGCCGGACGGGAACCTGGTGGGCCATCGAGCCGTTCGGCGTCGTCCCCGATCTCATGACGATCGGCAAGGGCATCGCCGGGGGCTACGCGCCGCTCTCGGCCGTCGCCGCGCCGCGGCGCATCGTGGATGTGCTGGCGGCGGGTACCGGGAGCCTGCTGCACGCCCAGACGTTCTCGTTTCATCCGGTCGCCTGCGCCGCGGGGCTCGCGACCGTGCGCTACCTGAAGGCGCACCGGCTGGTGGAGCGCTGCGCCGAGCTGGGCCCCGTGTTCCACGCGAAGCTCGCCGCCCTGACCCGTCTGCCGCACGTCGCGGCAATCCGCGGCCGCGGGCTGCTCGCCGGCGTGGAGTTCGTGGAGGACTCGCGGAGCTGGGCGCCGCTGCCGCGCGCGCTGAAGTTCGCCGAGACGTTCACGGACCAGGCGCTGCGGGCGGGGTTGGTCGTCTGGCCGAACGTCGGCCACGTGGACGGGACGAACGGCGACCTGGTGATGCTGGCGCCTCCGTTCACCATCACGGCCGCGGAAATCGACGAGCTCGTGATCCGCTTCGGCGTGGCGCTGGAGCGGACGCATTCCACCCTCGCGGTGACCGTCTCATGAGCAAGATCACCTACACGTCCACGGACGTCGATCTCGAAGCGTTTCACCGCCAGTTCGACGCGGCGCTCGAGCGCGTGCGCGGCGCCGCAGGCGGGGAACATCCCAATGTCATCGGCGGTGAGGCGGTCGTGCCGGCGGCCGCCCCGTTGGTGGATGTGACGCCGATCGACACGAGCGTGGTGCTGGGGCGCTTTGCCGCGGCGGGACGGCCCGAAGTGGACCGGGCGGTCGCGGCGGCCCGGGCCGCCCAGGCCGCCTGGGCGCGATGTCCCTGGCGGGAGCGCGTGGGCATCCTGCGGCGCGCGGCGGCGCTGATCCGCGAGCGCAAGTTCGATCTGGCCGCGCTGATGAGCCTGGAGGTCGGCAAGAACCGGCTGGAGTCGATGGGCGACGCCGAGGAAGCCGCGGACCTGATCGACTACTACTGCCAGCAGGTAGAGCAGGCCAACGGGTTCGTGCGCGAGATGGCGAAGGTGACCGCGGCCGAGCGGAACGTGGACGTGCTCAGGCCCTACGGCGTGTTCGCGTGCATCGCGCCGTTCAATTTTCCGCTCGCGCTGTCCACCGGCATGTCCGCGGCGGCGCTCGTCGCCGGCAACGCGGTGGTCTACAAGCCCTCGGAAGACGCGCCCTGGACGGGCCTCAAGCTGCACGACGTGTACCGCGATGCGGGGCTCCCGGCGGGTCTGTTCAACTACGTCGTGGGCCGTCGCGAGGACATCGGCGACTACCTGTGGCAGCACGAGGGCGTGGACGGCGTCGTGTTCACCGGCTCCAAGACGGTGGGACTGCGGATCCATCACGGCATCTCGACGCGCTGGATCAAGCCGGCGCTCATGGAGCTGGGGGGCAAGAACGCCTGCCTCGTCATGGCCACGGCGGACCTCGATGCCGCCGCCGACGGCGTGATGCGCTCGGCGTTCGGGCTGCAGAACCAGAAATGCAGCGCCACCTCGCGCGTGTACGTGCACCGCGCCGTGGCCGGCGCGTTCGTGGAGCGATTGCTCGAGAAGACGGCCGCGATGCGGATCGGCGACCCGACCGAGCGCGACGTGTACTTCGGCCCCGTGATCAACGAGCGCGCCGTGGCGCGTTACGAAGCGTCGGTCGCGCAGGCGAGCCTCGAAGGGAAGGTGCTCACGGGCGGCCGGCGTCTGACCGAGGGACCGCTCGCGAAGGGCCATTACGTGGCCCCAACGGTGGCGCGGCTGCCGCTCGAGAGCACGCTGTACCGTGAGGAGCTGTTCGTGCCGCTGCTCGCCGTGGGCGAGGTCGCCGGGTTCGACGAGGCGATCGCCGAGACGAACAAGGCGGATTACGGCCTCACGGCGGGGATCTTCACGGGCGAGCCGCGCGAGATCGAGCGGTTCTTCGACGAGGTGCAGGCCGGCGTGTGCTATGCCAACAAGCGGAGCGGCGCCACCACCGGCGCCTGGCCGGGCGCGCAGCCGTTCTGTGGCTGGAAGGGCTCGGGCTCGACCGGCAAGGGCGGGTGCGGGCCATACTACGTCGCGCAGTTCATGCGGGAGCAGAGCCGCACGGTGATCACACCATGACCGCGTCCCCACGAGACTATCCCCGCATCGTGGTCCCGCCGCCCGGTCCCAAGGCCCGCGCGGTCGTGGCCCAGCACAATGCGTACGCCTCGACGTCGTATCCCAAGGAGTATCCGCTGGTCATCGCCGGCGGCGAGCGGGCGATGGTCGAGGACGTGGACGGCAACCGCTATCTCGACTTCATGGCCGGGATCGCCGTGACATCCACCGGCTACAACCACCCGGCGGTGGTCGCGGCGGTGCGGGAGCAGGCGGGGCAGTTCCTGCACATTTGCGGCGCCGATTTCTACTTCGCCGGCTTCTCCCGTCTGTGCGAGCGCCTCGCCAAGCTCGCGCCCGGCCCCAGTCCCAAACGCGTCTTCCTCTCCAACTCGGGCGCCGAGGCGGTCGAGGGAGCGATGAAGCTGGCGCGGCACTCGACCGGCCGGGCGGCGTTCGTTGCCTTCTCAGGGTCGTTTCACGGGCGGACCTACGGCGCCATGTCGCTCACCGCCAGCAAGGCGGTCCAGCGCGCGGGCTTCGGACCGTTCCTGCCCGAGGTGTACCACGTCCCGTACCCCTATCAGTACCGCTGCGATTTTTGCCGAGGCGAGCCGCAGTGTACCCGCGGGTGCGTGCGCCACATCGAAGAGGACCTGTTCGGCCGCCGCCTGGCGCCCCAGGACGTCGCCGCGATCGTCGTCGAGCCGATCCAGGGCGAGGGCGGCTATGTGGTGCCGCCGGACGGCTTCCTGCGGGACCTGCGGGCGCTGTGCGACCGGCACGGCATCCTGCTGATCTGCGACGAGGTGCAGTCGGGCATTGGGCGTACGGGGAAGATGTTCGCCTGCGAGCACGAGGGCATCGAGCCCGACGTGATCACCGTCGCCAAGGGTCTGGGATCGGGGATGCCGATCGGCGCGCTGATCGCGAAGGCGTCGGTGATGAAATGGGGACCGGGCGCGCACGGCTCGACGTTCGGCGGTAATCCTGTGAGCTGCGCCGCCGCTCTCACGACCCTGGACCTGGTGGAGGGCGAGTTCATGGCCAACGCGCGCGTGCAGGGCGAGCGGCTGCTGGCCGGCGTGCGCCGGCTCGCCGACACGCACCGCGCGATCGGCGAAGTGCGCGGGCGCGGCCTCATGATCGGGATCGAGTTCGTCGCCGACCGCGCCACCCGCGCGCCTCACCCCGATCTCGTCGCGAAGCTCGAGCGCCTTGCCTTTTCGAAGGGGCTACTCCTGCTGGGTGCGGGGAAGAGCGCGCTGCGCCTCGCGCCCCCGCTGGTCGTCGACGACTACGACGTCGACACCGCGCTGTCGATTCTCGACCAGTGTCTGGGCGAGCTTGGCTGACGGCTCCAAAGTCTGCTCGATGAAGGCCGCGATCGCCGAGCATGTCCACGACGGCGACACCGTCGTCATCGAAGGCTTCACCCACCTCATCTGCTTCGCCGCCGGCCACGAGATCATCCGCCAGCGCCGTCGCGACCTCACCCTCGCCCGGCTCACGCCGGACCTGATCTACGACCAGATGATCGCGGCGGGGTGCGCGAAGAAGCTCGTCTTCAGCTGGGCGGGGAACCCCGGCGTGGGCTCGCTCCACGCCTTCCGCCGCGCCGTGGAAGGGAAGGGGCCCGCACTGGAGATCGAGGAGTACTCCCACTTCGGCATGGTCGCCCGATTCCAGGCCGGGGCCGCGCGGCTGCCGTTCTGGCCGATGCGAGACTATGCCGGGACCGATCTGCCTCGCGTCAACCCGGACATCCGCTCCGTGACCTGCCCGTACACCGGTGCATCGCTCGCCACGGTGCCCGCGCTGAACCCCGATGTCACGATCGTGCACGCGCAGCGCGCCGACGCCGCCGGGAACACACAGATCTGGGGGCTCGTCGGGGTGCAGAAGGAAGCGGCCTTCGCGTCGCGGCGCGTGATCGTCGTCGTGGAAGAGCTGGTGGACACCGCGGTGATCCGCGCCGACCCGAATCGCACCGTGATCCCCGGCATCATCGTCGCGGCGGTCGTCGTCGAGCCCTGGGGGGCACACCCATCCTACGCGCAGGGCTTCTACGACCGCGACAACGACTTCTACGTCGCCTGGGAGGCGATCTCCCGCGATCCGGCGAAACTGGCCGCCTACCTGGACGAATACGTCTACGGCCTGCCGGACCGCGCCGCCTATCTCGCCCGGCACGCCGGCCTGACCCAGCGCCTCCAGGCGCGCGCGCAGGTGTGCGCCGGAGTGAACTACGGCTTCTAGCGCCCCTCCCGCCTCCTCGGCCGACGAGATGATGGCGGCCGTGGCCGCGCGCGAGCTGGCGGACGGCGAAGTCGTATTCGTCGGGATCGGACTCCCCAACCTCGCCTGCAACCTCGCCCGCGCCACCCACGCGCCCAATCTGGTGTTGATCTACGAGTCGGGCGCCGTGGGCGCCGTTCCCGAGCGGCTGCCCGTCTCGATCGGCGATCCGGCGCTCGTCACCGGATCGCTCATGGTCTGCGGCATGGCGGACGTGTTCCAGTGCTTCCTGCAGAACGGCCGCATCGAAGTCGGCTTCCTGGGCGGCGCGCAGGTGGATCGCTGGGGCAACATCAACACCACCGTCATCGGCGACTACGCGCGTCCCAAGGTCCGGCTCCCCGGCTCGGGCGGCGCCTCGGAGATCGCCGCGCACGCCCGGCGCACGCTGGTCATGGCGAAGCTCGATCCGCGCGCGTTCCCCGCGGACGTGGATTTTCTCACGAGCCCGGGCCATCGCTGCCGTGGCGTGGCGCGCCGCGACCTCGATCTCCCTGGCGCGGGCCCGGTGAAGGTCATCACGGACAAGGCCATCCTCGAGGCCGACCCCAGGTCCGGCGAGCTGGTCCTCGCCGCGCTCTACCCCGGCGTCTCTGCCGACGACGTGCGGGCCGGCGTCGGGTGGCCGCTGGTGGTGCGCAGCACGTTGCTCGAGGTGTCGCCGCCCACGGCGCGCGAGCTGCTGCTGTTGCGCGAGGTGCTCGATCCGAAGCGACTCTTCCTCAGGGGATGATCGCATGATCCTGCTCGCGCTCGCCGCGTCGCTCGTCGTGCAGCAGCCAGCCGCACCCGTCAAACCGCGGGCGCGAGACCTGGGAGTGCCGTTCGACGGCACGCCGGGACCCCTGAACGCGATCACCGACGTGGCGGGCGTCGAGGTCGGGCAGGTTACGTTGATCTCGGGGAGCGGTCCGCTCGTCGTCGGGAAAGGGCCGGTGCGCACCGGCGTCACCGCCATCCTGCCCCGCGGCCGCAAGGCGGGCGCCGATCCGGTGATGGCCGGCTGGTTCACGCTGAACGGCAACGGCGAGATGACCGGCACCACCTGGCTCGAGGAAACCGGATTCCTGCGCGGCCCGGTGATGATCACGAATACCTACTCCGTCGGCGTGGTGCGTGACGCCGTGGTGGGCTGGCTGGTGAAGCAGGGGCTGGACTGGGATTGGTCGTTGCCGATCGTCGCCGAGACCTGGGACGCCACGTTGAACGACATCAAAGGGTTCCACGTGACCCGCGAGGATGCCTATCGGGCACTGGACAGCGCGCGTGGCGGCCCCGTGGCGGAGGGCAACGTGGGCGGCGGCACGGGAATGATCTGCCACCGGTTCAAGGGCGGCATCGGCACGGCGTCGCGTCGCTTCACGATCGAAGACAAGACCTACACCCTCGGCGTCCTCGTCCAGTGCAACTACGGCTCGCGCGCTCAGCTGCATGTCGCAGGCGTGCCGGTAGGCACGGAGATTCCCGATCAGCTCCCCTGTTTCGCGGGTCCGGGCGAGCCGCGGGGCGAAGAGCGGTTTCCGCGCTGTCAGGGAGCGGGGAGCGGGGGGTCGGAGGGGGCCGCGGGGGCGGAGCAGGGCTCGATCATCGTCGTCGTCGCCACCGACGCCCCGCTCTTGCCGCATCAGCTCAAGCGGGTCGCCAAACGCGTCACGCTGGGCATCGCGCGCATGGGTGGGATCGGCGGCGACAGCTCAGGCGACATCTTCGTCGCCTTCTCGACCGCCAACCCCGGCACCGCCACGGCGACCGGCCACCCTTCGGCGAGCTGGGTGCCCAATGAAGAGATCAACCCCATTTTCGAGGCGACGGCGCAGGCCACCGAAGAAGCCATCGTGAACGCTCTGGTGGCGGCGGAGACCATGACCGGGGCCAATGACGTACGGGTGACCGCGCTGCCGCACGACCGGCTACGGGCGGTGCTGCAGAAATACAATCGTCTTTCGCAGTAATCGTCGCTGCGCCGCTTGGCTTGATCCGGGCTTGACCGACGCCCGCTACCGTTAGCAGGACACCCACTCTGGGGGCCTCATGTTGCGCCAACGCTGTTGCGGTGTTCTGGTACTCTGCGGCTTGGCTGGTGCAGGACCGGCACGGGCCCAAATCGGCCATTGGTGGGTCGGTGGTGGACTTGTCGCGCCCAGTGGCGAGTATTCCACGCACGATAGAGCGGGCTGGCACGCAATGGCCGCGTTCTCGCCACTGGACTCCCGTGGGGCACTCGGAGTCCGTATCGATGCTCTCTACGGGCGGACGCCGCGCAAGGTCTCGCTGCAGTCGAACAGTCAGGTGTTCGGGCTGGGCGTGGCGGTGATGGTCCACCCCGTCCGAGCTGCCGGTGTGCTTCCCTACGCGCTCGCCGGAATCGGTTACTACGAGCTGGAAGAGGGTGCCCCAGGAGGAGTGTCGTCGGCACCCGTCAACGGCATCGGCCTCGTCGGGGGCGCGGGGATGGCGATCCACCTCGGCCGCCTACGAGCGTTTGTGGAAGGGCGGTTCATCGGTGGGCCAGTCAAGAACGGCGTGAACTTCATTCCATTGACGCTGGGCCTTTCCTTCTAGATGCATCCCTGCCGCCAGGCTCGTACCTGCAGTGGGGTTGCCTCCGTCCGTTCCGCCTGGCGGCCTGCGCTGACGGGGATTGCGCTGTTGTGTCAGGGCGTCCCCCTCGCTGGGCAGCGCGACACTGTCCTGCGCCAGGTCCGCCTGCCGCACACGTACTACTGGCTCGAGATGTACGTCCCGCAGGTGACGAGCGGGCCGTCGGCCGCGACCTGGTCGCCCGACGGACGGGACCTCGTGTACTCCATGCAGGGCACGCTGTGGCGCCAGCGCGTCGGGGACTCAGTCGCCGTCCAGCTCACCGATGGTCCCGGCTACGACTTCCAGCCCGACTGGTCGCCCGACGGTCGCACCGTCGTCTTCGCGCGCTGGTCGAACGAGACGATCGAGCTCGAGCGGCTCGACCTCGCCTCCGGCAGCGTCACCGCGCTCACCGCGAACGGCGCCGTGAACCTCGAGCCGCGCTGGTCACCCGACGGCGGCCGGATCGCGTTCGTGTCTTCGATGGTCAACGCCCGCTGGCATGTCTTCGTGGCGTCGCTCACGGGCGGCACGCTCGACACGCCTGTCCGCATCACCGAGGATGAGGACAGCGGCCTGCCACGCCGGTACTACAGCCGCTGGGATCACTACCTGTCGCCTGCCTGGTCTCCCGACGGCCGGGAGCTGCTGCTCGTCTCGAATCGCGGGCACATCCACGGTTCGGGAGGGTTCTGGCGCGTGCCCGCCGAGTCCGGGGGCGTGATGCGCGAGGTGCGCTACGAGGAGACCAACTGGAAAGCCCGGCCCGATTGGTCGCCCGACGGGCACCGCGTCGTCTACAGCTCCTACCTCGGCCGGCAGTGGAACCAGCTCTGGCTCATGACGCCCGAGGGCGGCGACCCCGTGCAATTGACGTACGGGGATTTCGATGCCACCGCGCCGCGCTGGTCGCGCGACGGGACGCGGATCGCCTACGTCTCGAACGAGGGCGGCAACACCTCACTCTGGGTGCTCGAGGTGCTGGGCGGCGCCCGCCGGCGCATCGCGGCGCGGGAACGACGCTTCCTGCATCCGGTCGCCCGGCTGCGGCTGACGCTGGTCGATCGCGCCACCGGCAAACCGATCGCCGCGCGGGTCCGCGTCACCGGTCCAGACGGTCGAGGGTACGCCGCGGAGGACGCATGGCGTCAGGCCGACCTGGCGTTCGACCGTGCCGAGCGGGCCGCCCCCTATGAGTACTTCGACGTGGACGGCTCGGCCGACATCACCGTGCCGGCGGGGCAGGTGACGGTCGACGTGAGCCGCGGCCCTGAATGGCGACCGGCGCGCCGCACCGTCTCGCTCGTGGCGGGGGCGCGGGACTCGTTGCGGCTGGCGCTCTCGCGGCTCGCCGATCTTCCCGCCGCCGGCTGGTGGAGCGGTGACCTCCACGTCCACATGAACTACGGTGGGATCTATCGCAACACACCGGCGCATTTGCTGCTTCAGGCACGTGCCGAAGACCTCCATGTGGTGGAGAATCTGATCGTCAACAAGGAGCAGCGCATCCCGGACATCGGGTATTTCCGCGTGGGACCCGATCCGGTATCGACGCGCGACTACCAGGTCTATCACGGGCAGGAATTCCACACCGGCTTCTGGGATCATGTGGGAGTCCTGGATCTGCACGATCACTACCTGCTCCCCGATTACGCCGGGTATGCCAATACACCGCTTGCGAGCCTCTCCCCACCCAATGCGGTCGTCGCCGACCTGGCGCACGCGCAGGGCGGGCTCATGGGCTACGTGCACCCCTATGACGCCCGGCCCGATCCGGCCGACAGCGAGGCGGGACTCACCTCCGAGCTCCCGATCGACGTCGCGTTGAACAAGGTGGATTACCTGGAGGTGATGGGGTTCTCGAACCACCTGTACACGTCGGAGGTCTGGTATCGTCTCCTGAATTGCGGCTTTCGGATTCCGGCCGGGGCGGGGACGGATGCGTTTCCCAACTTCGCCATGCTGCACGGCCCGGTGGGACTCGAGCGCGTGTTCGTCCATTCGGGGCCAGTCCTCGATCACCGACGCTTCTTGGCGGGGCTCAAGGCGGGCCGCACGTTCGTCACCAACGGTCCCCTGCTGTCGTTCAGCGTCGATGGTCATGAGCCGGGCGAGGACGTCCCACTCCCCACTCCCCGCTCCCTGGCGGTCCATGTCAC
>Ga0153915_10005225_pt1 | contig 12066 bp, 16 predicted proteins | sample Opewatmetagenome_2_FD_107003 | JGI IMG/M metagenome (GOLD analysis project Ga0153915, IMG submission 107003) | Freshwater wetland microbial communities from Ohio, USA - Open water 3 Core 3 Depth 3 metaG | ecosystem: Environmental > Aquatic > Freshwater > Wetlands | place: USA: Ohio, Lake Erie...
AGAAAGATTATAGACCCTCTTTTAAATCTTCTTTAAACTAAAAAATCCTTCAAAAACAGTTTGTTTTCAAAGGATTCTTTCGTTTGCGGAGAGAGAGAGATTCGAACTCTCGGTAGCAGTTTACCCACTACGACGGTTTAGCAAACAATCTGAATCCCGCCTAATTAGCTCATAAACAAAACATTTCGTTTCTTTTATGACTTTTTTTCTGAAAGATTTTACATTATTAGAACGTTTAGAAAGGTTGGTGGCTGTATGTTTCTTTCTAAACACTCGAATGGTTATTACTATATCTACTTTCTGAATGATAAAGGGAAGAGAAATTCTTTATCAACAAAAACAAAAATCAAAAATGAAGCATTGAAATTTCTTTCTCGATTTGAAAAGGAAATTGAGGGAAGGAGAATTAAAAAGCTTCAGTTGCTAACGTTGGATGAATACTGCAATTATTTCTTGTCTTGTTCGAAACAAATTCACACTCAGAAAACTTATGAAGGTTATTCTCATTCTTTGAAGCGTTTAAACGAATACTTTGCTGAAATTAATATTGCCGAAATTACCCTCAGCAACTTGAATAAATATTTTGAGCATCGACTTTTAACAAGCACTATTTTTATGGCAAGAAAAGATTTGATTTGTTTCAATAGCTTATTTAATAAAGCTATCTCGGAAGGGTATCTCATAAACAATCCGTGTAGGGGAATAAAGAGATTTAGGATTCCGCAAAAGCAGCCCTTGTTTTTTAGTGAGTCTGAGTTTGATATATTACTTAATGCAATAACCAATAAGGACCTTAAAGATATGGTTCTATTTGCAGTGCAAACCGGTTTGAGACAGATGGAATTAATTACACTTCAATGGAATCAAATCAATTTACGAGATAAAATTCTAACTTTAACAAACCAAAACGCTATTACGAAATCCAAAAGAATAAGAACAATTCCTTTATCGTTGAAAGCGTTGCAAGTTTTAATCGAAAGGAGACAAAACTTGACACTTGAAATGGTCTTTACATTTATGGGTAAACCATGGAATCAGGATTCTTTAGGATACCAATTCAAGAGAAGTGTTTTAAAAGCAGAAATTAATAGTAAGCTTAATTTCCATTCGTTGAGGCATACATTCGCAAGCTGGTTAGTTCAAAGAGGAGTCTCAATATTCCAGGTTAGTAAATTATTGGGGCACTCTAGGATTGAAACAACCGAAATCTATTCTCACTTACGGGCTGAAGATTTACGGAATGCAATTGATAAGCTTAGTAGCTATTAAATAAAGCGTTCTTGACATCATAATTCCAATAATGTAGTTTAGTTTCAAAATATGAGTGTGTGATGAAGAAATTGATAATTATCTTTTTTATTGCTTCCACATTTTATGCACAAAATGACAACCTGTTTGATTATTGTAATAAGTTAAAGACCAAGATACAAATAGGTTCTACCTTTAATGAGGTTAAAAAAGCATTTGGCAAGCCTCAAGCTATAATCCCCGGTAGCCCTAATGAAGATAAAATAATTTTGGCGGTGAATGAACCCGAGATTTCCGGACAACTTGTTTATACATCGTGGATTTATGGATTAAAAAAAGTTTCTTTGAAAGACAAAATAATTTCTGATGGAATGTATTGGTTAAATGGGAAAGCGGTTTCAAAAGAATTATATGAAGATTATCGCAACGAAACATCGATATATGTAATTAATGGAAAAATAATAGCCAAAGCTTCGGCAAAGAGTTATATGTTGCTCAGAGACAAGAGACTTGAGGCCATTGATAAAAATTTACTGACAAGTGGAAGATTAATTAACGAAAAAGCACAGGGTAAATTTTTTCCTGTAATATATATAGTATTTGAAAAAAGTTCTCAGATGGTTGCCTCAATTGCTGTTTTTCTAATTCCGGATATGGAAATTTAATTTAGGGGAGCGCTATGAAAAGATTAAAATTAGTTTCAGTTGTTTTTCTATTTTTTTTATTATTTGTCGGATGTTCTTCTATCCCGGAAATGCAGCGTCAAGTAATTGTTACTACTTTTGACTTCTCGAAATACTCTGCTGAAAATTTTTTGTTTACCACGGAATCTTATCTTGGTAATTATGATGCAATAGGGTTAATCAACGCTACAATAATCCCTGAAATTAAAAGTGCAAAACATAAGGAAGAAATCGAAGGATATTATACAACTGTTTCCGGTCTTGGCTATGCTTTTATAGAGAAAGTAAATCCAACAATGGCCATAGATGAAATCTATAAGAAAGCAGTTGGTATGGGTGCAAACGCTGTAATTAATTTCAAGTCAACAAGCACTCAAATCAGTGTAGAAGGTTTTTCAATCCCGACTTATGAGCTTACAGGATTTGCTATAAAAAGGAAATAACAATTCTTGACTCTAATTATTCTATGTGTTAATTTATAATTGTCAAAAACATAAGAGCGGTTTCCTTCCCGTCAGAAAGGATTTTTAGTTTTAAATGGAATATCTAATTGAAATATTTTGCCTTGAGATTCCGGTTACCGTAAGGGCCGGGAGGATTCTCTTATGATCCTTGACAAATCTCAAGGCTTTACATTGTCAAAACACATAGGAGTCAATATGAAACCTTCAAAGAAGAATTCCGTTCGCAAACCGTCAATTAAAAAATCGGGGAAAATAAAAGTCCAACAAAATGTGGAGCAGCCACCAAAAAGCGATCAAAACAAAAGAGGGCTAAAGGTTGAAGAAGACTGTATGAGCGTGCTTTCTGAATACAGATTCAAGGAGAATGTTCTTGAAGACTTCAATAAATATGAGCTCCAATACTTATCTGAAATATCGGAATTGTTTGGTTATTTCGAAGAAGAATTCTACCCAGGATATATGTTAACTGATACTGATCCAGTCGAAATAACTTCTTTACAGCTTCCATATTTTAGAGTTTTTTTATCGAGAGGAATTCGTTCCCTTGGTGAAGAAAAACTAATTGATGATGGGTGTTATGAGGTTGAAGATATACTCAAATCTGCAACCCTTTATACATTTAGTTTTTTCTCAGATGAGCAAATAGGTAGCAAAAGAGAGAGATATTTTATAAAGGAATCAAAAAAAAGTTATCGAGATGCGATTTCTCAATATGCTTGGTTCGATTTTAGATTTAAAAAAATGCTTGAATCACTTGAGATAGAAACGAACTCAAAAGAAATATAAAAACAAAACAGATAAAAAGTATGACGACGTGATTTTGACTATTGAGATGAAAAAGTTATGAGGAATAGAATTCCAAACATTATTCGGCAAGAAGACATTTATCGATTGATACTTGAGCTAAATAATAAACTTGACGATACGTTGAACCAGCCAATGGTAGAAGATAAACTGATAACAATTACTCAGATTAAAGAAATGACCGGAATTAATTATAGCTATTGGATGGATATGATTAACAAGGGTTTGTTACACGCAAGATTTTTTAATCGAGAGGGAAGGGTGCGCGGCGGTTTTAGGGTATGGAAAAGCAAACTCATTGAGTTTATCAATTCGCCTTTATTCGATCCGCCGATGCAAAGTGAACATATACAAACAGAATCAACCGAAGAAATGGCGAAGAGAATAATAAGGGAAATGAATAGTAAATAAAAAAATCATGGGAATTCCGTAACTTCTATGAAAGAACTTTCAAATAAATTGCTAAAAAAAGATTTCATAAGTCCACTTGAACCGGGCCTTAATTGGCGACCGACAGCAATCGGTTTGGAACTGGTTTAGGTGGATTTTTTTGTTTAGGTGTTCAAAGTGGAAGCGTATTCGATTGATGATAATATTATTACAAGTGTAAAGCAAAAGAATAGAAAATTGTTTCTTTCATCATTAAAAAGATGGTTCCGTTTAATTAAAGAAAATCCTCCTAATAACCAAATATTATTAGATACTAATGCACTTGTAAGTGGAATAATTCTCTATGTAATAGAGAAAGAATATAAAATATTTTTTGAAAAGGTTGATTTAAAGCTATCATACTTGATAAACGAAGCTATATTAATTCGCATATATGAAAATACTACACACTATACTATGGAATGTTTACGAGATGAACTAAGACTCGAAATTACGGAAGAATTTAAAAAAGCTTTCTACGAGTTAGGGAAGGCTTTTGGAACAGCACGGATTATTGAAATACTTAATACCTTAAAAGAGGAAAAAATAGGAAAGGTTTTCACTAAACAAATTGTTGATGGATTCTATAAATATTTTGTTGATGACTTTAGTCTAATATTCAATCTTTATTCCAAAATAAAAAAGCAACGTGGGCAACCAAAAAAATATAGCGAAAGCGATTTCGCAAAATTAAACGATCTTATCGAAGAAGGATACAAACAAAAAAGAGCAGCAAAAATAGTATTATGGGATAAAGGACTCTCAGAAGAACATATTCAATCTTTTCTTAAATTAAACAGGGAAAGACTTCCATTAAGAAACAAGCTTAGACTTGGGAAAAGTGGAAATTAATATCAAGAATAATTTCCCCAAAAAAATAAAATAATAAGCATAAAACTTTCCATTTCCATTCCTTTTATTACATCCGTAAATAAAAAACATTGACAATCTATTTGCCGGACGCAGACAGTAAGTCAAAAAAGTTTCTTCATTATTAGCCCTTGATTGGTTCAGCGTCCGGAATCGATCAAGGGTTTTTCATTTTAAAATAACAAACCCTCAAACATTCGAACCGTTTCGCAGACGGTAACGCTGAGGGTTATAAAAAGTCGTGGAGCGACAAATGGAAAATAACAGCTTTAAGAAAACGTTGCAACAACGGTTCAATAAATTAAGCAGGCAGAGGGATTGTTTGCAAAGTCAATTAACCGACACGAGGGATGACACCGAAACAATCGGGAAATTAAAAGAGATTCGTTCTTTAGATAACGAGCGATTCCGAATCTTCAAACAGATTGGCGGTGCAGCATGAAAGAGAATATGTTCACTCAAATTCAACTGCAAAAAATTGCGCCAACTATTCAGCGCGTAACAGTCAAACAAAATAACTGGATTGCCGGGGAAATAGATACAGATGAAAGAATATTTTATTCGGTGCCGCGTTCGACCAAGTCTATTTTCCATTTATATCATGGGGATGAGGGCGGTCTTGGAATCAATGAAGAAATACTCAATGCCGAATCTTTTGATATAGTTAAAATAAAATTCCACAATAGGATATTAACTACCACAAGGCGCAAATGGTTAGCTAAGGGAATTTTAAGTAAGTATTGTAATTCAAATATTGATAGGCAGATTATTCTCAAATTATCTGATATAAACCTTGATGATGCAATTAAATATGAACCAGCCGAGATACAGCAAGAATTATTTATGGAGGTGATATGAGCATACCTGAGAGAGCCAACATTATATATGAAAATACCAGGACACTTCTTATTAATACCGAACCGATCGCAAAAGAAATTAGCCGAATAACGCACCCGCAGCTTCGCGAAGAATTACAACAAATCTTTCGAACTTGCCAAGCCGATATTTTAATATTGAATGATTTCTTGATAGAAATAATAAATTGCGAAACCGAAGAGGAAATAAATTATTTGCTTGAGAATAATTATGAACTTATCGGAAAGGTGAATTAAATGAATGCCGAAGGTTTTATTAAACTGCATAGGCAAATTACAGAAAACGAATTTTGGAATTCCGAAAGGTTTACTAAAGCTCAAGCATGGATAGACTTGCTTCTTATGGCCACCTTTAAACATCGAACTGTTTTTATAAGAGGTATTGAAATAAACCTTCACCCTGGTGACCTGTGCTATTCTCAATTAACCTTGGCGGAGCGTTGGAAATGGAATGAACGAACCGTCAACAAGTATTTGAACATGCTTAAAATTAGAGAAATGATACAGACCAAAATAACTAACGTAACCACAATAATATCAATACAAAAATGGAGCGAGTATCAATTAAATACAGAGCAACTTACAGACCAAAATACAGGGCAACTTACGACCAGAATGCATACAAACAAGAATGTAAAGAATGATAAGAATGAAAAGAAAAATATATATGCAATTGAAAATTTTCCTATTGGGCTTAATGGAGAGACTTTTCTAAAAACGAAATATTTCTATGTTACAAAATCATTGATAAAAGAATTTCAGGAAAAACTACAAATCAACTTAAGTGAAGCTGATTTGGAAAGCGAATTTTATAAGATGGAAGCATGGTTAGAGGTAAATAAACCAAAGAAGAATTACAAAATGTTTTTCATTAATTGGCTAAAAAGGGCGGTAAATAACCCTAAAATTGAAGCTGCCGGCCAGAACATACCCGCAGCTCACAAATATTTATGAGGTAACAATGCTAAAACCAAATGATAGATTAAGAATTGAGAATCAAATTTTATGTTCAATCCTGAATTCCGAGAATATGTTTCAAAAAGTATATGAGTTTAACCCGGACCATAGCAGTTTATTCCAGAACGTAAATAACAGAATAATCTATGAAACAATTATTGAGCACTATGTAGAAAAAGGATACCCGTCAACTCCGGATATTTATTCTCAGTTAATTCTAAAAAATTTACCTGAAGAAGTAAAAGAACACTTTATTAGAAACGTTGCAGCAATTGAGCCGGTAAATGATTTTAATGCGGTTTTATTTTTGCTTGAGGATTCTATCGAAACAGATGTTAAAAGGGCTGTGGCGGGGTTGGATAAGCGAAATTTAACAGGATTAGAATATGCTCAAGCATTGCGAGAAGAGACTGATAAAATAATACTTGAGGGTTTTGAGAAATATAAAAAAGATTCACGGTCTAACGAACAAAAAGTAATTGAACTTCTGAATACAATCCATGATGTTAAAAATGGAAAGCCGAGCGATTATATCCCCACAGGATTTTCAAAACTTGATGAAGCAATTATAGGGATACCAAAATCTCATCTTACTACTATTGCATCACGACCCGGGATGGGCAAAACAAGTTTTATGCTGCAATTAAAAAGGAACTTGGTTTCTTCCGGTTACAAACCTCTTATCATCAGCATTGAAATGACATCAGATCAATTATTGATTAAGGACCTTTCCGCTTTTTCAAAAATAGACAGTCGCTTAATTGAAAGTGGTCAGATTAGTAATTCTGAGAATGAAAGAATAACTCAAGCTTCAAATGTGCTGAAAGAAGATAATTATTTCATTGAAGACGATGGGATTTGGACAATTGAAAAGATCAAATCAACAATTAGGCGCTATCTAATTAGGCATGAAATAAGTATCGTCCTGATAGATTATCTAACCTTGGTTCGGATAAATAACAGAAAGGATCGTTATGATCTTGCTGTGGGTGAAGTGACAAATTCACTAAGAGAATTTGCAAAAGAAACCGGATTGCCGATAGTAATTCTTTCACAGTTGAATAGAGATTGTGAAAAGCGAATTGATAAAAAGCCGATACTTGCAGACCTTCGAGAATCCGGTTCCATTGAGCAAGATAGTAAAACAGTAATATTTTTATTTCGTCCCGGTTATTACGGAATTGACGAATTAAAAAGTTCAAATCCATGGATAACAAAAGAAGGGCAGCCAGTTCTTAATGATGAATTTGCTGAGATTATAATCGCAAAAGCTCGAAGCGGTAAAACTGGAATTGTTCCGGTTCGTTACAGAAAAGAAGTTCATTTGTTCGAAGATATTAAAATGGGATCGGCTTCAAGCAATTTTACACATAGTAAGTCAATTAAAAGCTACTATGGAGAAGAAGAAATATTCTAAAAAATATTCAGCTCCGGACACTATAAAAAAGGAAATAAAAAGGAGGTTATATAATGGCTAAAGATACTAAAATAGGAAGTGCGTATTTCGATGTTTATGTGAAAGCGCGTATAGATGAAGGTATTAAAAAAATAAAGGCTATGACGCAGAAGGAACTTGAAGGGATTGAAAAATCAATTTCTGCGATTAAGCCCAAAATAGAAACCACGTTATTGAAAAAGACAGCCGCCGAGATGGGAACCATTTATGCGGCACTAAAGAGGCAGCTTGAAACAAAGATAAAATTCGGTGCCGACTATGCAAGCATACAGCGCACAAAGGTGGCTTTGGATACTGTAGGCAGCGCGTTAAAAGAAGTTGGAATAAGCGCTGAAGACACCTTAACAAAAATGAGTAAGTGGGGAATGGTCGGAGCCGGAATTTCTTCAGCGGTTAATTTTATTCGGGATTTCAAAAATGAAGTTAAGGGAATGGTTGAAAAGTCTCTAAACCTTGATGTCCTATTGGCAAACTTTGACGGTTCCAAGGAAGAGCTTGAAAACTATGATAAAGCAGTTGCGCGAACGGTAGGAAAAGCCAATCTTATTGCTATGGCGAATCAAGCTAAAGAACTTGGTTTGGATGTAAGGCAAACCACTATTCTAATGGCTATTGCTGAAAATGCTGCTGATAAAATGGGTGGCACTACAGAGGAGAATTTCAATAAGCTGGTAAATGCTACAGAAGGTGCGAACAAAGGATTAAGAGGAGTCGGTCTTCAGAAGGAGATATATGAAAGCACAGTAAAAGATTTGGCTAAAGCAGAAGGCGATTCAATTGAAAATCTCGATGCAGAAACGCAAAAAAGGATATATGCTGAAGCTATCATTAAGTCTATGAATATGACTTACCAAGATGCGATAAACAATGCTTCGGATAGCGCCGATAAATACGACGAGATGAAACTCGCAGTTGAAGAAGCCGAAGTTAGTTTTGGAAGGTTTATTGCGAATGCTTTATCACCTTTCATAGATGCAGTGCATAATGGCGGCGCGGGGGTAAAATCCTTTGTGGGTGGACTTATAGGAATAGGTAGTATAGCATTACAAATTATACCGTCATTAGTTCAACTGAAGGCACTGAAAGAAATGCTTCGTATTTCTACAATTGCTAATACGACGGCGATTAATACAGAAACAAGTGCCACAGTTGCCAACACGACCGCAAAACTAGCAAACTTAAAAGTCGGACTCGGATTAATAGGCAAAGTTGGTGCAATAGCCGCTGTCGGCGTTGCCATTTGGCAATTAACCGAACATATAAATAACAACACGGAAGCCATCAAGCGTAATCGCGAAGAAGCCGATAAAAAATTCCCCGATTGGGATAAATCCGGTTTCGGCTCACGTTCGATAGCTGATCAGACCGAGGCAAAAAAAGGAGATCAGGGTTTAGGTTGGATTCAAAACCATATCAATAAATTGGATCAGCTTATCACCGAGAATAACAAAGCAGCAAACAGTAACAAAAAAAAGGAAGAAACCGTTGCTCCTATTATCAACCGTATTAAAGAACTTGAGATTGCTAATGGGAATGCTAATATAACATTAACTCAATACCGAAAGAATTTACAGGAAATTGCAACCTTACAGAAAAGACTTAGCGTCAATGAAGAAAAAGATGATATGCGAAGCAAAAAATTACAATTACTTCAAAGTGAAATTAGGATATATGAAGAGCTTTTTTATGCTTCTGAAAAATGGTATAAAAAAGGTATTGAATTAATAAAAGCACAGACGCAAGATCTTCTTGATAATGGTATAAAAAAGGAAGATGCTCTTGCATTGGAGAAAAAGAAAGTTGATGACTTAACAAAAGCTTACGATAGATTGCATAAAGAAATGAGTGAAAAACCTAAATCTGCGGAATATGACAAACCGGGAAAGGGCGGGGTAATAAAAAGTGATGAACAGCAGGGGCCTTTAAAAGAAGTCGATACTTCAAAGATGAGAAGCGGAGAAGAAATCGCACGAGAAAAAATTGATCGTGATATAGAAAATTCAAAAGAAGCTGCTAAAGAGTGGAGTAATACACTTGTAGATAGCTTCCAGGGCGTTATAACCGGTTCTCAATCGGTTGGTGATGCGTTTAAAAATATGACGCAAGAACTTGGTTTTGCCATTGCTAAAGCGCTAATATTTAAGGCGATCTGGTTTGCTATTACAGGTGGAGCGGATACAGGCGCAGAATCGGGCTCAAGTGGTGGCATTGGAAGCCTATTGGGCCTGCACAACGGTGGAAGTGTTGTTAATACGGGCGGGAGCTTGTCGTATATGGCATTGCCGAAAGCAGCGCGAGGCGGTTCATATATCGTTCCGCCTGGTTATGAAAACGATTCTGCTTTTGTTCGAGTAGAAACCGGCGAAAGATTAACAGTAACACCGGCAAGTCAAGTCTCCAGTGCAATGTCAAATAATTCCTATAATCTTAATGATAGAAATATTATTAAAGCAATCGATTCATTAAGAATAGCAATTCTGGGAAATAAACCATCTTCTGGCAACATTTCAATAGCTATGAATCGTAGAATAGTAGCTGAAGAAGTTACTAGAGAGCAACAAAGATTTAACAGGGGCAATATTAAATTCTAAAAGAAAACATATTGGAGAATGAGTGTATTTAATTACCGAAGAATATAGAACAAAAATTGTGGATTATATCAAATTATTTCATGTAGTAGCTTATGAAGAAGCTCAAGATATTTTGGTGAAGGCTGAGAGATTCGAAATTGATGATAAGGCATATATTAATTATTGCGAAATGTTGAAACAAAAATATATAGATCAATACAACGCTTATGAAGTCAGCGATGATCTAGTCGACTTTTGGGTAAAAGTTTCTGGTGGCGAGAATGTATTTAACCTTTGGTTAAATTGATTGATTTTATGTATGATGATCTTTTTTGTGAGATAGGGAAAACTGTTATTGCAATCTTAATTAAAAATAAAATTGTAAACCCTATCCAATTACGGAATCATGCAATTTTAAAAATATATAATAAATTACGATACGAAGGGGAGAAAGCAAAAGATGCAAGAAAAAGAATATTGGATATGGATATTTATTCCCCAACTGGGAAAAAAGTAAAGCTGTCAGAAAGGTCACTTATAAAAATTATTTACGAATTAAAAATAGATGAAAAAGAGTTCAATTTATGACTGATAAAAAGTCCCAACTTGTTAAAGAAAAAGTAATTAACGAAAACCGTGCCCCTTTGCTAGATGCTAAAATAAAAGTAACTAACCTTCGCAAAGCAAAACGATTATTAAGTAAACTAATTTCGGATTTTATGGCTGGTAAGATTACAAATCAAAATGCAAAAGACCTTGCATATTTAATTAGTATTTACGTAACAATAACAAAAGAGGTTGAGATCGAAGAACGTATTAAAGCACTTGAGGATAAAGTAAAATAGAAATATTTATTGTAACTTCAGAGAGGAATAGGTATGAAAAATTATTTACAGCGCATCATCAAATTAGAAGAGCGGATTAACCTAAACAAGGATCCTATAATGCGGTTATTTAATCAAAAAGAAAGTGAAGACAAATATTATCTTGGTAAATTCATGAAATGTTTAGATAAAAGAGAATTAGAGCAGCTAATTGAAATACTTGATAAGAATGAACCGAATAGTCTTCAATTTGTTGAACATCTAATTAATAAATATGGGAAAAAAATTCGCAATGTTGCTTTATCTAGTAATGAAATAAATAGGTTCGAAGAAGTTAACGCGAGAATTAATTTATTAAATGATCCTGATAAAACTGAGATTTTCAAAAGAGGAAGCGAATTCGCAAAAAAATTTTGGGATGATATCTTTAACAAATACCCAATCACCAACGATTAGCTTAAGGTAATTGCGAAAGATAATTTAAGCTGTTATGTTCGTTTTATAAAAATGCGAAGTGTCGAAGAAGTATTTTATTAAAGCACTGTGAACCGATAGGGAATCGACACCCTTAAAATTTGTTCACGGTTTTTCAAACGTTCTTTGAAAAGTAAAATTCTAATCAGATAAATGGTCTTAAAGTTATGACTAAATTTATGACTGTTTTTCAGATTTTCTTGGCATGGCTGAGGGTAAAAGGATTGTTCGAATATTCCTCATTTAAGTGGCTTAAAATAAAAAAGCCCGGTAAAAACCGGACTTAATCGCGGAGAGAGAGAGATTCGAACTCTCGGTAGCAGTTTACCCACTACGACGGTTTAGCAAACCGTTGGTTTCAGCCACTCACCCATCTCTCCGTGCGCGCTGAATTCAAAAAATTATGGCGCAA
>Ga0153915_10005226_pt1 | contig 12064 bp, 9 predicted proteins | sample Opewatmetagenome_2_FD_107003 | JGI IMG/M metagenome (GOLD analysis project Ga0153915, IMG submission 107003) | Freshwater wetland microbial communities from Ohio, USA - Open water 3 Core 3 Depth 3 metaG | ecosystem: Environmental > Aquatic > Freshwater > Wetlands | place: USA: Ohio, Lake Erie...
ATCCCCGGCTGAAATAGGCATCCCCGGCCTTGGGGTTAAGCTCAATCGCCTTTGAAAAATCTGCTATGGCAAGATCATAACTCTGCTTTTGAAGATAGGCGCTTCCCCTGTTTGAATAGGCCGTAGCCATCTTAGGTGATTTTTCAAGGACCTTGGTGAAATCGGCTATTGCCGGATCAAAATCCTTTTTGCCCATATATGCCTCGCCACGGATCAAGTAGGCATTGACCGAACTCGGATCCATCTCAAGGGCCTTGCTGAGGTCTGATATCGCAGGATCAAAATCCTGTTTGCCGAACTGGGCGATCCCCCTACCGAAATAGAGTTTGTCGGAAGGAGGCCCCATCTCTAATGCCTTATTGAAATCCTTTATGCTTTCATCGTATTGACCTTTTCCGAAATAGGCAAAACCCCTGTTCTTATAGGCGTCGGCAAATGCAGGATTAAGCTCTATGGTCTTACTGAAATCGCTGATGGCCGGGTCATATTTATTCCGGCTGTAATAGATCGTCCCGCGATTATAATAGATATCCGCAGGGGCGGCAGGATTGATCTCTATGATCTTGCCGAAATCTGATGCAGCTTCATCATACTTTCCTTTCTGATTATACAGGTATGCCCTGTTAAGATACGCGTCAGCATCAGGTTTAAGTTCAATCACCTTGCTGAAATCGGCGATTGCCTCATCTATCTTTCCCAGTTGCTTATAGATTGACGCCCGGTTGTAATAGGCATCCTGAAGTGTAGGATTTAATTCAACAGCCTTGGCATAATTCGCAAGGGCCTCCTCTATCTTACCCTGTTGCAGAAGTTTATTACCTTCATTGAAGGCCTTTAGCGCCTCCTTCTGGTTTTTTTTGGAGATATCGGCTGCAAAGGATACCGCAGCGCTTGCAATCATTGTTATAATAACAAACATTAACCAACATCTTTTCGTTAAAACTGACCTCATAAAATCCTCCCCGCAGGCACATCCATACCTGACAAAATTATTCTTATGCATCCGCATAATATTACAGCCTTTTTCTTCCTAGAGAAAGCAACCGTTACCCCTTCAATGTAACCGTTATCCTTATAAAAAATTAGTTCATACGAACACAGACATATCGGATACATGATCGCACTATGGAGAAGAGCACATCTGCCTGCTCATAATGAACCGGATTACCGCTGTTGCGTCTCCGTATCAAGTAAAAGCAAACGGCATGCCATTGTGCAATAAAAGTAATTTCAATAAATTACTAAAAAAAACAGAGAGTCTGCGTTGAATTTTGAAAAGATTGGGAAATTTTATCATTGAAAATTGCAATATGAAACCTATGTTAAATTCCTCATGCAAAACCCTGCAATCTCTTGTCTTTCAATCAAAACCGATGCATAGCCTATTCACATATTTTAATATATACATAAAATAATTTTAATATGCAAGATCATCACTTGAAATAAATTTTCTTTCCTGATATGTAACTTACATTAAAAAATATAAACTTGGCATCTATCTTGCTGCTGTTTAAGTTGATGAGAATCTATTTCGAACTATATTGTACATAGTGGCATTGAATATTCCGAGATAGACTTCATTGGATTATTGAGTCCGTTCAGCATAACAGGGCAGAGTGAAAAATTTGATTTTAAACAATAACCATTATGGAGGTAGTTATGAAGCTTTTAATGACCATCAAAAATCTATTCATCTTTATACTGCTGTTAATGATGCCCTTGTATGTTTTCGCAGCAGATTCCTCTACAAAGAGTGCAAAGGAACAGGCTAAGGAGCAGGAAAAAGAACTCAAAAATAAAAAAGATGCTATTGATGCTTACAATCAGGGCAAACAGAGCCTTTTGGCCGGCCAGAAAGAAAAGGCCCTTTCCGAATACAGCAAAGCGATAGAACTCTATCCAGGCTTGTCAGATGCCTATTATTTCAGGGGATATATATATGAGGACCTGGGCAAGGAAGATGAGGCATTAGCAGACTTCACCAAGGCAGTTGAGCTGACACCTGATTACGGCGATGCCTACTCGCGCAGAGGCAATATCTATTATAACAAGAATGAATATGACAAGGCTATTGCAGACTTCACCAAGGCAATCGAGATAACTCCTTCTAACAAGGAAATCTACATGAACCGGGGTTACGCCTATTCAAATACAAATGCCAACGACGAAGCGATAGCGGATTTCAGCAAGACGCTGGAATTGGATCCTATATCCGCAAAGGCTTACCAGGGCCTCGGGTATGCATATACCAAGAAAAAAGATTATGACAAGGCCATCGCAAACTATACAAAGGCGATTGAACTGGACCCCACATCAGCCAAGACATATGAATTCAGGGCTTCAATCTATGACAATAAAGGTGACTCTGAAAAGGCCCTGGCCGACTACAATAAGGTGATTGAACTGGACCCCAAGAGCGGCAATGCGTATCTATCAAGGGCTATGATTTATTACGTCCAGGAAGACTTCCAGAAGGCATGGGAAGATGCAAACAAGGCAAAAGAACTCGGGGCGGATATCGATCAGGCGATGTTCGATGAATTCAAAAGCTCAGCCGGTAAGTAATAATGCCCGCCTGATGCATTTCCGGTGCTCATATAATCAGGTGAAAAGCTAGGGACTCATGGAAGCAGCCGATGATCCGATAAAATATAAGCTGAACATCCTAGTTGTGGATGACGAGACCAATATTCGCAAGACCCTCTCATACTGCCTTGAAGCCGAAGGTCACAATGTAATCTCAGTAAGCAATTTTTCGGATGCAATAACCGAGGCCAAGACCCGTTCCTTTGATATGGCCTTTGTTGATCTGAAGCTCGGCAAGGATGACGGAATGGAACTCATTCCTGTTCTTTTATCCGATTCATCGTGGATAAAGATAGTCATCATTACCGCTCATGCCTCAATCGAGAGCGCGGTAGAGGCCATGAAACGAGGGGCAACCGATTATATCGTAAAGCCCTTTTCAACGGACCAGATCAGGCTTATGACGATTCGGATCGCCAGATTGCGGCAGCTGGAAAATCAGGTAACGTCCCTGAAAGAAGATATACATCGCCTTGGAAATGAGGAGACGCCCTTTCAAAGTAAAAACCTGACAATGCAGCGTTTCTTTGAGACCGCAAAAAAGGCGGCGCCATCCGAGGCCATCATCTTATTACGGGGTGAAAGCGGCACCGGAAAGTCCATCTTTGCAAAGGCTATCCACAATTGGAGCACTAGATTTTCAAAACCAATAGGAATTGTGGCCTGTCCGGCAGTGCCACATGACCTCCTCGAAAGCGCGATCTTCGGACATGCCAAGGGCGCCTTTACAGGCGCAGTAAAAGACAATCCAGGTCGTATAGCAGCATGCGAGGGAGGCACTCTTTTCCTGGATGAAATAGGCGAGATGCCCTATTCCATCCAGGCAAAACTGCTTCGCTTCATACAGGACAAGGAATATGAACGCCTTGGAGAGGCAACCTCACGAAAGGCTAATGTTCGTATCATCGCAGCCACGAATTCAGATCTCGAAAAACATGTTGAGAAGGGGATGTTCAGGGAGGATCTTTTCTACAGGCTCAATGTGATAAGCCTTACCGTCCCCTCACTCAGGGACAGACCCGAAGACATCCTCCCTCTTGCAACGGAATTTCTTGCCGCATTTTGCCGTGTCAACCATAAGGCAATCCATGGGTTTACAGAATCAGCCATCAAAAGACTCATCAGCTATAAATGGCCGGGCAATGTCAGGGAACTGCGAAATACTATCGAGAGGGCTGTAATCCTGAGCAACGGGATGGAGATAAGCGATACCGATCTATCTGAAAACATCGCACCTGTTTCCACATCACCGACAATAGGTGATATGGTCCCGTTATCCGTAATTGAAGAATTGCATATAAGGAGGATCATGGCCAAGACATCCTCACTTCAGGAAGCAGCCGAGCTTCTTGGGATTGATCAGGCTACACTCTGGCGCAGGAGAAAGGCCTACGGCATCTGAGCCGGATATGATTCAGTCTTTGTTTTGCAATTACTCAACTTTCAAAACCTGTAAACATATTCAGCATTCAGCACTCAGCTTTCAGCGAAAGTCTTAAAATTCGATCAATTAGCTGACTGTTGATGGCTGATCACTGATCGCTCCATCAATAAAAGCCTTGTTTATGAATGGACACTAAGTATGAACCCGTTATACCCCAACATCATCCGATCTTATGTTGCATTTTTCAAGATATACAACCCTTATTGTTTTCAGAATTCAAGGCTGTTTTATCCTTTTAGACCGTAACTTATTGAATTCTCAATATTCGCGTAATGGCACAGGTTTTGCTTTTTTAAACATATGTCTGCTGCCACTAAGGAAGATCCCTTATGAAGCTAAAAAATAATATCTTTATTGGATATGGAATTATCTGTACGCTCATGGCCCTGGTGGTCGCATGGGCTGTCCTGAATCTTTTCTCCCTCAGGAGGGCGGCAGGCACTATATTATTGAACAACTACCGTAGCGTTGTAGCGGTAGAAAAGATGGGAGACGCCCTTGCCCGGCAGGATGCCGGCATCCTGGTAATGTTTCTGGGAGATACTGAAATGGGGCTTACCATCTTTCGTGAAAACGAGGCCGCCTTTCTTGAGCAGTTCGGCATTGTTCAGGCCAACATGAATGATGAAATAGCGCGTGAACGCGGGGCCGATTTTCTTGAACGGTTTGGCATTCTTAAGAACGACGTGAATAATGAAAGTGCAAGAGATCTCATCCAATCCATTGATGAGGGCTACAGAGGTTACAGGCGGCAGTTCTCCGCGATGACGGAACGTAAAGACAGCGGGAATAATATTTCATCATCACCGCTTGAATTATATCAGGAATCGGTTCTACCTTTGTTTTTAATGGTGCGCGATTCATGCACAAGGTTGCGTACGCTGAATGAGCAGACAATACTTAACGCAACTGTCCGCACGGGTGATGTTGCGGGCCGGGCCATATGGTCGACAGTTGCTGCTGCGATAGCAGGATTAATCACTGTGTACATCTTAAGTCTGCTGCTTGCAGGCCGCATTACAAAACCTCTTTACAGGTTGATGGATGCAGCGAGAAAAATATCCTCCGGTGATTATTCGGTTCAGGTGGAATCGAATACTAAAGACGAATTAGGTAAACTGACAGGCGAGTTTAATAAAATGGCCCAGCAGCTTTACCATTATCGCGAGATTGATATTGAGAAGATCATCACCGAAAAGAATAAGAATGAAGGGATCATCTCGAGCATTGACGACGGTCTTGTGGTTTTTAACACAGATATGAAAGTGGCAAGCATCAACCCGGCCGCCAGAAAGGTACTGGGGCTTGAATTCATGGATGTGGCTAAGATGGAGTGCGCGGATATTTTTCAGGATGGGAACGTCTGTGAAATGATACGCAAAACGATTGAAACTGGGGCGCCGCAGAAAGACATCCCTGATGAACAGCGTATAATCATGATGAAGCGGGAAGGCAAAACATATCAGTACATGTTTTCAATTACCGTGACAAAAGGAAAAAATAACGACCTGTCCGGCATATTGCTCCTCCTGAGGGATGTCACGCGGATGAAAGAGGTTGAGCGGCTCAGAAATGATTTTGTAATGGCGGCATCCCATGAACTCAGAACGCCGCTGACGAGCATGGGAATGAGCATTGATCTGCTGCTGGAACATGTAGCGCCCAAGCTGTCTGATAAGGATAAAGATCTTATCCTTACAGCACATGAGGAAGTCCGGCGCATGAAGGCCCTGACAAACGATCTGCTTGACCTGTCCAAGATAGAGGCAGGAAAGATCAGTCTGGATCTCAATAACATCAAGGTTCAAAACTTTTTCGATCAGATACAAGAGGTATTCAGAAAACAGATTGAAATGAAAAAGGTCGCTTTGACATCATCGCATTCGGAAAACATTGCCTCGGTTGAAGCGGACGAAAACAAGATCATGTGGGTTTTAAGCAATCTGGTTTCAAATGCATTGAGATACGTTCCGCAAAGGGACGGGTATATAAAGCTTTCCGCCGACCGGGTAGGTCAGTACGTCCATGTCTCTGTATATGATAACGGCCCTGGCATTCCGCTGGAATATCAGTCAAAGATATTTCAGAAATTTGTCCAGATCGACGGACAGGAATCAGGTGGCACCGGGCTGGGGCTTGCGATCTGCAAGGAGATAGTAAGGGCGCACCGAGGCACAATATGGGTCGAATCGTCTCCGGGCAATGGAAGCACGTTTACCTTCACCTTGCCTGTATCTGAATAAGGAAAGACTTTACTGAGACTCATAGTGCTGAAATTATGAATTTATCGTGAATAACAAATTATAGTGTGATCCTGAGATGCGAATAATTTAACAACCAATAAAAATAGTATTTACAAAGAATCAAAAGCGATGTATAGCAGGGGCATTATTCCTAATAACTAATAAACAGATCATCTATTGTATAGTCGGAGGATGTAACTTCTCCAGATGTGTTTAATAGTATAATTAAGGGCCCATTTGAATTTCTTACTGAGACCAAACATTGCGAATCAAGCGGAACCAGGCTCTTTTTGAAATTTGGTGATACTGAAAAGGTTGTGAGTTAGATAAGTTTGTTTTAATGTCTTCCGGAATAAAAAAAGAGGGATGATAATTTTTTCAGGACATCGTATTGTCATTTATTCTTTTAATATTTCGAATGTATATTTTTTATAAATAATAAATAATAAATAAAACAGGAGAAAGGAAAACAAAATGAAAACAACAAAAGAACCGATTAAGAAAGACACCAGATCAGCGGCCCATAAGGCGAGCACCATTTTTGCAATGATTGCTGTCCCGTTGGAATTAATAATATCTATTTATATCTTCACTCAGGTCTTTGGAGACCCTTCAAACTTTCAGGAAAATAACCCGGCTGGTTCTCCGCTCCCAGGAAATTATCTTGGCATCATGTATAAAGGCGGTTTCATTGTGCCTATACTTATGACATTATTGATGATGGTAGTTACATTTACCCTCGAAAGAATGTGGACTCTGAAAAAGGCAAGGGGCAAACAAAGCCCGTTCAAATTCGTAAAGGCCATAAAAGAACATATAACCAGCCTTAATTTTGACGCCGCAAAAAAGGCTTGCGATGCACAACAGGGTTCAATCGCTAATATCATCAGGGCAGGCATTGATAAGTACGAGGAGATGGACAAGGCCCAGGGAATCGACATGGAGAAAAGGCTCCTTGCAGTGCAGAAAGAAATAGAGGATGCAGAAGGTATGGAAATGCCCATGCTGGAAAGAAACCTGCCTATCCTGGCAACCAGTACTTCCATAGGCGTTCTTTTAGGACTTCTCGGAACGGTTCGCGGCATGATCGTAGCCTTCTCAGCCCTGGCTCAAACCGGAGCGCCTGATGCAGTATCATTGGCCGCCGGTATTTCCGAGGCATTGGTTAACACAGCTCTTGGAATATGCGCCTCCATGTTGGCACTTGTCGCCTATAACTATTTCACATCCAGGATCGATCGTATAATATATATTGCAGCCGAAGCAAGCCAGACCATATTGCGGACATTCTCTCTTACCCATACCGATAAATAGGGGTAAATATTATGGCTAAAATAAAGATGAAACGACATATTCCTACGATCGACATGACACCCATGGTCGATCTGGGATTTCTTCTGGTAACCTTTTTCATGATGACTACGCAGTTCCAACCTTCGGAGCTCGCGACAATCACCACACCCCGCGCAACGGCCCAGACAAAACTGCCTGAGGCAAATAACGCTACTGTTGTTGTTTCAAAGGATAACAGGGTCTTTTTCAGGATGGACGGTACAAAAAACCTGAAGACTCTTGGTGAGAAACTAAACTCGAAATATAATCTGGGTATGACTGAAAGCGATATTGAAAAATTCTCACATAAGAGCGGCTTTGGCCTAGATCTCCGAGGCATGAAACAATTTCTTAGCCTGACTGAAACTCAACAGAAAAATACGGCAATGTCCGGCATCCCGGTTGATGACGACAACAATAACAATCAACTGGCTGACTGGATAATATACGCCAGGATAGCGAATCCGGACGTACGACTCGTCGTCAAGGGTGATAAGGAAACCAATTACCCCGTAATAAAAAAGGTCACCGATACTCTGGTGCGGTGCAATGTCAACAAGTTTTACCTTATTACGGATACAAAAGAAAATACTAATTCTTAATTCAAAGGTATAAATCATGGCAGAAATAAATACCGACCAAAAACAAAAAGGCGGGGAAAAAGGCCTGGTCAAAAAAGGCAAAAAGATGTCAACAAGGATAGACATGACCCCGATGGTTGACTTGGCCTTTCTGCTCCTTACCTTCTTTTTGCTTGCGACAACATTTATTAAACCCCAGGTAATGAACCTGATATTGCCGGAAAAGAATCAGGACAATTCAAACCAGCCGAAGGTTAATGAGAAGAACGTCATGAGCATCGTACTGGAAGGAGACAACAAGGTATACTGGTATATAGGCCTGACCAACGCACAGGTTAATGAAACCAATTATGCCGATACGGGTCTAAGGAAGGTCGTTCAGGAACAGAGCAAGGCAAACGAAAAGCTGACGATACTTATCAAGCCGGCTGATGCATCCACGTATGAAAACCTGGTCACGACACTTGACGAAATGGCGATAAACAACATTCAGAAGTATGTGCTGGATGAATATCGTGATGAAGACAAGGCCCTCATTCAAGGTTTTACCGGGGGCGTCCGGACTGCAGGCGGCAATTCCTGAGGCTGATCGAATGGATCAATCCTCTCGGATTGCGATGTTTGTTTTTGATAAACATTAAGCGCGGCATTTCTAAGTTACAGTATCATCGCCAGGAGATGCCGTCGTGACGCCATTCCTCAGTTCCGATTGTCGGACCTGTCGAATGGAAAGAAAAGTGAGGAAGTATGGATAAATTATATGCTAATTGGGATGAGCTTGTTTTTGAATATAGACGCAAGGACTACGGCGCCTATCTGATGAGATACAACTACCCATCTTACGTAACGATTGCTACTTTGATAGTCCTCTTTATCTTTATATGCAGCACGGTCGGTCCCAAGCTATTCTCGGAAGAGGCGGTACAACAGGAGGTTCAAGTAACAAAGATTCAATATGTAGACCTCAAGGAAGCCCCCCCGATCGAAAGGATCGAGACGCCCAAGCCAGCCGTGGCCAAGTATGTTGCGCCGAAGGTAGTCGAGGAAGAGGTAAAGCCGGAAGAAGAACTGCCGACAATCGACCAGGCCATAGCGGAGGCTGATACCAGCATTGTAACGGAAGCAGCCCCAGCCCCTGTTGCAGAGGTCATAGAGGTGGTTGAACCGCCGCCGGTCGTGGAAGAGGTGAAGGCCCCTGAACCGGTGCGTGAACCTGTGGTTATAAAACCCAGCTTTTCCGGCGGTACCGATGCATTAAAGGACTGGTTAAGCAAACATATTAATTATCCGGCAATGGCCGTAAGAATGGGGATACAGGGAAGGGTCTTGGTTGAATTTACTGTAGATGAGAAAGGCAAGATTTCAAATGTTACAGTAAAGGAAAGCCTCCACAAGTTGTGCGATAACGAAGCAGTGCGGCTTGTCAAGGCTATGCCTGATTGGAACCCGGGTTCGATAGACGGTGTGGCAACCACTCAGACATATCAACAGCCTATTTCTTTTGTTCTTAAATAGGGCCTGATAAACCGGACCATTTATCAATTATGGGGCACAGTGTGCAGTCGCCTTTTTAAAGCGCTGTTGCTGTGCCCCTTTTATTTATTATCTTCCCATTACCATATGGGACACAAAAAAATCCATTCATAAGGATTGCCGATGAAAGAATTGGGTATAAAAACAGTCCTGAGATGGCTCAGCCTGATAATCCCGTTTCTCTATATCGCCATGGGCTGCGCATTGTTCTTTAATCTGTTTTCTAGTTTCGACAAAACAAAAAGGATTATCTTCGGCGCTGTCTTAGTGCTGTACGGAATATTCCGCATGTATAAGGAATATACAAAAGATAGGGATGTTATATGAAGATAAATATCTTTATATTGTCTCTCTTGTTCTTATGCATGGCAGGATGCAGTGATAAGCCTGAAAACAAGACCGAACCGTCTTTGCCCACACGAGGCAAGCTGGTCCTGGGGGTTGATGAATCCCTGCGGCCCGTCGTTGATTCCGAACTAAAAATCTTTTCCTATCTTTATCCTGATGCGGAGATCACGCCGGTGTATCTGCCTGAAAAGGAGATAGCCGAAAAACTCCTTGCAAATGAGCTCCAGACAGGTCTTATCTGCCGCAACCTCTACAAGGATGAAATGGAATTTATAAAAATTAAATATCAGCATAACCCCCAGACCTTCAAACTGGCGGAGGATGAGATAGTTGCGGCGGTGAATACCTCAAATCCCTTAAACAATATATCCTATAATGATCTAAAAGATATACTTTCCGGAAAGATCACCGACTGGAGACAACTGTATCCGGCCCTAAAGGATGAATCGCCTATCATTGTCGTTATTACGGGATCATCCAGCATAAACCGTTTTTTTTCATCTGTCAGCAATTCCCTTTCCGCCACATCCGTATATGCCCTGGATACAACGACCGATGTAATTGATTATGTGAGGGATAATCCATCGTCAGTTGGTATTGTGGGCGGAAGCTGGTTCTATAAGACAGGAAGCAGTTATCCTAACGTCAAACTGCTCAGTTATGCCGGAGACAATGGTTCTACAGAGGACCTGAATCAGTATCCCGTTAGAGAGGTCTATGCCGTTACCCATGAACCATTTGTAGGACTGGGAACCGGATTTATATCCTTTGTGGCAAGCCAGAAGGGGCAGATGGTCCTTGAAAAGGCAGGGATGACCCCTTATAAACCGATTACGCGCGAGATAAGTATAAAAAGATCCATCCCCGAATAGGTTATTTCAACAGAATTACAGCGATCCTGTAAAGATCTCCAGAAGCCCGAACGGTAAAAGCCCTGTATAAATGATGACTGCTATGAATATAAGACATAATGTCTTTTCTTTGATGCTAAGTTTTATATCCCCAGCATCAGGAGCCGCAGCCCTGGAGTAGCAGACCCTTACGAGATTCAGATAATAAAAGATCGATATCACGGTGTTTATTGCGGCGATAATAACGATGTTCAGATGCCCTGCCTTGAAGGCGCTCATCATGAGAAAAAGTTTTCCGGTAAAACCGCCCGTGGGAGGTATGCCCGCCAGTGAAAATGCCGATGCCGCAAGAAGAAACGCCATAAGAGGCGACCTCTTTGCAAGGCCCGCAAGGTCATCAACCGAGATATTATCCCCGTTTTTGGAAAGAAGTATGACTACATAAAAGCACGCAAGGTTCATTAAAAGATAAACGGCTATGTAGTATATGGCTGCCGCATTTCCTTCGCCTGACAGGGAAAGGATGCCGAGCATTACATAACCGGCATGGGCAATCCCTGAATAGGCAAGAAGCCTCTTTATATCCCTTTGCACCAGCCCCACCAGGTTCCCCAGTGTCATGGAAACAGCTGCAAGGACAATAAGGATGTTGATGAACTGCTGACCGCCTGGCGCTGCGAACATAACAACCCTGATAAGAAGTGCGACCGCGGCTATCTTGGGGATAGTGGCGATAAAGGTGGTGGTAGTGTTTGATGCCCCCTCATAGATGTCCGGTGACCAGAAATGAAAGGGAAAGAGCGACAGCTTGAAAAAGAATCCTGCCAGGGTGAATACAACGGCTATTATGCCCAACGGCTGGTTCATGTATGAGGGCATCACCTTTATGATATCCTCAATGAAAGTCGAATGGCTGAAGGCATAGAGATAACCCATGCCGTAGAGCATGACCCCCGTGGCGACAGCACCGAAAAACAGATACTTCATGGATGCCTCTATCTGCACCCTTGTTCCGCCCTTTCTCAGTGGTACAATGATGTAAAGGCTGTATGATGATATCTCAAGGGAAACAACGATGGATATAAGCTCAACCGAGCTTACCAGCATCATAAGGCCCAGAATGGAAAACCCTAGGAACATGAAATA
>Ga0153915_10005227_pt1 | contig 12062 bp, 11 predicted proteins | sample Opewatmetagenome_2_FD_107003 | JGI IMG/M metagenome (GOLD analysis project Ga0153915, IMG submission 107003) | Freshwater wetland microbial communities from Ohio, USA - Open water 3 Core 3 Depth 3 metaG | ecosystem: Environmental > Aquatic > Freshwater > Wetlands | place: USA: Ohio, Lake Erie...
AGGCGATGTTGAGACGGCGCATACTCTTCATGCCCATCACTCTCTTCCATCAAGGCGTCTCTGCAGCACTCACTGAAGAAGACATTGAGAGCATTCTGAATGCTGGGTCACGAGTTCGCCGGGATCGTTGAAGAGATTGGCGAACGAAAAACCGGGACAAAGCTTGGAGGTCGCGCCACGATGCACACGGCGGTACCTTGCCGCTCTTGCGAACAATGCTTGTCAGGGAGAACAAATCTCTGCGGGGCGCGCAGTCACGTCGGCCCCGATTTCCCAGGCGTTTTCGCCGAGTATGTCAAGGCCCCCTGGTCGCGCTTTTCATAGAATACCCGACTCGATATCGTTCGAGGAGGCAACACTCGCAGAGCCCCTGCGAGAGACGGAGACGTTGTGCTGATCCGGGGGTCCGGTGTTATCGGACTCAGCTGCCTAATTGCTGCCCGTGAGAAACGTGGAACGATACTCGTAAGTGATCTGGTCGATTCTCGGCTAGACTTCGACCACTCGGGGCTCACGCCGTAATTGACCCGAGTCGAATGGATCCCCCAGAAGAGGTTAGGCGCATAACTGCAGGAAGAGGCGTAGACACAGCCATCGAGGCTGCGGCTCTAGAGAAGAAAGTGGACCAAGCCATTTCGTCGGTGAAGTACGGAGGCCTGGTGACAATCGCGGCTTTGCTCGACGAGACAATCCGAGTGAATACTCTACGAGTTGCCTTGAAAGAGATTCAGCTGGACGGTTCGTACGGTACGAAGTGTTGCGCCAAATTGTCCGCTTTGATCGCATTCCGTCAAAGCATCTGAACTCTAACCGAGCCGCCCTCGGCTTCGCCTGCAACAAGTCGGTTTCGTAGTGGCCGGCCGAATGGTGGCGCCGAAATCTCGAATACGTCACCCGTCCTAGCGACAATTCCGGCAGAGAAACTGAGGGCCGCGGCGCCGAGAAAGTGATGGTGCACATCACCTGGCCGACGGAAGGCTCGGTATTTGAAGTGATGGTGCTCGATGTTGGCTATACTGTGCGACATGTTCGCTTCTCCGGTCAGAAAAGTGCTGGCCCAGATCTCTGTATCGTCACGCAGCAACCGAACCGATCCAGAAATGCTGTCGGGCAGCTGGCCAGTCAGCAATTCCGGACCGACCGAGCAATTTCGAAGTTTTGAGTGCGCCAGGTACAGGTAGTTCTGTCCCTCCAGCATATGGTCAGAGAACTCATTGCCGAGAGCAAAACCCGCACGCATCACGGCACCGGACTTTGCAATGACGTAGAGGCCGACAATTTCTGCTTCCTCTCCGCCGTCGAGAGCAAAAGGCGGTAACTCGAGCGGATGGCCTGGGGGCACTATGCAATCACCGTCGCCTTTGTAGAACCACTCAGGCTGGGTGCCCACCTGCCCCTTCTTGGGCTTACCACCCTCAAGCCCCATCTTGAACATCTTCATAGAGTCGGTGAGCATGCTGGTTTCGGCCGTGAGCTTGGCGTGCATGGTATGCCGAGCGTGCGCGCTACCCAGATGATTGAGCCCGGTGCCGGTTACGTAGCAATGCGCAGGGTCGGGATGGTCGAGAGGCGGAAGCAAACGATTCTCTGAGACAACTCGGTCATAACTGATGATCTCCTCGCCCACCCGGTCCTTGACTACGCGTTCCAGCGTCTGCTCAGATTGGCTTGCCTCTAGGACCAACTCATAAACGCGGTTCGCCCCCTGCACCACCCGCAGAGAAAGACCATCCTCACCGACCAGACCAACCTTGCGAGTACCTCTGGATTCCTTGAATTGGACCAACCTCATTCCTTCAATCTCCCTCCTCGGAGAGATTGCGACAACGACGGTTGTATTATGTAAAGGTGCTCAGAATTTCTTTCCCTAAGGACGTACATGCGGTATTAGCAATGTACTCCGCTAGGATTGGGAAGTTGTAGAACCGTGCTGTACTTATCGCATGGCCACCTAGAGAACGCCAAAGCCGCGAAGCTCGGGGCCGAGGCTGGATTCGCCGCGCTAGAAATCATTCCATGGATTCCAAGGAAATTGAATCGCGCCAGAACTAGCAGTCTAATGGCTTCGCTGACGAGGAACAATTTGGCGTTCTCGGGTTTCACATATTTCCCCCCGGAAGATAATCTTGGCGATAAACCATCACGAGTAGTCTCTAAATGAAGCTGATCAACAGGCTCATCTCGCTATTTGAGGAGGAGATGTACGACAGAAAAAAGGGCAAGAAAAAAAAGCTCGGTCCAAGAATCTACTGGGTCGACCGTTAGAGGCGAGATGAGATGGCTGGGAAGCTTGCATTGGAAGGCGGTACGCCAGTTAGAGGAAAGAAGTTCCCGCAATACCACGTTATTGTAGATCAAAGGGAAATACGGGCCGTCAACAAGGTCCTGAGGTCCGACACCTGGCGCAGAGGGCCCGTTGTCGAGCAATATGAGAGGAACCTGCAGAAGTACTTCGGCGTGAAACATGCTCTTGCCGTGTCCAATGGAACTGTTGCTTTACATGTGGCCATGGCTGCCCTAGGGCTCGGTCCTGGCGACGAGATCATAACTGCGCCGCATACATTCCTGGCTAGTGCCAGTACGGCCTTTTATCAGAACGCGTTGCCGAGATTCGCTGACATAGATGCACACTCCTACAACCTCGACCCTCAGGAAGCTGAGAAAGCGATCTTCCTCGAGCGAAATCGCGGCGTGCGCCAGCGGATGAGAAGACAAACATCTTGCGTTCATGCGCCCAACGGTCTTGGACAGAGTCTCTGAGCGAGGAAAGGCTCGGTTTGATGTGTCGCTGATCAGGATCGGGAGAGCTTTGCGCGTCCTATTCACTGATCTCATCTTTGAAGACAAAGAAAAGACCAGACTTGACGGATGTACATTCAAGTTCCATGGACCCACAAGAAGCACGGAGGAACTGATCGAGCTTTCTCGCGACGTTGACGTAGTTTGTATGAGAGACCAGTTCGCCAAAGTAACGAGGGAGATGATTGAGCAACTGCCACAGCTGAAGATGATCACGACAAGATCAACAGGGTATGACCACATCGACCTAGAGGCTGCGTCTGAGAAGGGCATCGTCGTTTGCAACGTTCCTGACTATGGAGCCCACATGGTAGCGGAGCATGCATTTGGCCTCATGTTGGCCGTCGCGAGAAACATAGTAAAAGGAGCAAATCGCTACGCGCACGATAAGATCTTCAGCGACAAGGGCTTGGTTGGAGTCGAGCTCTCTGGCAAGACTCTGGGAGTACTCGGCACTGGCCGAATTGGAACCCATGCGGTGAAAATCGGTCAAGGATTCGGAATGAACACCGTGGCGTACGATCTGGTCAGGAACCCTAGGCTCGAACAGACAAGAGGGGTTCAATACATGTCCCTCGAAGAAGTCCTCCAGTCTGCTGACTTCGTTACGATACATCTGCCTCTAACAGAAAAGACAAGAGGGCTCATTTGCGAAAGAACGCTCGGCCTCATGAAGGAAAGCAGCATTCTCGTGAACACATCCCGTGGACAGATAGTTGCAACAGAGGATCTCATTAGAGCCCTGCGCAAAGGCAGACCCGCGGGAGCCGGACTCGATGTCCTCGAAGACGAGCATGAGAAATACCACGACTTCTCCGGGCTCAATGTGATCGTGACTCCTCACATAGGATGGCACACAAGAGAGAGCATTTCAAGAATACTTGAGATTACACTCGACAACATCCGAGCCTTTGTGAGAGGGCAGCCGACGAACCAGGTAAATTGAACGACAGTTCGCCGCACCTATCCCGGTCATGGCGCGCCAGGGCTGTGTGCTTCGACACGGTTGCCCATGATGCCAGCGGAATAGCGCACATCCGCTACGGAGTGAGCACGATCTTCATAGCCGTACGTTTGTCCGTAGACATCGTTTCGAAGGCCTCGGACACCTGATCGAGCGAGTACGTGTGAGTGATCAATCTGCTGATGTTCCGCAGGTCCCTCCTCAGGAGTTCTAGCGCCCTCAGGAACTCCTGGTTTGTACGGCCGTACGAACCTTTCAGTCCAATCTGTCTTAACACTATGTCGAGTAGGTTGACTCGTGCTGTCTCGTCGAGCAATCCGACGATCACGACTTTGCCCGCGTTTCCGACCGACGCGATGGATTGACCGACTGTCTTCTCCAGGCCCACTGCCTCAATTGCGATGGCAGCGCACTTGCCTGAGGTCACATGCCGAACCTCGCTTGCAATATTAGTTCTGCTTGCGTCGATTGTGATATCGGCCCCGAGCATTTTTGCGAACTTCAATCGGGAGTCAAGTGTGTCAGCGACAATGGTCATCTTGGCGGTGTCTCGTACGGCGATCAGGCAGCTCAAGCCTATGGGTCCAGACCCAAGGATCAATACTGTGTCTTTGCCTGTTGCTTCTGCAAGAGCAGCGGTGTGGGTTCCAATGGACAGAGGTTCAGCAAGCGTTGCCTCCTTGAATTGTATCTCATCCAGTAACTTGAAACAGACGCGGTCGGGGACTTTGGCGTACTCTGCGAAGGCGCCCGGGAAATCGATCCCGACATGTTGGCGCGCACGACAAGTGTTCGTTCTCCCTGATTGGCATTCATCACAGGCGCCGCATGGCGCGTCCGGATTTACCGCCACACGGTCTCCGATAGCTACTCCTCTCGCTCCTGTGCCAACTTCTTCGACAACTCCCGCAAACTCATGACCCATAATGAGAGGCGGCCTTCTACGCCTTGACACTCCTTCGTAGGCATGCAGTTCCGTTCCGCAGAGACCCGCAGCCTTGACCTTGATCAGGACCTCGCCTGGACCTACTGTCGGCTTTGAGACATCTTCGATTCGAATGTCCTTCTTGCCATACCAGACAGCGGCTCTCATGAGACCACCAAACCATGACATGGGCCTAATATGTTCTTAAGGATTGGATAACGTTCCACAGGTGTCGGCCATGCGTTTGTCGGCTAGTTTGTTGCCTAACCGACATCCTTGCATCGGGAGTCTCAACAAGATCGGTGCGATCGAGCTTACCTATAGATTACTTTACCTTTGCGCTGGGCAGCGAGAAGCAGTTCTAGGTCTTTTTGTCGTCGGGAGATTTTCTATGTCTCCCCGGGTCATTACTACGAGTGCGCCCGGGGCGCTTGCGGCCTCAAGGGAGTGCTGAAGGCTCTCGCCCCTCATTCTGTATGCCACAGAAGATTATGCGAAGGCATCTCCAGCTCCGATTGGATCGACCACATAAACTTTGATCGCTGCGACCCGCGCATGTTCGTTGCGCGTACCGGCCATAGCTCCCTCTTCGCAGTCCAACAATTTGTGGAGCTTCTAGCATACCGCATTCGTCAAACAAATGGAAACCCGCTAGCGAGTGCATTTGCAGTTACGAATCAGTGTCTCGCCCTGCAAGAGAGTCCGCAAACACCACACGGTTCCCAAGAGACGATGAACAAGACGAAATGGAGATTTCAACACAAATAGATAACCCCAAGTAGAGAGGTAACAATGCTAGGAACCACCAGGCTATCGGCCAAGAAGTAACAACGAATAGAAGAACCGAATTCGCCGTCAGCCTTTCACTGCACCGAATGTCATTCCTCTCACCAAGTACTTCTGAATCAACATTCCAAACAGCAGCATAGGTCCTGCCGTTATGACAGTCAATGCAGCGGCTGGCCCCCAGTCGATCCCTCTCTGAGTCATCGTTTGACCCGCGATCACGGGCAAGGTTCGTGTTTCCATCCTGGTAAGAATCGTGCCGAAGAGGAATTCATTCCAACTGAATATCGCCGAGAGAACGAGAACGGACAGTATTGCATCTCTGCACAATGGCAGTGTGATTCTGAGGAAGGCAGTTACTCGCGTACAACCATCTATCATTCCTGACTCTTCTATCTCGATGGGTATTTCGTCAATGAATGATCTCATGATAATCGTCACTATTGGTATGTTGAATGTCGCGTAGACCAAGACCAAGATGGTGTATGTGTTCAGCAGATTCAGATAGTATGCGAGAATGAATATTGGAATAGCGACCACCACAGGCGGAAACATCCTTATCGAAAGCAGTTCAGACGCTAGACTCTCCCTGCCCCTGAACTTGAATCTGGCTAGCGCGAATGCAGCAAGCGTGCCTGCGCCTACACACAGCAGTGAAGAGATGGACGTGACGATGACACTGTTGGTGAGGAAATTCGCGACCTTCCAGTCTTTGAACACAAGTTCATAGTTCTTCGTCGTGGGTTCGAATACCCACACTGGAGGAACCTGGAATAGCAGTTCGTTCGGCTTTATCGAGGTTGCAACGGCCCAATAGAAGGGGAATAGAGCAAACACCAGGCTCGAGATCGCGATGAAAGCGACTGCTAAGTTGCTGAGGTATGTCTTGACCTTGTGACTCAAACAGCTCTTCTCCTATTCTGCGTACCGGACGTATCGAAGGAACACTGCCGAGGCCAGCATTATGATCACCAAGAAAACCCAAGACAACGCTGCGGCATATCCAGTGTGAAAATGGTCAAAGGATACCCGGTAGATGTACATAGTGACTGTGTCGGTGCTCATAGCTGGGCCTCCCTTCGTCATGACATATACAATATCAAAAATCTTGAGCACGTCGATGATTCTGAGTATCACAGCGATCAACACCACTCTCTTCAACATTGGAAGATAGAGACGCCACAGTAGCTGCCAGTTTGACGCTCCATCTATTTTCGCAGCCTCGAACGGGGCTACGGGAAGAGACCTAATTCCTGCGAAAAGGATCAGGAACATGAATGGAGTCCACTGCCAAATATCTGCTAGAGACACGGCGAACAATGCCACCTTGACATCAGACAGCCACAGCAAGGGTGGCAGACCTACCACAGATAGAAAGTAGTTCGCAATGCCGAAGTTGGGATTGAATATTAGTCTCCAGATTATGCCAACACAAACTGATGTGGTCATCATGGGCATTAGGATCGCGCTCCGCATAATCCCGTTTCCTGGAAAGTTCTGATTGAATGCGAATGCGAGTATCAAGCCTAGTAGTAGTTCCGCCGTGACAGCTATCGCCGTGATGCTCACCGTGTTGAAAAGTGCATTCCTCATGCGGTCATCATTCAAGAAGAGTTCCACATAGTTCTGCGCCCAGATGAAGTTGGCAGGGGCTGGGTCAGTAATTGAGAAGTCCTCTAAGCTGATCACGAAGGAGTAGACCGTGGGATATATGGCTATGAAGAACACTATGGCAAAGGCGGGCAAGATCAGGAAAAGTACCGTCAAATACTGTTTTCTTTGCTGCATCGGTGCACTACGACCCTTAGGCGCTGATCGGTCGGACAAGTCCGACCGTCGCACTGTCACACGTGTCCTAAAGAATATGTGAAGGGGGCTACTGATAGTAGCCTGCCTTCTCTAGTACGTCGTGCACTTCGTCTGATGCGTCGTCGAGAGCTTGCTGCGGTTTCTTCTTTCCTGATATGGCGGCGGCTATCCCTTCGTAGATGATTCGCTGCATTTCTACCCATTGCCCTGTGATGGTGAATGGGTACGGGTTCTTCAGCTTCGGGACAGCTTCCATTACCGGGTACTTGGCGATCCATTTTGGATCCTCAAGAAACTCCTTCCTATATGCAGTGACGGCACCATGGTTAAGCATGGCTTGCTGTCCCTCAGCGGAGATTATGTATGAGATGAATCTGTAAGCATCCTTGGGGTTCTTTGAGGCCTTGTTGACTCCCATATGCCATCCGCCTGGAATAAAGTGGGGCTCCTCGCTGTACGGTGGTGGCGCGTAGCCTGATTTCCCGACAATGAGGGGTGCAACATCGGGCTTGTCAAACTCGAACATCAGTACGCTCCAAGTTATGAAAGTCGCAGCCTTTCCGTTCTGATATGCAGCGATCGCCTCTGGGTAGTCTATGCCCAAATAGCCTGGCACGGCGTATTTGAGGTCTTCAATTAGCATCTCAAGAGCTTCGACTCCCTTGGAATCATTGAAAATCGGATTCCACTTTTCGTCAACTACATAGTCATAAACACCGATCGGGCCTTTCACTGATGCCATTCCCTGTCTTCTCACAAGCCAGTCTGTATATCCCGCGTCCCTTCCGCCGAGATGATATACGGCTCCATAGTTGCCATCCCTTGTTAGGTCCTTAATGGTAGTCTTGTAGTCGTCCCAGCTAACAGGAATTTTCGGCTTTCCACCTGTGTCCGTGACTCCGTATTTCTCGAACAGGTCCTTTCTGTATGCCATCAGGACAACACAAAGGTCGTTGTGAGCTGCATAGTGCTTGTACCACTCGTGTGATCCGATCCAAGATATTCCATTCCAGTCTATCTCCGGAACGTCAGGATACATGCTATGCAGTTCGTCCAGTGACCAGAGCCATCCTGCCGACGAGTATTCGGGGATCCAGAAGTTGTCTGAGCAGATTATGTCGTAAGTGGGACTTGACGTGGATAGCTCCAAGACTTCTCTTTCGTGCGTCGGATCATACGGGAACTGTTCCACAACAACTTCAGTTCCTGTCTTCTTGAAGTAATCGCCGTCCGGTGCCGCTCCAATTTCCTTTTTTGCGTAGCAGTGTGCTTCAACTGTTCCGACAAGGTTCAGCCTCGCCGCTAAGGTCTCTGTTGGGGTCGCTGTGGGGGACTCCATGACCGTGGTCGTGGCCATTGTCTCTGTGGAAGTGGGCCCTACGGGAGGCCTCGTTAAGTAGTATCCTGCCCCTCCCACAACGCCCGCGGCAACGATCGCCGCGCCAGCGTATTTCAAGAACTTCCTTCTGCCTACTTTTTGTGTGCTCGACATGATTTTACCTTGAGCTGAATTTCAGCCGCCTTGTCAGTATTTAACACTTCTCACCGATTTGCTCCTGAAGCCGGATTTGACAGCCCCTCATTTCGCTTGAAGCCCAGCAAGTATTTGTGGTGTTCATCTCAAACCTCTATCAAGAGTCCCAGAGAAGAATTCGAGTCTGCTCAGATGTCATCAATGAAAATGATCCAAGAGCCGCACGGGAATGGAATCGATGTAGTTCTGCCGCGAAGATCTTGCTATTCTAAAGGCTTAAGTCATGACTCGAAAATGCAATGTATCTAACGGGGATTGATGCGAATGACTGCAAAAGGCAAGCTGGAAGGCAAAGTGACTCTAATAACGGGCGCTACCAGTGGAATAGGAAGAGCTACCGCAATCCTGTTCGCCGACGAAGGGGCCAAAGTGGTCGCAGTCGGACGACGCAAGAAGAAAGGCGAAGAACTCGTCAATTCCATCAAGAAGAGAGGCCGCGACGCCTACTATGTTCAAGCGGACGTGTCGAAGGCCGCAGATTGCGAGAGAATGGTCAAAGCTGCTGTGCAGAAGTACGGAAAACTGAACATCCTCTTCAACAACGCCGGAGTAGTTCATGTCGCGAAGATCACTGAAACAACAGAGGAGGCATGGGATCGAGTGATGAACATTAACCTCAAGGGAGTATTCCTCGCATCGAAATACGCCATCCCGGAGATACTCAAAGCGGGCGGAGGAGCGATAATCAACACCGGGTCGATCTACGGCAATTTAGGCGCCGGTAGCTACGCCGCATATTGTGCTTCCAAAGGCGGTGTTCAGAACCTCACAAGAGCCATTGCAATGGAATACGCTGACAAGAAGATCAGAATCAACGCCGTTGCGCCAGGCTCAGTCATGACTGAGATGCTGGAAGAAGAGATCAAGATATGGGGTGGAGATCAACCTGAACAACAGAAAGAGAAGTTTGCCGCAATGCAGCCAAATGGTAGGATAGCCTCCCCCGAGGAGATCGCCAAAGTCGTGCTATTCTTGGCATCTGACGACGCGTCATACATCACTGGCGCGTCCATAGACGTCGATGGCGGATTCTCCGCACAATAGTGCGACTTGGCCACAACGGAGGATCCCTTAGACTTGATGGTCATCACTTGACTGCGGACCGTGGAGCTCGTTAGTTCAGCGCTACGACGGCGCCATATTTCCCGCGCTGCGTTTCGCGTGCGTTTGTCTCTTCAACATCCTAAGTTGGCTCGATGATTACTGCTGACTCTGGATTCTAGATGCAGAGCCATCCTCCATCGACAACTATTGTGGTTCCATTGATGAATTCGGTTTCGTCCAGAGCTAGGAAGACGGCTGCTTCGGCAGTGTCTTCGCCCGTTCCGAGTCGTCTATATGGAGTGTTCTTGATCATCCACTCGACTATCTCGGGCTTGTCGCCGACGGCGTTCCGTAACATTGGTGTGTCTATTTGGCCAGGAGCAATCGCGTTCACGCAAATCCTTTTGGGAGCTAGTTCAAGCGCCAATTCGTTCGTGAGGCTCTTCACGGCGCCTTTTGAGGCGCAGTATGCTGACGCATTCTCCTCGCCGACAAACGAGTCGACCGAAGCATAGTTGATTATTCTTCCTTTGCCCTGTTTCAACATTATCGGAACGACTCTTTGGGTGAGCAGGAACATTCCTTTCACGTTGACATCAATGACCTTGTTGAAGTCGTCTTCGGTGTGCTCCAAGAAGGGCTTCATTACGAGAATTCCTGCGCAGTTTACCAGTATATCGACTCGTGCGAATTTCTCCATAGTCTTCCGGATGCATGAATCGATATCAGGAATCTTCGACACGTCTCCATGTACTGCGATCCCGTCGGATCCGAGTTTTCGAATCTCGTCTACAACACCTTGTATCATGTCGAGCGGCTTAATGTCGAAGCATACAACACGAGCACCCTCACGTGCGAATTTCAGAGCCGCGGCCTTTCCTTGGCCCTGAGCTGCTCCAGTTATGATAGCGACCTTGCCGTCTAATCTCTTGCCACTAGAACTCATGGCCGCGGCTACGTCGGATCGCTTACATAAGAATTCTGACCGATAGCTCCTCCAAAGGCTCCAGCCGCGCGCATTTCAAGTTGTCCGAAAGCTTTCACGTACACCCTTTGTTTCACGACTGGTTTTCTGATTGCCGCGGATAGAATCCTCCCAAGACATATATCGCCAGACAGACCCCAGTGGGCCAGCTGCTGGAGGATAATCAATCACGATGATGTCACTGCCAAAGACTCAAAGAATGTTTGAGAGAGCGCAGAAGATCACCCCGGGAGGAGTCCACTCGAATATCAGATACATAGATCCGCACCCGCTGTACTTCAGCAAAGCACGCGGCTCTCGCCTGTGGGACTTGGATGGCACGGAGTATATCGACTGCATAGTCAACTTTGGTGCATGCATACTCGGTCATGGTCATCCAAGTGTTGTAGAATCGGTGAAGACCCAGCTAGATAGCGGTCTGACATGCGGAGCTGAAACCCAACTCAGCGTGGAAGTCTCTGAGAAGCTGAACAAGATGATTCCGTGCGCCGAGACAGTTAGATTCTCAACCACTGGCACCGAGGCCGTGATGCACGCCCTAATGATCGCCAGAGGATACACTGGCAGAGACAAGATCCTGAAGATAGAGGGAGGATTCGACGGATGGTACGACTCAGTTCTTGTTGGCACAAGCCCAAGCTTCAACGCGACGGATCAAGGAGCCGGCTTTCCCGATGCTTCAGACTCTGCAGGCATACCGAAGAACGTCGCACAAAATACCATGGTGGTCCCGTACAATAACGTCGAAGCCCTAGCGAACGTCGTCGAGAAGCATAGGAATGAGCTAGCCGCAGTGATTCTAGAGCCCGTTGCATTCAATATGGGATGTGTGCTTCCAAAGGAAGGATACCTGAAATCCATCAGGAACATCACTGAAGAGAACGATGTGCTCCTCATCTTCGATGAGGTAATCACCGGATTCAGGGTCGCACCAGGAGGGGCCCAGCAATACTTCGGGATAACCCCAGACTTGGCCACGTTCGCAAAGGCGATCGCGAACGGCTTTCCATTGAGCGTTGTTGCTGGAAAGCGAGAAATCATGCAAATATCTCGACCCGGTGGCAAAGTCGCCTACATGGGAACATACAACGGAAGCCAAGCTCCGCTGGCTGCTGCGTCAGCAACACTAGAAATCCTCCAGGATGGAAGCGTCCAAGAGCAACTGAGGAAGTCAACGGACAAGCTTCGGAACGGCTTCTCTCAAATCTGCAAAGAG
>Ga0153915_10005228_pt1 | contig 12062 bp, 11 predicted proteins | sample Opewatmetagenome_2_FD_107003 | JGI IMG/M metagenome (GOLD analysis project Ga0153915, IMG submission 107003) | Freshwater wetland microbial communities from Ohio, USA - Open water 3 Core 3 Depth 3 metaG | ecosystem: Environmental > Aquatic > Freshwater > Wetlands | place: USA: Ohio, Lake Erie...
AAAGGGAAAATATGCCTGTAATACCGCAGGTAATTACATTTATGCATGAGAACACTGTAAAATGTTGTTTAAAGCTTTTGTCGCAGGTAAAGGCCGATACGAATTTCTGGTACGCGAGATAATTGCAATAGGGCGTTATCTGTCGTTTCGACCGTAGTGAACCCATAAAGGTGAATGAAGTGTTGAAGCGGAATGGAAACCATTGTAGGGGGGAGGAAACTATTTTAACTATTTCTCGATTCCAGCGACTTCGTCGCTTCCACTCGAAATGACAGAAAACCATATTTTTAGAGATTGCCTAAAAAATTAAAATAATTAGCGTAAGGTGGGCTTTAGCCCACGCAGGGCTATCTTAAATTTTTATGCCCTTCTATACTTACAGAGAACTTGCGCGTTTTATTGAAATTTGGGTGTTTATCAGATATGTAGGAAGGGCTTAAAACCACGTGGAAGCCTTGATTCTTATGTTGACAATGAAATACTGAGAGGGTATTTTGCTGATATGTCGAATTCACATCTGGTCATCTTAAAAAAATGTTATCTCAATAAGATAATCGACGGCAGTAAACCCGTTGAACTGCGGCTGTTAAAAGCGGCGTTTGCTCCATTTAATTCAATTGGCGTCGGCGACAAATTGTTTTTAAAACAGTCCAGCGGGCCGGTTTGCGTAATAGAAAAAGTTTCGTCATTTCAGGAATTTGCAGATTTAACGCCGGCAAAAATCTCAAAATTAAAAGCGATTTATAATCATCTGGTGCAGGGCAGCGACGAATATTGGAAACTTAAGTCCGACAGCAAATACGCAATTTTCATCTGGATGAAAAACATCAAAACCATAAAGCCTGTAATGATTCACAAAAAAGACTGGCGGGCGTGGGTTGTTTTGACGGAGAAAAATAATTTCGGTTTATCTGCTTCTGCCGATATTATTGACTAAGCCGACAGACATAATATTAACCACAAGACTTGAACCGCCATAACTTACCATCGGCAGTGTAATTCCCGTTATCGGCATCAGGCCGATGTTCATACCGATATTCACGAGCACCTGAATTGCGAAAATAATACTTATCCCCGCGGCAACGTAACTTCCAAACACATCGTTGCTTGCGGATGCGATTTCCAATCCGCACGCGACCAAAAGCGCATACAACGCCAACATTAATAAAGCGCCCGCAAAACCCCACTGATGGCAGATAAACGCGAAGATAAAATCGTTGTGCTTCTCAGGCAGAAATTTTCCATATTTTACAAAAGGCCCGCTCCTGAAACCCTGACCGCTAAAGCCGCCGGAAGCTACCGCAAGTTTAGAACGCGTAAGCTGATAGCCTTCGCCGACTTCCCATGTGCGAAGCCGCTCAGCGGAAACGCCGAGTAAGTTTGCCAGCCATGGGCGTTTGCTACTTTGCTGCTTTAGCCAGTTATCGCTGCCATCGATTCGACTCTGCAAAAGAACCGAACTGACACGCATACGCTGATAATCGTGCATATTTAGCCAGAGAACTGGAATGGCCAAAAACGCAATAGTCAGAATCAAAACCAAATGCTTAACTTTAGCGCCGGCCAGAAACAACATCGTTAACAAAACCGGCATCATCAAAAGTACAGTGCCCAAATCCGGCTCAAGAAAAATCAGAGCCATTGGCAAAATCGTGAGCAAAAACGGCGGCAAAAGCGCGGATAAATTTCGATAGTTACTTCGGTAACGCAAGTGCCAGCCGAGAGCTATGATATAAACGAGCTTGAAAAATTCCGACGGCTGAATCTGGAGTAATGAACCGAAAGTAATCCATCTGCGGGAGCCTTTTTTCAGCGGAACAAAGGGTAAATCCACAACGCGGTCGAGTAGAACCACCGCGAGCAAAATAACAATTCCGATGTATAGCCAGCCGCTTATGTGGCCTAATTTCTTATAGTCAAAGGAGTTAATGAAAATAAAACCGAGTAAACCGCCGGCAGCGTAAATTGCCTGTTTCTTCCAAATATCGGTAATGCCGCCAAGAGAAGCTGTGGAATCGTATGGATTGCCGGATGCGTAAATCATCATAATGCTTATAGTTACGAGACCTGCCGCTGACACGAGCATTATCAGCCGAGTCAAAAAAAGCCTGCCACGTAAAAAGTCAAACATATCAAACATAGCGAAAATGATAACAAGAAAGAATAGAATCGTCGAATGAAAATAAAGGACTTATATTTGATTTTAAGGTATTTTCTGTTTTGTCAAAAACAGTTTTTTTACTTGCGCATTTAATTGGGTCAATGAGAATACAGACCAACACTGTTTGCCGGGAAACTTGCGAATAGTATGAAAGAAAATATAACAGCAAATAATAATTATTTTTGTGTAAACAAAAAAATATTGATGTCGTAGTATAATTTAACGAATCAAAACGAGAGAATGATTATGTTGGAAGTAATTTAAAGATTTTTTGGTATGTTGTTTGTTTAATAGCGTGTTAGAGATTTGTGGAAGGAAGTTTTATGAAAGAGGAATTGACGTTTGCGCAATTTGGCAGAATTTATGAATTAACCAGAGGATTAAAAAATTTAACACATTTGCCTTATATTAATATCGTACCTGCAGAAATTGTTGGCTATGGTATGTGGGAAGAGACGGTGAGAAGTGGTACTAATGAATTTAATGCCCGGTTGGGCGCAGCAGCAGCCAACATAATAAGCCATGATTTGCGTACACTGCTTACATTAAAATCAGCAAAGCAGGGATTACTGCCAAATAATGTTCCTGAGCCATTTAGAATAGGCGTAGCCGGGGGACAGGCAACATATTTTGCTATTGATGGAATGCCGGAATTAAACGCAGGTTTGACAGAAGTTGAAATCGCACCATTGGTAATTGGCTCTGTTCCACAACATAGGTATTCTGCCGGGACAAATGCGGAAATGCTGGCATCTAAAATAATATGCCAAGTTACAGTTCCTGGCATACCGGATGTTAAACAGTCTGCATCTGTTATCCGCATGGAGGAATGGTCGGAACGTGCGACGTTTGCTTATAATGTGAAAATTAAAGACGATATTAGGCAGCAACGTGATACCCTGGGTAATAACTTAGCTGGTTTTTTTGATTTTGATTATATACTGGTCGGGATTGGTCAATACAGCGACCTATCACATCAGATAACCAATCTTTCTGTGCATATTAAAACATGTTATAATGGTGTAGCTCCTAAAGGATTAGTTGGAGATATATGCTCTCGCTTATTTGATTCTAATGGTGGGGAATTAGACAAGGAAAGACAAGATAGATTTGTAGCAATATCCTTTAGGGCATTAGAGCTTCTTGTTAGTAAATGTACTCCTGTAATGGTTGTTGCCGGGGGACTAAGCAAAGTAGATGCAATAAATACAATAGCAGTATTGAGAAGACATCATCCGCTTCCGGTTATAAATGGCTTGATTACAGATGAACTCACCGCAATACAATTATTGAAAATGCAATAATTGCTTAAGATAACAGGCTTACGTTTAGTCTTTAACTTTTTGTAACGTATTTTTTGATATTTCTGAAAGCCTGTCTGAGGCGGTTTTCATTTTCAACCAGCGCGATGCGTGTATATCCTTCGCCGTTTTCGCCGAAAGCTCTGCCGGGCGAAACAACGACGTTTGCATTCTCGACCAAATCCATAGCGAAATCGATAGTACCTTTGCCCTTTAACTGCTCATCCGGAATTCTCGCCCAGACAAACATCGAAGCACGCGGTTTCTCAAACTGCCAGCCGACCTTCGTCAGACAATCACAAACCACATCCCTTCGCATCTGATATTTTTTGTTCTGCTCAATCACTTCATTTTCACAATGCCTCATCGCGATAATGCCCGCAATCTGAGCGGCCTGGAAAATACCGTAATCATAATAACCCTTAATCGTCGCAAGATATTCAATCATCTGCTTATTGCCGGTTACAAAGCCGATACGCCAGCCGGCCATATTATAAGCCTTGCTCATCGTGGAGAACTCAACGCCGACATCCTTTGCCCCTTTTACGGAAAGAAAACTCGGAGCCTTATATCCGTCGAAGCAGGTATCGCCGTAAGCGAAATCGTGGATGACTGCGATATTAAGTCTTTTAGCGATATCAACCACGGTTTCAAAATAACCGGTGTCGTCGAGCGTCATAGCAGTAGGATTGTGCGGAAAGTTCAAAATCATCATCTTCGGACGCGGATAAAGTTTTTCGCATACATCTTTAATATTGTTTAACGATTCCTGCGTATTGCCGAGCGGGACTGTAACAACATTTGCGCCCGCCAAATTGACGGCGTAAATATGAATTGGAAACGCAGGGTCTGCAACGATTGCAGTATCGCCGGGGCCGAGCATCGCAAGGCACAAATGGCTAAAGCCTTCCTTGCTTCCGATGCAGGCGAGAACTTCGCTATTCGGGTCAAGCTCGACGTTGTATTGTTTGGCATATTTTATTGCCACTTCTTTTCTGAGATTGAAAATACCTTTGCTGGCACTGTATCTCTGATTTCGCTGGTCGTGTGCGGCCTCGCAAAGTTTATCGACGATAATCTTCGGTGTAGGGTCGGATGGATTGCCCATTCCCAAATCTATAATATCAATTTGCTGCTGCCTTTTCGCGAGCTTGAGCGCGTTTAATCTTCCGAAAAGATATGGCGGCAGTCTTTTAATGCGTTCTGCCGGTTCAATTTTAAACTCTGTCATTTTTTATAGTCCTTTTTATGTTTTCATAGAATCAAGTTCAATAAACGCAATCGGGGCGAAAATAAAAATCGGCAGCCATGCCCAAAGTTCCGGCATAATTCTGCCCGCGATAGTTATATCCGAAGCGAAAATCTTACTTACAAAAGTAAGCACATAGCAAAGAGATGTCAATCCAAAACTGACGAATACTGCTGATTTGAGGCCTTTCGGGTCTCTGCAAACAAGCAGCGGCAGCGAAATCATAAGCATAATGAAGTTTATTATCGGGTCTGTCAGTCGAAAATTTTTCTGTGCGTAAAGCCGAGCGAGGTCTTTTGGGTTCTGGCGGGCAAGTCTCATCAGGTCATAAGAACTTAGTAAATCCATATGTGCCGACTGCCTGCGGACGGGAATATCCTTCGGCGTTAAATCGCTCGGACAGGAACTTACCGGCTGATAAGGCCTGTCAGTGAGTTGCCGCGATATTGTCAATAACGTACCATTTTTGAGAATCCATGATTCTGTATCGAGGTCGTAATGTGCTGAATCGGCCTTTATAATACCTGTAACATCCCACAGCAGCGAATCGCCTTTTTTCGTCCGCGTGATTATTGTCGGGCTTATGATGGTCTTTTCATTTACCTTAAACTGCGGCGAACAGAATAAATTGCCGCGGCTGTCGCTAAGAAACCACATATCGTAAAACAGCGTTTCAGTGTTGGCGTCGTGCGAACGGACGAGCTTGTCGGCCATCGGCGGAATAATAAACTCCTCATCGATTACGTGCACGCCGGTGAATACGAGCGATAAAAATAAAATCGGAGCTATCACGCGTTTGAGACTTACGCCGGAAGCCATTATTGCGGTAAGCTCATTGTGCTTGGTCATTTTGCCCAGCGAAAACACCGCTGCGACAACGGTAATCATTCCCGCGAAATCACGAAAATACAGAAAACTGAATTGGCCGTAATAAACCGCGATGTTTCCTAACATCTGCCATGTCGTGAGCTGCGCATTTTCCGTGAATTCATCAACGTTGACAAACAGGTCAATCATTATGCGGAGTCCCATCAGCACGAGAAATGAAATCAGGTATCCCGTGAGAAAGTTTTTCGCGACATATTTATCGAGCGTTTTCATTTTAGACACCGCCTAACACTGACTTCGTCAGACACGGATTTACACGGATTAACACGGATTTTTATCATTTAATTTTTAAGTAATTTTCTGTAAAGTATAAAAGCGACAATAGAAAGGCTCAAAAGTCCTATCCACATAATTGCTACGCCGAAATCGGCGCCGGCGACGGACATTTGGTTTTTCGTTATGTTCTTGCCCATCATAATAAAAATTAGCAGAGCGGCGGCAGGAATTGAACTGATGCCGAATGCTGTCAGTAAATGACCACCTCTGAACCTGATGCCCAGTTCTGTGCCGATAAGTATCAGCGTGATACAGCCGATTCCGAAAACGAGTCTCGAATGAATTTCAGCTTTTATTTCAAGGAATGTTACGCGGATTTTTCTGTTCATTTCCTTAATTCGCCCTTCAAGCGTCGGCGACGGCGTGTCAATAAAACTATGGCTGTTAGCGGTTTTAATGATGTCTTCGCCAAGTTTTGCCGTGACGGATTCGGGAAGCTGAAGGTCTTTTGCAGAGTATCTGGGCTTAATAAATTCCACGCCTCGGTCGAGCCAGACTGCGTTTGGAAAAGTTATAACAAGTTTTGTGCTTGGTCTGGTTTCAGTTTCATTTGAAAGCTGAATGGAAAGTTTTTCGCCGCGATAATTTTTCGTAATCTCTCCGGTTTTCCTGTCGTATTCGAACAGTGCGACTTTGCCGGTTAGTTCCATAGCATCACTGTTTGGAAGGAGCGTACATTTTTCAGCGGTGAAACGTATCAATGCTTTTTCGTTATGAAGCTGATAAAAATTGTCAGTAGCTGAAGCAAGTGTATCGGAAATTTCCTTGTGCAGCAGTTCAATAGTCAGCCGTTCGTAAGCATTATACGCGCAAGCGGCGATTGGGGAAAACGTCATTGGCGCCAGCTTAATAGCGTTTATCTGTTCGATTTTTCTGAATTTTACATCGTCCGCCATAATGTTTTGAAATTCGCCGAGAACGGAAATCGCTTCAAAGAAAACTCCGCCTTGCTCATCAATCTGATAAGCGTTTTTAGCGAAGACTTTTACTTCATTTGTTTTCGGAGTGCTGTTGAAATCAACGGTGGCGGCTTCAGCGGTGATGAGCTTTTTTTCTTTTTTTCTGTTGTCATCGATAATAACTACACCCAGCAGTCCGGAGTTTTTAACGTCTGCCGCGTCGGCATAGATTCTGAATTGTCCGCCCGGCAAAGCATAGTATCCCTGCCGCTGGATGTTTCTGAAAAGTATTTGTTTTGCGTCTGCCTTTATTGACATTTCGGCACGCTGAACATAAGCAGGCACGACGTGGAAACTTAGTATCAGGTTCGCGATTGCGATGATAACCGCCAGAATGAGAGCCGGATAAAATAGCATTGATGGGCTTATGCCGCTTGACTTGCATGCGTCGAATTCATTGTCAGCGGCGAATCTTCCGTAAACAAGTGATGTTGCGAAGAGTGCTGCTACCGGCAATACGAAAGTCATAGTTACCGGCAGAAAATAACACAGCAGGTCAAATACCTGGCGTGGGCCTACGCCGTATTCCTGAATAGGACGCAGCAGGCTGCCCAAACTCATAATAACGCCCAGAGCCAGTGCCGAAAGGGCAAAGACTTTGAATAATTCCTTAAAAATATATCTATGAAGTATAAAAACCATAACTTTCCATTATCATTTTCGCTAAATAGACCTTTTTTGCAACAAAAATACTCTGCATTTAAACTTATTCATTTTATTTGACTAATTTTGCTATAAGCTTAAACTTGAAGGGTTATGACAGCGAAAATGATTATAAATGCAGATGATTTCGGGCTTTGCGAAGGTGTCAACCGTGCAATAGCCGAGGCGCACCGCACCGGCGTGCTTACCAGCGCGACGATTATGGCTAATATGTCTGCGGTTGATGAAGCGATTGAAATCGCTCGCAAAATGCCGAAACTGGGTGTCGGTGTGCATTTAAATGTCGTCGAAGGTTCGCCGGTTTTAAAAGGCAGTGAAGTGGCTGTTATTGTCGGCGAAGATGGGCGATTCAAATATTCGCCGGCGAAACTGGCGATAGGCGCACTTCTAAGCAGCAAAATCAGAAAAGCTATTGAAGTGGAACTTTCCGCACAGATTGAAATTGTTGTAAAAATGGGGATAAAGCCGACGCATCTGGACTCGCACAAGCATTTTCACTGTTTTGCACCAATATATAAAATAGTATGCCGTTTGGCGGAACAATTTGAAATTGGTGCGATACGCTGGCCGTGGGAGCCGGCGACTGTTTGCACAGGAGATTGGCCGAAAATTTCCGGAAAAGATAAACGCCGGGCGTTTATGGTAAGAAATTTATCGCTGAGCTGTCAGAAAATAGATGCGCGGTATATAAAAACAGATATTTTTTTCGGTCTTGCTCATACGGGCAAAATAGATAATAATTTCTGGGCTGAAATTGGCAGAACGCAATTTGTAGGAACAGCGGAAGTGATGACGCATCCGGGTTATCCGCAGGGGCTTACTAATACTCGGCTTGTTGAGCAGCGGCAGGTTGAGTTGAAGTGGCTTTGCGACTCGACGACGAAAAAGATTTTATCTGATGCAGGGGTTGAACTTGTTAATTATGGAAATATTGATGGGAAGTAAAGAATGCCCCAAACAAATGTGAAATATTCGATAGTTGTGCCTTTGTATAACGAAGAGGCAGTGGTTGATGAACTTTATTATCGACTGACAAAGGTAATGACAGAAACGGGCGGTAGCTATGAACTTGTGCTCGTCGATGACGGCAGCGCAGATGGTACGCTCGCCAAACTAAGAGATATTGCGAAAAAAGATGAAAAAGTAGTACTTGTCGAACTGCGGAAAAATTTCGGCCAAACGCCGGCACTTGCAGCAGGCTTCGACAATACCTGCGGCGATGTAATAATCAGTATGGACGGCGACCTCCAGCATTTGCCGGAAGAAATTCCGAATTTTATCGGAAAAATTAACGCCGGTTATGATGTTGTAAGCGGCTGGCGTGAAAAACGAGTCGATAATCTCGTGATGCGAAAAATACCGAGCAGAATCGCGAACTGGATTGCGTCGAAAGTCAGCGGAGTGAATATTCACGATTTCGGCACAACGTTCAAAGCGTACCGTCGCCAAATAATTCAGGATGTCAAACTTTACGGCGAAATGCACAGATTCATACCGGCGCTTGTTTCGTCAAGCGGTGCAAAAATAGTAGAAATACCAATAAAAAACATAGAAAGACCAGCCGGTACGAGTAACTACGGCATTTCGCGAACGTTCAGAGTCGCGTTCGATTTGATAACGCTTAGGTTCATTCTCGGCTATATAACCAAGCCGCTGCACTTTTTCGGCAAAGGCGCTTTCTACTGCGTTATAGTGTCGAGCCTGATATTTGCTTATGTGCTGTTCGACAAGTTTTATTATGGCGTTCCAATCAAAGTTTCGCACGCGCCGCTGGCATCTGTAGGAATAATGCTGCTGCTTATCGGAATGATTTTCGTTTCAACGGGTTTGCTCGGCGAAATGATAAGCAGAGTATATTTTGAGGCGACCAGCAGAAAAATTTACGCCGTCAGAAATATTTATAATAAAAAAACAGATAACAAAGAATAAAAAAGGTACGGAATGAAAAAGAAAACATCTCCCATTTTTGCGTGTCTGTGGCTGATAATAATTGTTTTGTTTGTAATAATGCTTGTAAAGCATTTTCATATTAAAAATTTTAATGTTATCGAACGCGGCATTCTTTATACGAGCGGCCAGCCGCGAGGAATGGATTACACACGCCTGTTATACAAGTATCATATTGCCACGTTTGTAAATCTGCGTGTTCCTAATGAGCATCGTGAAGAAAACTGGAACGTTGAAGAAGTTGAATGGATGAAGAGCAACGGCGTGAAATATGTTGTGCTTCCGATAGGAAAACATATAACCATCGATGAAATTCCTGATGTTGAAGCTTGTCAGAAGTTTATTGATTTGCTCAATGACAAGACAAATCGGCCTGTGCTTTTGCATGACAGTTCCGGCAAACAAAGAGTAGCGTATCTGGCAGCGGTGTGGATGCTTAAGTCCGGACGTTATGATTTGAATCAGACGATTAAAAAGGTTCAGCAAATCACCAAAAAACCGCTCAATGAAAAAGAAATAACATTTCTGAAATCACTAACTAATTAAGGTATGGCAGCGATGGTGAAAAAGCAGATGGGATTAATTCAAACCAGAGGTATTGGAGATATTATCATTGCGCTTCCGATAGCGGATTTTTTTATTCAGCGAGGATATGAGGTTTACTGGCCTATAGATGAGCGTATATTACGGGCTTTCCAAAAGGCCAAACCTGAAGTAAATTTTATCGGGATCAAAGAGGATGATGATTGGATGTTCAAAAAACCTTTATCTCTTTTGCAGCAATACAACTGCGAACGGATTATTGTACTCTACAGCTATTTAAAGGATGAGGAAGTTTATAATAAAACTCTGCTGAAATCATTGAAGTTTGATGAGTACAAGTATGCCATATCCGGCGTTCCATTCTCGAATAAATGGAATCTTTCATTGCATCGTGATAATGAACGTGAACTTGCTCTTTATAACAAACTTGCGATAACAAAGCCTTATATGTGTGTTCATCTTAAAGGGAGCGCATTTAAAGCAAATATCTCAATTCCAAAAAGCTGGAACGATAGCTACCAAATTATTGAAGTAAATGAAATTACAGATAATCCATTTGACTGGATTTATACTTTTGAAAATGCGGCCAAATTAATTTTGATTGATAGCTGTTTTTCGAATCTGGTAGAACAATTAAATCTTACGAATGAAAAATATCTGATTCTCCGCTCGGCAGTATCTTTTACGCCGGTGCTGAAAAACGGCTGGCAATATATGGGAGTGTCTTCGGATTCTCTGAAACTAACAGCCACACATAAATAATAAGTGTAATTGCGTCAGGAACGTTTTGCCGCAGTTCTTTTGGTTGTAAGAATGGCGGCTATTGTTATCGCGGCTGTTTCAATTCGTAATACCGTATCTGTAAGACTTACAGGCTGAGCGTTTATCTGTTTCAGCGTCGTTTCCTCAGTGCTTGTCAGGCCGCCTTCCGGGCCGACAAAAGCGACACAGTCATCTTTGCCCGGATTAAAAGCATCAATCGATTTTGTGCCATCCGACAATGAACCAAAAATAAATTGTGCAATCGGATATTCCGCCCGCAGCGTATCAATTGCCTGCGGAAGATTCATCGGCTCGTCAATCGTCGGCAAAAATAACCTGTGGCACTGCTTGGCGGATTCGGTCGCTATTGTTTCGAGCCGATGCGGCTGAATCGTCTGCTTAACAGTTCTTTCGAAAAGTATCGGCACAATTCTGTCAACGCCAAGTTCTGTGCATTTGGCTGTGAGAAGGTCGAATCGTTCGCCTTTCGCGATGCTCACAGCGATGATAATTCTGCCATTTTTAGGTTTTGGAAAAGTTTTAATCTCTAAAATCGCCAGCTTGGCGGAATGTTTTTCGAGTTTACTTATAATGGCTTTTGCGACTGTGCCTTTGCCGTCAAACAGCTCGATGCAGCTGCCGTTTTGCAGTCTTAAAACTTTTGTCAGATGGTGAAATTGTGAATCCGACAGGATTGAGTTTGGATTTATTTCCTGACAGAAAAATCTTATCGTTCTCATCACGCACCAATCGTTGTGTTGGGCTGCTCTGGTTGCTGTTGGGGCTGCGGCGGTTGTGAAAGCTGCCGCTGTGGTGATACTGAACCATTAAGCAGGAAATCGGCTATAAGCTGATAATCCTTTGAGCCGTTGCATTCAGGTTCATATTCAAAAATGGTTTTGCCATAACTGGGAGCTTCAGCGAGTTTGATATTTCTTCGCACAAAAACCGGAATTACCTGCGCTTTGCTCCAGGGCAGGTCTGAATCTCTTGCGCTGGAAAGAAATTTATCAATATCATTTTTGACTTCTTCAGAAAGCGATATTCTGCTGTCGAACATACAAAGAAGAACGCCGCTGACATGCAGTGCGGGATTTATTCTTTTGCTTACAAGGCTGACAGTTTGCAGCAGTTTACCAAGTCCCTGAAGCGCGAGAAAATGCGGCTGCAGCGGAATAATGACTTCATCGACCGCGGCGAGCGCGTTAAGCGTCAAAAGACTTAGCGATGGCGGACAATCTATAATAAGAAAATCGAAGTTATGTTTTGATTTTGAAACCGCCTCGCGGAAAATTGTTTCTCTGCCGACGACG